>Ga0193958_1000773_pt1 | contig 11058 bp, 10 predicted proteins | sample FB_1_MG_FD_140320 | JGI IMG/M metagenome (GOLD analysis project Ga0193958, IMG submission 140320) | Microbial mat bacterial communities from the Broadkill River, Lewes, Delaware, United States - FB_1_MG | ecosystem: Environmental > Aquatic > Freshwater > River > Microbial mats | place: USA...
ACATCTTGAAACATAGAGAACTCTTGATACAAGGTTTCTACTTGTTCACTTGTAAGTGTAGTATCTTTTCCCTTAGAGCTATCTAAATGTATAGGTATTATTTTAATGCTTTTTAATATACTGTACTTTTCATAATATTCATCAACCTTTTTCTTAAGCCCTTTCACCTCTTCTATAAAGCGTAAGTCGTCTATAAATATGTTACATACTTTAGTAGAGTCATCATCAACACTCTCTTTAATAGCCTCTAATATAGCTGAATCAAATAAAGCATTTACAAAAAAGTACGGATTACTACTGCACTTCTTAATAGCTTGACCTAGGCGTATTAGCTGTTCTCTTACTTCGCTTTTATCTGCTTTTTTTTGTGCCTCAAGTTCAAATTTAGATTTTATACCTAAGGTATTAGTTTGAATATATATATTCTTTAATACATCTGCAAAAGAAACTCTCTTATTTACAATACCATGGATTCTGTTAAAGTGTTCTACAAAAGTGTCAGCTGTACTGGTTTTACCTACATTATCCCTGCCTATTATAATTATAAAATTTAAATTAACTGACAATTTCAATCTCCTTGTTTATAATCTCCTGATATGTTTGCATAGGAAAATTTTTATGTAAACTGCTGAGGTATGACTCCTTATCACTAGCATAAGGAGCTATGATGTTTTGTTCCCTCATGTGTAGTTCATTAATTAATTGCTCGTAGCCTCTCCATAATGCTTTTACTTCAAGTTGTTTATCTGCCGCTCTCCTTATTAAAGTAAAGTCTACACCTACAAAGAAAAAAGTATAATCTTTATTATTATTAGTAGAGGCAAGTAACTTAGTGCTTACAAACCCATGTCTAATAGCACTACTGTTGTACAGCGTATTGTATGCAGTATAATTCATTATAAAAACTGGGCGTACTATATTTTGAATTATATCTATATCAGAATCACTAATATTAGAATCTTCTTTATTATAACTATTTATAAGAAAATCTATTTTTCTATTAGTATCTGCTAAATCAATTATTTGTATTACTTTAGAGTTAATTACAGGAATCCAACTTATCAAATTAGGAAACATTAGAGTAAGCACTCTATGTACTTCAGCGTCATTACGATTAACACCTAGTAACTTTTGTGTATAAAGGGCTAAACTTTCTCTTAGCCTTTGACCTCCCCCTTGTATTAAATCAGAACTTAGTGCAGTGATAGCACAACAACTCTCTCTTCCTTCTCGAACTCTTATTATTTGTTCTACTATTTTATCTGTTATAACAAATCCTTTATTTACTTGAATTATTTAAAGACAGTGCATATTATACTCACTTAATTTTATTATGTCAATAAGCTTATACTAAATTATAGAGCATATAAAATTTAAGGTTAGAGCAAAATAAACACATTCCAAATAGACAATACTGATATAGGGCTCGGACTCTTTTTATAATAAGTAGTATAGCCCTAAGCTTAGGTGTCTAATGTTAGTTTACCTACATAAAACTTCTGTTTTAAGTTTTACTCCTATATTTTTGAATTATTCTATAAACTTAGGAGCAAAAAATGAGGTAAATTAAATCAGTAAGTAACTTATTATGTTATATTAGTTATAGTATCTTACTTACAATTCTATAACGATTGTGTAAGTAACTACATTAATATAATATTAAGGATAACTAATAGATGACACCTACATTAATAATGAAGAAGTTTAATAACAACAATAAAGAAATAGATACTCTTTTTATTGTAGAAGACTACATACTAACTAAGATGATGCCTATATTTCAAACTAGATACAATTTGTTAAAAACAAAGAAACTACCCAAAATAATAGCTTTGGGTGTACCTCTGCATAGAGGAGTAGGAAAAACCCCTCACTTAGTTAAAAAGGTATGGAATCCTTATAGAGATAAAATAGTTGCACTACTCCAAAAGTATCCCTCAATCAATACACTAATAATAGGTGATAAAGAGGTCTATAAACATATAGTCGGAGGGGCTAAACACTTAGATTATCTATCTGAACGCTTAGAGTCTAAAGATGAGGCTTTTAAAAAGCTCTCTATTATACCTACCCCACCTCTTGGTATGGCAGAAACTAGAACTATGTACTTTAATGAGGCTATAAAAACACTCCACGATAATTGGAATGGTAAAATAAAAAAAGAGCTACTGGCTAATATACAACACACAGTAGTAAGAGATATGCCTTCTTTAAAAGAAGCCAGTGCTAAATTAGATTCTTTTAAAGAGTTGGCATGTGATATAGAAACTACTGGTCTGAATATGTTTACAGATGAAATTTTAACTATTTCTTTTACAGGAGATTTAGAGAATCCTATATGTCTGCCTTTACATAAAAATTATATAGAAAAAGATTCTATTGATTCAAAAGTAATAGATGAAAGCTGGGAGCTTGTATGGTACTTACTCTATAACAAGAAAATTATAGGACACAACTTTATCAGTTTTGATATTCTGTTTTTGTTGCATTATAAGAGAAACTTTAATTTTAATAAGGACATAACTAAAGACATTCTAAAAAATATGGATTTAGAGGACACAATGCTATCTTCTTATGTTTTATACAATTCTCTGGATAGAAGTGACTATACTTTAAAATCTTTATCGTTATTAGAGTTTGGTAGATATGATAAAGATGTAGAGCAATCACAGTTAATTGCTTATAGTTATGAAGAAGTAGCTTCATACAATAATATTGATACAGTAGCTACACTACGCTTATACCACAAACAACAAGAAGCCTTAAAATCTGATTTATGTATAACATCACCGATAGGTGCTAAAATTCCTACACAATATAAAGTTTACCAAAATCTTTTAAATACTAGTAAATTGGTGGCAACTATACAATTTAACGGTATGGGTTTAGATTTCCAAAGGTCTTTTGACGCTTTCACTGAGCTAGGTAATATATTAGACGAAGATGATAGAAATTTTAATGATTTAGAAGAAGTGCAACAAGCTAGAATAATTATAGCTCAGAACACTCTGGATAATAAAAATAAAAAAGCTCCATTAAAAACTAGGACTAGAACGCTAGAGGAGTGTATGACAAGCTTCAACACAAACTCCAACCCACATAAAAAGGTACTTTTTTTTGATGTGCTAGGTCTGCCTGTATTAGAAAAAACTAAAACTAAACAACCATCTACTGGTAAAGATAGTTTAGAGGTTTGGCTAGAAGATGCACCAGAGGGTTCACCTGTTCATAAAATCTTATCTACCTATGTTGATATAGATAAAGGTAAAAAAGCTAGAAACACTTTCTTAAAAGCTATTCAGACATTTAGCTTAGAGGTCGAGGAAAACCAGCATCGGTTATTTGGGCAATTTAAAACAACAGGTACTATCTCTAGTAGGTTATCTTCTAAGAACCCTAATCTGCAAAATATGCCATCTAATAGTAAGTACGGTAAATTAATTAAAAGCTGTTTTAAGGCAAAAGAGGGGTATATTTGGTGTGGTTTAGATTATGCGGCTTTAGAGGATAGAATGCTAATCACAGAAACATTATGCGAAAATAAATTTAAAATATTTGACAAAGGCTATGATGGTCATAGCTTTCATACATTTTTATACTTTGAGGAGAGGCTAAAAGAAGAGTATGGATTCACTGCTGATATAGATGATGTAGATAAGATAAATAGCATTGCAAAAGTAGCTGCTCCTTTAAGGTCTTTATCAAAACCTGCTACTTTTGCGTCTGCGTATGGTGCTACTGAACATACTATTTCCAAAAAGCTAGGTATTACTAAAGAGGAAGCTATACTCTTCTTAGAAAGGTATAGAAATAACTTTCCTGAGATTTACGATTATAACGAGAAATTTTATAGCTTTGCAGAGAAAACAGGGTATGTAGTTAGTAGTTTTAATGGACTTAGATTATTAGTACCTCTGCTATTTAGTAAGGATATAAAAGTTGTAGAGAGAGCCAAAAGAACTATAGGTAACTTTTTGATACAATCTTCTGCTTATATCCTTTTAATGGGACTTCACGAGTTTCAGTTATGGGTTATTGAACAAAATTTACAGGATAAAGTCAAAATGGTATGTACTATCCACGATAGTGTATATTTTGAGGTAATTAAGGACAGTCAAGTTATTACAAAAGTTAACAATAAACTTATAGAGATATTAGAGAAAGATTATAAAGAGGGACAAATCCTGCATAACTCAGTAGAATTGGAATTAAGTCTTGCACAAAAATCTTCGTGGGTAACTATGGATACGACACTGCCTAAAGTGGTAGATTCTAACTATGTAGAAAAGCTAATTAAAGCACATGAAGAGTTAAATGCTAAAACTATTGATAAGTTAATTATGGATTATGAAGATAGTGTAGCTCTATGCAATGACCTCTTTAATTTAGATAGCAAAACAGAAGCTTGGGAAGCACATAAGAGGGTAGCTGAAGAGACTAAAGATTTAGAATCATTAAAAAAGTACGCTAAAATGTCTACACAAGAGGGCTTAGTATATACTCTAGTAGATGAGCTTAGAACAAAAGAGGAATCAGGAGTGTATGATAGTATTTTAACTCATCATAAAGTTAAAAGTTACATTCTAAGTAAGAAAAAATAAAATATGCCATAGTTGATACTATATGTAAAGAGCTACAAGAAAAGGAGGATTCAGGAATTTATGGTAGTATTCTAACTCACCATAAAGTTATAAAGTATATAATTGACAAAGGAGTCAAACAATGAACGAAACTATACAACTCTTATTAGCAGGATTACTTATAATAAATCTCTGCTTCTCCATCTACCTAATATACTACACAAAAAGACTAAAACAGTATCAATTAAGCATAATGCAGTACCTTAATAAAAAGGCTAATAGTAAAATATTTTTAGCTAAAGGAAGTAAAAAATGAATATACTACTAATTATGATACAACTGAATGTAGTAGCTCTAGTATTAGGTCACTCTTATTTTTCTTTACAATTAAAAAAAGAAGAGTTTAAAAAGTTACAAACAGAATCTTCAGTAGTGGTGGTGTGGGTTGCTTAAAAATATAAATGATAAAGTGATAAATAGTTACTTATTTAAATTGGAAGATTTTATAACAAATATCCACCCATCTCATAAGTTGCTTGAAGTAATGGACTTACAAAGACACAAGGGTTTTAATCTTTTACTACAAACCAACCAAACAGAACCTAAGTTACTAGCTAATATAAATACCATTTTATTTTATTTACAAGCTAACTTTTCTTATGATAACGCGTATCTTAATAAGTGTAAAGCGATTCTAGAAAAGGACATAAACGATGAAGACTCTTTGAATACTTATAAAATTGACATTTCTACGGTTATAGAAAGCTCCCTATCTTTTTTACAGAAGCAAGGAGATACTTACTTATACTTCAGAGTAACCAAAGATGAGAAGAAATTAAAAGCTTTAGAAACAGAAATAAGTAAACTAGTTACTAACCAGTATGAAGTAAGGGCTAAACATACAGCTATATTATATAAGAGGAGTATTTAAATGCGAAAAGAAAATGAAGAAGAGAAACAAGTAAATATAAAAGATAATACTGTACAAGTAGGGCTAGGTATTATAGCTTACATACTCAAAGAAAAACAAGAAAAGGTGTTACTAACAGTACAACCCTCAGCCTTTAGAATTAAAGGGCATCAGAGCCTTTTTAAGTATATTCTACAAGTCTATAAGATAAACAATGGAGAGTTACCTACTATTGACTATCTTGAAGAAAAGATAGTAGAGGTACAAAAAGGTAGAAAAAAAATAGCAGAAGTTAAAGCTCTGTTTGATAAGATTAGGGAATATGATGTAGCAAATTATACAGAAGACTTAGTACAAAAAAGCATACACAAATCAAAGATAGTAGGTGCTTTGTTTAGTTTATTAGAGAAAGCTACAATAGCTATGGAGGAGCAAGAGTATGCTAATGCTTCACTTGTTTTTGCTGAGTTAGCAGAACTAAGTGTAAAAGCCGATACAGGCTCTGTAAAGTTAAACTCAGAAAAGGGTAAAATTAATCAAAACTTTTTCCAAGTACCCTTTTGTATAGATAGCTTGAGAACTGCTGGAATCCAATGTAGAGCCTTAACTATCATTACAGGAGAAACAGGAGGAGGTAAATCTTTACTATGTACACAACAACTCTTATACACCTATACAGAACTACAAGTACCAGTTGCAATGCTCTCACTAGAGATGACTGAGAGAGAATGTAGAGATAGATTCTTATCTATTCATTATAATATACCTATTGTAGATTTGACCAAAGAAGAGCCCGTTAATTCAGAGGAGCAGTCTAAACATAAGCAATATTTTACTAAAGAAGAGTATGAAGAGTATCTAGGAATGAATGATAACTTATTCAAAGACGATTTCTTTATAGCTGATACTCCTGCACTAACTCAAGGGTACTCAGTAACAGTAGAAGAGATAAGAACATATATACAAGTTCTTATTATGGTGCATAATGTAAAAGTTATAGTTATTGATTATCTACAGTTAATAAAATTTCCATCTAATAAACCTAGGTGGGAGAGTTTATCTGACTTTGCTAAAGAGTTACACCAAATAGCTTTAAAGCATGGTATAGTGTTTTTACTACCTTCTCAGGTGTATAGAGATAAGCAATCAGGTACTGTCAAAACAACAGGTACAAGTGAATTAAAAACATCAGCCTCTACTTTTGTAAATATCAAAAACAACGAAGATGACCCAGCTTGTTGTGATATAGAGGTTGTTAAAGGGCGACACTCTAAAGCTGGGGATAAATACAGCGTACAGAAAGCAAACCCCGAAACTGAATTTTTAGGGTTTAAAGCAGAAGAATCAATAGCAACTGGGGGTATGGACGCATGAGCTTAGGTGTGTTTCATGATATATTATCTGAATACTTTCAAAAAGAGGGTATTAAGTTTATACCCTCTAGTGTAGGAGAGAACTTCATTATGTGTCAGTGTATGAACCCCCAACATAATGATAAAAACCCATCTATGTCTATTAACACTGATAATGGAGATGGGTATTGTTTTACTTGTGGATACGAAGTTACACTAACTGATTTTATAGGTGAGTGTCACGAGCTTAGTAACGGAGCTATTGAAGCTCTTGAGCTAAAAGCTACGAAGAATAGAATTGAAAGTTTGAATGAAGATTACGAGGAAGACTACCAAGAGCCTATCAAATTCACATTACCTAAAGTATTTAGAAAATTTAATAATACTTCATATAGAGGAATCTCTCCTGAGATTCTAACTAAAACTGGTGTGTATTTAAGTGCTAACGAGTATCATGAAAATAAAGATTTTAGATATAGAGTTATGTTTCCTTACTACCAACAAGGTAAGTTGGTAGGCTATGAGGGTAGAGTTTTAGATAACAGAAAACCTAAGTATCTCAGAGCCGCTGGAGTTGATACAAAGCAAGTGATATACCCTTATGCCCTAATAGCTGAAAAGTTTGTACCTACCCTATTTGTAGTAGAGGGAGTAATGGATTGTCTATCTCTATGGGAGTTAGGATACCCTGCTATATGTAACTTTGGCACTGAGTATAATTATGGAGTTAATAAGCTTGATATGTTATCAGAGATGGTAGGTAGTTTAGTAGTGGCTTTTGATAATGATGAAGCAGGACAGAGGAAAGGGAAGATATTAGAGAAAAAGCTAGGTAATAATATGTTAGTTAAAAATATTAATACCACTTATATAGGAAGACAGTTTGTTAAATCAGGGGTAAATGATTGGAATGACTTCTTAAATTCTCAATAGTTCTATATCTAATAGTCTAAAAATTCACATATAAAACTTCCTAAAATAGGGATAAGATAAGAAAATAAACTCAGCGTAAATAACAAGACAACCTCATTAAGAGTGAGGTCTGAATTGCCCTCAGTAACTAAGAGGTACATTAGAAAAGCAGTAACAAACACTATTATGAGTAGACTAAGGGTTATAGTTATATTTCTAATCCTTGATTTATTCATCATATAGTTAGTCCTTTGCTTTGTTACTATTAATCTTAATAACAGGACACACTTTATAGTTGTTGTATGCTCTTTTAAAATTAGGACTAACTACGCACATTAAATAGTTATAAAGCTTATTTGCTTCTGTGTTATCCTTACTACATCTAGCTTTGCAATAACTTTCTACTACCTTATGCTTACTGTCCTTTGAGTTATGTATGAGTGCTTTAAGTGCTGAGTACACAAATAACTTATTACTCTTATGCATCAGAAATGCAGGGGTACATAACAGAATAAAAGGATTCAGTTTAACTCTCTTTTTATTATATTGTTTATTAAACAAAGATTCTATTAAAAAATTAGCATACTTCTTCTCTAATATAATATCAGAATTTAAGAAGCCGATAATATCTGAAATATTGTATGAATTGGAAAACTTGATTAACTTGTCAACTAATACATTATGTATATCTCTTGTTAAGTTAATTGCGTCATTACCCTTTTCAAGCATATTAGCGAAAGCTGTGAGAAAATCTGTTTTATTATTGGCAAGTATAATTCCTGCATTATTATCTACTCTAAAATCAGGTAAATCAAAAACCAAAGCACTTCTTTTAACTAAGCAATAAGAATCCATATATACAAAGTGATGGTAAGTGCCGTTTGTGTTTAAACTTAAATCAATAACTGCTATTTCTCCTGACTGGTAGTCTAAACCTATTACTTTATTATCATAAATAACACAAGGCTCATTTACAACACCCTTATTATGGCATATTACTTTATAATACCTAACCTCTTTTTTATTAGGTAACCATACAACCATTAAGCGAACCACTAAAGAATCTTTCTCCCCTAAGTCACCTACTTCATAATTTTTCAGTATGCACTGATTAAGGTTAAGTAGTTTTTGTGCTTTCATCTCATTAATATTATGAGTGGTACATTCGTTATAAGCGTGACCAAAATTACTCCATAACTCTTCTTTCATTTAATTTCTCCTATTATTATTGAATTACTACTGTGTTGTTGTGTTTAGGAGGCATCTTGTACGCCTGTAAATACATATCTATTGTAGTAGAGTAACAGTATATAATAATACCTCTTAAGTACCACTTTAATTACTAATACTCACTTATAAGATTTAAGTGTATTGTAGTTGCTCCTGTATTATGGTTTACTACTAGTTTATAAAGTGATAACTCGCTCTCTATTTTAAAAGTAATAACAGGATAACTCTCATCATAAGTATAAGATTTTATACACTTATCTGTAAGCATCTCTTGTAGTGCAAGTAAGTATACATTTGTAGGAGCGTATAAAATAGTTAAAGGTTCACTCATTTTATTCCTCATTACCACTTTTATTAACTCTTTTATAGGAGGTACTATTGAAATTAACTCTTTACTTATATCTTCTTTCTTGATATTCATTATATTTTTACTCCTTTGTTTTACTCTTTATATTGTTTTATTATTAAGTTCCCCTGTATAGGTGAATAAATCTAAACTACTCGTATCTAAACGAATACTCAACTTTTTATAACTATCTATACTAATCAAATAGTTAGTGCCTTTATACTTGTAGTTGCATTTGCCCTTCGTTCCAAACTCTTTACAAAAATCTATTAAAGTTTCCTTAGGTATTAAACCTCTAAAATATTTACCTAACCTATGCACTATACAGCCTCTACAAATTGTACCTTTAATACTTGCTCCACACATAAAACAGGTATTCTTTTGTTTAGTAGGTACTTTGTATAGACTATAAAAACTATTAGAATCGTACCAAATTCTACGATATGTTACTTTTTTTACCACCTCAGTTAGGTTAAACTTAGTTACTGAGTAAGTCCTCCCACTTTTACACAACAAGTTATCAATAATACCAACTTCATTTCTAGCGTAAGAAATGACAGTATCACTACTAGTGAATTGATTTAGATTTAATTTATAGGTATTAAACTGAGTTAGTAAGAATATAAAATATGAGTCTTTATTAACAGACAGACTCAAAAATTTTTCTAACTCTCTTTGGTTATTTACAAAACTTAAACACTTTTTTCTTTTATTAAATTTTAAATTTAAAAAGTTGTCACCTGCTATGACTGTAGTATTATTTAGTTTTAACTCGTACTTTTTATTACTCTTACCTATGAAACCACTGCTTTTATACACAGGAGGATTAGTTATTTTCCAAGCTATCATATCCTTTTCTTTTAATACAATAGCATAACTTGGAAAATAACTTGTGTTGTTTGAATCAGTAACAGAAGTAGTATAATCAGTAGGTAAGGTAAAATCTGAATAAGTAAACGGAGTACCAAAAAATAAATTTTTTAACTTAGCTTTATATGAGCAAATTCTAAGTGTATAGTACATAGCACCTTTTGCTAACTTCTTTATTTCAGCTCTTTTTACAGCGACACTAACACCCTCATCTCTTACTAGTTTTAGAATATATGATAATACCTCAATCTCTTCTACTTCTTTATTTTGATAACTCTTTTTGGTTGTTAGTTGTGGTATATGTTTAGATATTTCTATTAGTAGAGAAATAAAACGATAGTTGGATTCATTATTTAAAAAATTAATTTTATTAAGAGAAGTCCCTGTATAAGCCTTTAAAAACTGTTGGCACTTAGTCATTGTACTTCAAGAGCAAACTTAAGAGCATTTTTAACTTCTTTGTTGTGGATAAGAATTATGTCAGCTTTATTAAGACTACACATAGTGTGTCCTTGCATTAAAGAACTACATATATCTAAAACTTTTTGCCATGTCTCTTTACTCAACGAGGTTTGTTTCTGTACCTTTTCGTACTTGAGATTATTTTGCAGATACTCAATAGTATCAGAAGCTTCATTATATGTAGTAGTTGATGTTTGTTCAGAATAATCCTCTACCGTATCGAAACCCTCTTTATTATGTAAAGTAAGCTCCCCACTATACTTCCTAGCATAATTAATAACCATTGATTTTATAGCTAACATAAGTAAGGGTGCGTTTGCCTCACTTAACACTTCTGCCCATATAGTAGAAGAGTAAGACTTAGGATTCTTCTTTCTAAATGTTTTATAGTTTTTA
>Ga0193958_1000774_pt1 | contig 11058 bp, 19 predicted proteins | sample FB_1_MG_FD_140320 | JGI IMG/M metagenome (GOLD analysis project Ga0193958, IMG submission 140320) | Microbial mat bacterial communities from the Broadkill River, Lewes, Delaware, United States - FB_1_MG | ecosystem: Environmental > Aquatic > Freshwater > River > Microbial mats | place: USA...
CCCACCGAGTCAGTAACAAATCAATTTCGTTGATCATAAAACCACCGTATGACACTTGGTAAACAGATGAAAAAGCGTCACAAAATGCGTCACAAATAAAAACTCTTTAAAATCAATTAGTTATATATATTTATGACGCTTATGACACTTGTGACGTTATATATATATTTCTGCGCCTATGTGCGCGGGCGTATGTGTGTGTGCGAGAAGCGTCATATGCGTCACATCCCGCATAAACACTGAAAACAAAGCGTCATAACAAGCGTCATAACAAACGTCATATGCGTCACACGGCATCACGAATTACCCCTAACTGAATCAAACCCAGTCGAAATTCACGACACCGCCGCGCCACGTACTGCACTGGAGACTCCCCAGACTTCGGCTCACCTTCGTCAGCGTCCACTATCCACACTCTATGCGTACCAAGCAAGGTTTCCTCCTTGGGATAGCTGACATTAATCCTCTTACTCTCAATGCCAGAACAGCGCTTCAGCTCAGATGAAAAGTACCGCTGCGTCCGCCTGAACTCATTGTCACGCTCAGCCCACCACTTGAAAAACGCGAACAGATCCGATGTGTGCGCGTGCATCGGCGGCAACTCCAAATCCCCCTCAACCCAACGCTTGTAGAAATAAGCCGGTGACAGCATGGACGAATCAACCAACCTCTGTTTCTCTTCATTCAACGGCGGCTTGGAGTGCGCGTTAAACCCTGTCAGGTCTCGCTCTACCAAATAATGGAAAAACGCTTCAACACCGCCACCATCAATCTGATCAAACAACCGATCGAAATAGTCAGCACCAGGCACATTATCGACATACAAGACCAAGTAACGCCTATCCCCCATATCCAACTCAAGAGGCTGCGTACTGTTCGACAAGAAAACCAGATTCAAATGATTGGTCTCCTGCCGTAGCGGCATATGTTTCTGGTCGATCTGCAGCGTATGACCCGTGACCAGGTGTTTTAGCATGCCCTTGTAGTGACTACGCTCAGTTCTTGAAATCACTTCTTCAGCCGTTGCAAACAGTCGTTTCGACTGCCACTCAGTAAACGAGCTTTCCAACTGATTCTGACCAATCGTAATGTGATGATTACCATAGATCCGGCCCATCACATCCGCAAAGGTAATCGACTTACCCGTTCCCTCTGCACCATGCACCAGAATCGCACTGGCCATCTTGGCACCCGGATTCTGAAGCGGATAGGCCAACCAATTCAGCAACCACTCATATTCCTCAGCCCGCCCCCCGCACAGGTGCCAGATATGCTGCAAAATCAGTTCGCAATTACCCGGAACAGGGTCAACACCCCACCCCTCAAACAAATTCACATACTCATCACCAACATCCTGACCCGGTTCAAACTTCAGGCCCATAACCATCTTTCTTCCTGGTGCTGCCATCCACGCTTTGTACTTGTCACGACCAACCATATGAGACAGGTTTGACAACTCCATCTGCTGCCCTTGGAGGTTGTCCCAGCAGTTTTTAGTGCCATAGATGTACCAAAAATTGCCAATCAACACATCTAGCCGATAGCGACCGTCTCCGTCGATTAAATCGACGCTTTCACAGGAGGGCGCGGGAGGATCGTCAGGAGTGTTTTCAGAAAGCCATTCAGGCTCACACACATCAGGAACGGAATGAACAGATTCATTCGCTGCCCCGAATCCCTGAACAGCGGCTTCAATTTGCCGCCGAACCTCATCACGCCCGCACTGAACGTGCAAATCATTAAAATCAGGCACTGACAGCCTCCTGAACCGGAGCGGGTAAAACAGGCAGGACATAAAAGCCACCGACCGCGCCTGCGGCACGTTCGGCGCTGTTTTTGCCGGGATTACTCCCGGCTTCTTTTGGATCGTCGTCCCCGCAGATCAGAACCCTCTGATCTGGAGCCGTCGCCCCGATGTGCCGCGCAACATTGACCAAATTCCCCGAATCAATGCACACCACCGTGGTATACCCCGTTGACTCAAACAACGACGCACCGGTTGCGTATCCCTCAGACAACAGCCATATGTCCGAATTACCCCTCATGATCAAACAATTCCCCGACTTGTCCGCATAACGCGGAAACTTCTTGGCACCTGATGCATAGATCATCTGAACGGTTTTCAGAACCCCGGCAGCGTCATACAACGGCAGCACAAAATCACCAGGAGAGAGCTTGCGGATAGACCGCCGCGCTCTCCGGTTTTCATCCATGGCGTTGAACTGATCAAACAACCCCTTGATCCCCTCTGCCGTCACAATCCAACTACGTTCTTCGTCATCATCAATAACCAGAGCAACAGGGGCACCGACGATAAACCCACCATGATTCCCAACACGCTTACGCTCCAGGTACGGGCTAGACGCGCCCTGATGACTCTGCAGCCACTGGCATAACTGCACACAACCCGCTGTCACAGCCTCAGACATACGCCCAAGAAACGCGGCTTCAGCTTCGTTGGCCTCCGCCGCCTTACGCCGCCGCTCTGCCATTTCGGCCTGATAACGCTGCCGATCTGCCTCACTCCGATCATCAGGTTTAAATGACCACCCCGCCGCCTTAGCCATGTCCAGCATAGTGGCAATCGTCACCGTGCCACTTCGGCCCGTGGCTTTGATGCTGCGCCAGGTATGCTTGATGCCGCGCTTGTCGTACTTCGACGACCCGGCAGACCAACGATCAAACAATTCAAAACCATTAGGCCCAAGTTCATTTTTAAGCGCAGCCCCTACCTTGAACCACTCACCCCGGTCAACATCCGGGCTGATGTAACTCAGCGCCTCATCAATTTGATCCAGTGTGAGATCCATTACACTTCCCCCCGCAGTTGATCACAGCGAACCAGCACTTCTGCCAGCGCGACCTGAACCTTCATTGACGCGGCCTGCAGCCGCTCCCATTCTTCAGCGTCAATGTCACCATCTTCCAATGAGTCTCGAACCTCCCGGATCATGCTTCCAGTGCTGTCAAACATCGTGAGCGCACTATCAAGAACAGCACTGTCTGACGCGATGCCAGACACACGAGACACCGGCAACAACAAGCACCCCAACTCCTTTGCCACCGCATTAACGATGTGAGGGTCTTTCGTAATCAGATAAATCCCCTCCATATGCTCAACACTCACACGATGGGCACAGTTCGGATTGAGCGAATTTCTCAACGTCTGGGCGTTCCACCCATAAACCGCCGCAACCGCTTCAGCACCACCAGGGTGCTGGCGAACCGCTTGCCACAGAGCCGCCTCAATTGATCCCATGTGTACCTCCTGCAATAACAAACATGACTACACTCATAAAATCAGGCACTTTTCGCCAGACTACCGGGCTGCTCGCCATAAATGTCTGGACGCAATTGATAACGATCAATGCTAGACCCAGAATCAGCCAACAACGACTCAACGGCCAAAACATGCTCAACAGGAAAATACTCCAAGCGACAACACCAATAGCTAACAGCCTGCTGTGTCACTCCCAGTTTTTTTGCCAACGCAGGCTGGCCGCCAAAATGTGCAACAACGCGCCTTACCAATTGTTTGTTTTTCATACGACCTCCAAATGATTCACAAACAAATATACAAATATAGTTTGTGGATGGCAACAAGCATCATTTGTTGGAGATCATACAAACGCATTTGTATCATCAGAATCTCACTCGAAGAATCATGCCGATGAACAATTTTGGACAACGCCTGAAAGAAGCGCTCAAGCAGAAACGCATGAGCCAGAGAGAACTTGCGGACAGACTGAAGGTCAGCCAGCAAGCCGTTTCCTACCTGACACGACAGGAACAGGAGAACTCAAAATACACAGAGGAAATCGCCACAATTCTAGGGATTAGCCCTAGCTGGCTAAAATACGGAGAAAACCTACCCCAGGAAGAACAAGCAGAATCAACCCTGCTTGTACCAATCATCGAATGGGCAGACGTGGCAAGCGATACAATGACATCAAACCGAAACATCATTTGCCCAATCCGCCACAGCCCCAAGGCATACGCTACATATGTACCAGGCCCTGCAATGCACGGCCCCACAGGGCGCTGCTACCCAGACGAATCAATCATATTCGTTGACCCAAACCAGCTAACACCACCAACCAACCGAACACCCGTGATAGCACGACTTCTGGACACAAACGACATCACATTTCGCATGTACTACAACGACGGCTCAGAACGCTATCTGGCCGCCTTAAATACCGACTACCCACCCACTCACAGCAGGCCATTCGAGATAATAGGCACTGTCATCGCTGGAATGGTCATTTAGCACTGCTCCAGCGAACAGATCCGCACCCGATCCAGGCCCGAACCTTTATTCAGATTGTAATACGCATACTTGGCCTTGTTCTGTTCGGGCGTTGATCGATTCCGTCTTGGAACCATGGATCTATCCCTCCAAAAAACCGCGACACAAACATCACCATATCCGCACACTTCCTTTGCTACCGCCCGGATCTGCTCCTGACCGTAATCACCAGGAATATGCACCAACCTCAATCGAGCCTGCTTGAATATCAATTCATGATCAGGAGCACCCACCCCAGAACACCCAATCAAACCCAACAAAACGCACAATCCCAACACTTTCATAAACCACTCCTTAGAAAAAACACACGTTAACAACCTGACTTTCTCCCATCCAACAAAAATCTTTTGTTGACCAACACAAACAGTATTTGTATAAATAAACAAATACTGTTTGTGGACAGATACAAAATGAACTGGATTCAAATCGACAAATGGATACTGAGATCAGCATCCCCCAGCGGCTACACCGTAGAGCGCTATCCCGCTTACACACCGCAGGGCCGAAAAATCCAGTTCATCACCTACGGCCCACGCCACAAGTCCGGCGCTATCAACATTTTGGGAACCGCAGAAAGCGGCCCTGAAGCAAGAACGATGTGCGAGGAAGCACATCGCCGCCGCAGCACCCGGCAACCCTCTGCCTTGGCAGAGAACAACTAAAAAAACAGAGGCAAAAATCATGAAATCCGAACTCACAGCGGCGCTGGAAGATGCCCGCAAGCACTACAAAGAAGCCGCCAACCACCGGAAGGCATTCACCCAAACCAGCGACCCAATCGAGTCACAAGCGTTTGCGTATGCCATTGGCAAATTCCGCAAGGCCCGCACACAGGCCCTGCGCATTGCCGTCGCCAAAGGCCCCGCATTCGAGACAACCGCATGGAAGGCACTGGATGAACTCACCAATGTGAGGGCTGCAGCATGAGCTTTATTCCATCCCAACAAGGCGTACTGGTACGCATCCATTACCGCCGCCAACTGGCCGAGTTCTACGCCCCCGACATAGCCACTGGCCTGAAAACCGCCGTGGCACTACTTCAAAGCAACTAACCCTTGCCCGGCACCGCCGGGCACACACGGAACCCGGCGATGAACTTCCTTCTTCTCACATTTGGCACCTTGCTAGCACTGGTCTCTGGAGCACGCTCTGTGCTCTGGTTGACCAGCTACGCCAGCACCCCCCCAGACCAGGCACTCGCAGCCGTGTCAGCGGTTGGAATGACCGCCGCTATGTACCTGCTATCCGCCCGCGCAGCCATGCCCAGGACAACTGCCCCACAAAAAAACCAGATGAACGCAGCCGTCACAGGGCTGTTTTTGCTCAGCATCTTTGCGACGTTCGATTGGGCAGAATCCGGTTATCAATCCGTGGCCACCAGTGCTGACACCAACAGTCTCGTCAGCACCGAATACACAAGCCTGCTGACTGACGCCCGTGCCATCAGCAACAGCCAGCAAACCAACGCTGACAAGTTCACCGGCATTGGCCACCTTAGCAAGAGCACCAAAATTGCCGAAGACGCGGCCCAGACCATCGACACACGCCGTGAGTTGCTGGCCGATCTTCAGGCCCACCAATCCGACATCAAGCCAAACACCGGCAACAGCGCCAAGTTACTGGGTGACTACCGCCTGATCCTCTGGCTACTACTCGCCACCCTGCTGGACTGGGCAGGCATGCTGTGCCTGCGCACTGCCATAGCCGACCAGGCACAGAACACCACACCCCGCCCTGAAAAATCCGAGCCAGATCCCCTACTGGAACAAATCAAAACCGAGATCACGACCGACCAGCACGGCACACAGCCCGCTGTGAAACGGGTTGCTGAACACCACAACCTGCCCACGGAACGTGTCCGGCCAATATTTCAACAGCTCGTAGAACAGGGCCACCTCATTCGCTCAGGCATCCGCTACCAACGCGCACCGCCAGCGAACCAGAACACGCACAAAACCCCAAAAGACAGCAAGGAGACACCATGGAAAAGCAAGCCCAGGCCAGCGTGATAGCTGACCAGATAGCGAACTACACCGGCACGATCACGCAGTGCCCCGGCACTGACAACAGCTCATCACAAGCATGGATTGAGCACATCAAAGAGCGCGAAGGATTCAACCGCGCGCGCAAACGCGGCCAAGCCGCCATGAGAAGGAAGAACGCAGCATGACACCCAACGACCTGAACGAACTGCTGAAAACCAGCATCGCCGCAGACATCCTCCAGGAACTGCGCCAACTGAATGCAAAAGCCGTCAACGACGACACTCTATGGGACATCAACGACGTTGCGTCATATTTGCGAGTCAGCGCCAAACACCTGCAAAACAACGGCACCACAGAGCGCGGCGACTTCCCCCGCGCCATCGCACTACCATTAACTGAAAAGCGCCCAACCAAACGCTGGAAGGCCCGCGCCGTCATTAACTGGGCATCCAAACACCGCGCAGCAGTGAAGCCCAAAGCAAGGAGAGTGGCGTGACTACAGCAATAGACCTTTTCTCTGGCCTTGGCGGTTGGAGCACCGGAGCCAGGCAAGCCGGTGTCAATGTCGTATGGGCCGCGAACCACTGGCCAGAGGCCGTCAAGTGGCACAACGCCAACCACCCCGACACAGAACACGTCTGTCAGGATCTGCACCAGGCTGATTGGACACAAGTTCCAGCCCACGACATTTTACTAGCGTCCCCCTGCTGCCAAGGCCACAGCCGCGCACGCGGCAAAGCCAACGGCAACCCACAGCATGACGACAGCAGGTCAACAGCCTATGCGGTTGTAGCCGCACTGGAGACACACAAAACAGAACTGGCCCTGATTGAAAACGTGCCTGAATTTATGAACTGGACACTCTACCCGGCGTGGGAAGCCGCGCTTCAGGCACTGGGGTACAGCATCGCCGCCCACATTGTGGACTGCGCAGACCTTGGCGTACCACAAAACCGAAAACGACTGATACTGACAGTCAGTCGATCTAGAGCACCACTTTTGCTCAACCTTCCAAACCAGGAGCACATCCCGATCAGAACAGTGATCAACTTCAACAGCGGCAACTGGTCGCCCGTACTTAAACCCAGACGCGCACAAGCCACCATCGACCGGGTAAACGCAGGCCGCCAAGCCCACGGCGAACGCTTCGTCATGCCGTACTACAAATCAGGATCGGGCAAAACAGGCCGAAGTCTTAACCGACCGATAGGCACGCTCACGACCCGCGACAGATGGGCCGTGGTGAATGGTGACAACATGCGAATGCTAACAGCCGACGAATGCCTTGCCGCAATGTCCTTCCCACCAAATACCAAGCGCCCCAAACAACACCGCCTAACCGTCCACTTGGCGGGCAACGCAGTCCCACCCAAAGCAGGCCAGGCAATCATAGAAAATGCACTGAGGGCCGCGTAATGCCCCACATGAAACGCGGAAAAACAGAACGTGAAACTCTGGAGCTAAACGGCTGGGGAATCGGTGACATTCTGGAAGGTGACGAAGGACACGGCCCGGATCGAATCATTATCACAGCAATCGGTGAAGAGAAATTCCTATGCAAGTGGGATTACAAATGCAAAGGCGAATACCCACGCGCAGAAAGCGGGAGCACTACGCTTTCATGCCGAGAATGGACGAAGGTCAACTGAAGCGATATTTCACCAATTACAAAAGGAAAGCCCGCATGACCACTCAAGCCAACCTACCCGGTATATTCAACGCCGAAGAGTTCTGGGCCGGGAAGGACTACAAAAAATGGGTTGCGACCGTCAGCAACCACGAAGAAACAGAAACCCTATACGTGGCCAGCGCAACGGAGAAAGGCGCGATCGGCAGCGCTCGATACAACACAACGCTAAAAGGCCGCCTCACGATCAAGGCCCGACTGGCACACCCGGAAGACATCGGCGCACACCACCGCGACGACCCAAACCCGAAACTCATGTGGATGTAACATGAAAATCATCATAGCCGCCGCCATCATTGGCGGCCTGTACCTGACCATGGAGCTGGCATCCAGCTACACAACCAGGACAACTGAATCACTCAAGAGTGAAACCCCAAACCAACTACGACCGTAGTGACTCGATATGCTTTTTAACTTCAGCAGCACAACCACGAGGCTGATTGCCGTCCCAATACCACTCCTTTGTATTGAAGTAATAAAACTCGTAGCGCTTTGTAACAGGCTTGCCCTTGGTAAAGGCGGTGATGCACCCGACAATCACCTCTTTATCAATGTCCGTCCAAAAGACGATAGCCTTGGTGCCGTACAACTCAAACTCGGATCTATTCGGCTGATCCGCAAAGACAGAAAGAAGGCTTTGATACTCATGCTCAAGTTCATCGTCGCCAGACGACATAGACCCAGACGAACGACTAACACGAATGGTTTCAGATTCGGAGCGAATCGGCCCACCATCAGAACGCCAGTCCCCACGGACATAACGAGTAATGACAATAACCAACGCAAACAGAACCAACATAGCCACATATTCCATATACGACCCTTATCCCACTCCATAAAAGTTGACGCCCAATGCTAAACCGAATTAATCTAAAAAGGCACCGGCAAAATCCGGTGCCGGGTTTGACGACCTGAAATCATCCTTGGAGACACCAACCGCGCTCCAGCGGTTTTTTTGTGTCTAGGCACTGCTACGCCCGAGTTATGGGCGGGCCGTGTGGGCAGCCTTCGGGCTGGCCGGGTTCCCTTGGATGACCGGTTCGTCAACCCGCACGGTTCCGCTCTCCATGATTGACGACATGGAGCGGATCACCTTTATTCATCCAAAGGACATCCAACATGACCACAACAACGCTTCCAGCGACCCTCAGCTTTCACCAAACCGAACTCCGCATCATCGACCGTGATGGCAACCCATGGATCACCGCCGCCGATCTGGCCAAAGCACTGGGATATTCCCGCAGTGACAAAGTGTCCAGCCTCTACGAACGCAACGCCGACGAATTTACCGAAGACATGACCTTGACCCTCAAATTGGGGGTCAAGGGTTTTGGCAATGGCAACAGCAAAAAAGACACCCGCATATTCAGCACCCGTGGCTGTCACCTTGTCGCCATGCTGGCACGCACCCCAGCCGCTAAAGAGTTCCGGCGTTGGGTGCTGGACGTACTCGACAAACTCAACCAACAGAACCAGGCACCACAAAGGGCCGTCACCTACCCAGAGAGCTTCCACAGCCTCAACTTCCGCGCCCTTGTCACCGTTGAGGACGGCCAACACGTCCGCACCAGAGGGCTGGAACCCGGCGAAATGATCATGCACCCCGACCACATCGCCGGAATGATTCCTGACGGCGCATGCTTCACCAGCGAGCAAGTGGCCAGCATACTGACCGCCTGTGCCAGACGACTGGCCGCCATTCGATAGGCACAAAAAAGCCCGGAAAACCGGGCTTTTTTTATCTCTCTTTATTCATTTCATTATCCGCTGCCACCGCCAAAAAATGCGACCTATCCCGATACAATGGCGAACCTTCCACAAAGGCATCCAGCCGCGCAATCAAACCTCCACTCAAGCTGATATTCAACCGCTGCTGCTTACCGATCTTCGACAAATCAACATCCAGCCCCACCCAGTAATCCACATGGTCAAATTCTGGATGCTGGCTATAGTCAACAAAACCCACAGCCAACTTATCCAGAGGAACACCGTCATCCGACAACTGCTCTGCCATGCTTAAAATCGCATCCTTCGCCTGATCCAAAACACCCGCTTCAGTATCCGACGCCGAAACACAACCATAGCCAACAGACTCAAACACCGGCACAACCACCCCGAACGCTTCAGAGTCAGACCCAGGCCGTTCAATACCAACCACAAACAACATACACACCTCCTACGAACCAACAAAAGCCAAAGTTAGCGGGCTAAATGCCCGCTAGTCGCTTAATGCTCTTCAATGTACCGATTGGTATGTGTTGCTTAGGGTGGGGAACCGCGAAGGTTCTTCCCGTCACCGGAGAAAACCATATCTCATGATCCCCCTTGCCCTGACGCTTCAAATAACAACCGTGACGTTCGAGCATCTTGCGAACGTCTCTGGATTTCATAGGCCCTCCTGTTTTGTTTTGATAATGCAATTATACACACACATACACACAAAAACAATCACCTTAAAAATTAAAATTATCCATTAGCGCGCAAAACCCCGTACTTCAGTGCGAGGATGTAAGCGCACCGGCAAAGCCGATCAATGCGGCGTTTGCTGTTGTTCGACATACTGGCGAATAATTTCTATCGGAGCACCGCCACCGCTGGCGGCAAAATAACTAGGACTCCACAAAGCCGACTTGTTCTGTATTCGTTTGATTTGGTCATAGACCAAGCATTAAAATCATCGAATGCAAAAGACAAAAACCCTCAAAGTTCGCGTTAAAGACAAACATTCCAAGCGCCTTGGTGACATGGCCCGGTCGGTGAATTTTGTCTGGAACTACATCAACGACCTGAGCCAGCGTTCAATCAGAGAGCGTGGTGTGTTTTTGTCAGCGTATGACCTACATCCCTACACCAAGGGCGCAGGAAAAGAACTTGGCCTGCACAGTCAAACCTTGCAATGTGTGGCCTCCGAATACGTTACCCGCCGGAAGCAGTTTAAAAAATCCCGCTTGAAGTGGCGTAAATCGGGTGGCGTTCGCCGGTCACTGGGATGGATACCGGTTAATACGGGTGCCGCTCAATGGAAACATGGCCAGGTGTTTCACAAGGGTCAGTATTTCAACGTCTGGGACAGCTAC
>Ga0193958_1000775_pt1 | contig 11051 bp, 12 predicted proteins | sample FB_1_MG_FD_140320 | JGI IMG/M metagenome (GOLD analysis project Ga0193958, IMG submission 140320) | Microbial mat bacterial communities from the Broadkill River, Lewes, Delaware, United States - FB_1_MG | ecosystem: Environmental > Aquatic > Freshwater > River > Microbial mats | place: USA...
AACAAATAGAATATTATTTAACATAGAACTCATAATTAGATGAGTTCATTTTGCGATGCAAAACACTATGAATAGCTTATTGAGCAAGCTGTCTGCAATTAAGGACAAATTTGAGTACCTGCAAGAGCAGCTTTCGGACCCTAGCATTTCTTCTGATATGAAGAAATTTATGAAGGTTAATAAAGAATATAAGAGTTTAGAGCCTTTAGTCAAGGCGCATGAGGAATACAAAGCTCTATTGGATGGCTTGGCCGAATGCAAAGAAATTTTGGAAAACTCTGATGAGGCCGAATTTAAGGAAATGGCCAAAATGGAGATGGACGAACTTTTAGTGCGTCAAGGTCCTTTGGAAGAAGACATCAAGTATATGTTGATTCCCAAAGACCCTGAAGATGAGAAAAATGTCACGATTGAAATTCGTTCGGGCGCGGGAGGAGATGAAGCGGCTATTTTTGCTGGGGATTTACTTCGGATGTATGAGCGCTATATTGACAAAATGAGTTGGAAGCGGGAGTTAATCTCGGAAACGCCTAGTGGTTCTGGGGGGTATTCTAAAGTATTTATGGAAGTAACTGGGGATGGGGTATATGGCTTGCTTAAGTATGAGTCGGGTACACATCGAGTACAGCGGGTGCCTAAAACGGAATCTCAGGGGCGGGTGCATACTTCTACGGCTACTGTAGCGATTATGCCTATTTTTGAGACTGAAGATATTCAAATCAATACGGCAGACTTGAGCTGGGATACCTTTCGCGCTAGTGGGGCAGGGGGGCAGCACGTAAACAAAACGGAGTCTGCGGTTCGGGTAACGCATAAACCTACTGGGGTGGTTGTAGAATGCCAAGAAGGACGTTCGCAGCACCGCAACCGAGAAATTGCCTTACAAAAACTATATGCGCGTTTGTTTGAATTGCAGCAGCAAGAGCAGCAAGATAGCATTACTGATTTGCGGAACAGTCTAGTGGTTTCTAGTGATCGTTCTTCAAAAATTAGGACCTATAACTATCCTCAAAATCGAGTGACAGATCACCGTATCAATTTTACGCGCTATAATTTAGGCGATATGATGAATGGAGCTATTGATGAGTTTATTGAGGCCATTCAAACGACCTATAATGCCGAGAAACTAAAAGCCAGCGAAGAGGTATAATTATGCAACATTTATTTACTTTTATCAAAGGCATGACCATGGGGGCCGCAGATGTGGTGCCTGGAGTTTCTGGAGGAACTGTAGCTTTTATTACGGGCATTTATGAGCGGTTACTCCAAGGCATTAAGGGCGTCAATTTGGCCAACCTAAAGGTCTTGCAAAAAGAGGGGCTAGCTGCTTTTTGGACGGCTATAGATGGGAACTTCCTTTTGGCCCTTTTTGGGGGCATCTTTGTCAGTGTATTGAGCTTAGCCTCTTTGCTTAGTTCGGCCTTAGAACACTATCCACAGCTACTATGGTCCTTTTTTATGGGCTTGGTTTTGGCTTCGGCTCTATATGTTGGGCGACAAATTAAGTGGAATAACCTGCCTTCTATTGCCTTGCTACTCATGGGCGCAAGTATTGCGTACGGTATTACGCTTTTTGTACCGACCGAAATGCCCAAAAGTTATCCGATGGCCTTTATTTCTGGAGCTGTTGCTATTTGTGCCATGATTTTACCTGGAATTTCGGGCAGTTTCATTTTGCTTCTGATGGGGATGTACAAGCATGTTATTGAGGCTATTCATGAAAAAGATATTCTTTTTCTATTGGTCTTTATGATGGGCTGTGGCTTGGGATTGTTAAGTTTTGCTAGAGTATTGAGCTGGCTGTTTAAGCATTATCGCTCAGCAGCTTTGGCTTTACTCACGGGCTTTATGTTGGGGTCTTTGCCCAAAGTTTGGCCTTGGCAAAATGTCATTCAAACACGAATCAATAGTCATGGCGAAAAAGAACCCTTCTTATTTCAATCTGTTTTGCCTAATGCCTATGAAGGCGAACCCTATATTTTAGGCGCCGTGCTTTTGGCTTTATTAGGCTTTGCTTTGGTTTTGGTCCTAGAGCGCTTGGGACAAAAAACAGGGGAATAAGAAAATAAAACTTTGCTAGAAGTACTAAAAAATTATATTTTAGGGAGATAGAATCTCTAAATTGCTTTTTAAGCACCAAATGGTGCCCTAAATATTGACTCATGGGAAGACCTACACTCCGTCTATATGATGGCTATCGCCACACCTCCCCCCATCTACGCGATGAGGTGGCCGAGCTACAAACATTACTCAAAGGTTATGGCTACCGAGTTCGCCCCGATGGTGAATTTGGCCCTTATACCGAAAACTGCGTTAAGCATTTTCAATATAAAAAAAGAATGACAGCTGACGGTATTGTAGGCCCCTCTACCTGGGCAGCCCTGCTTAATCGTCCCCAACCTTCTGGCAATTATCTGCAGTTTCAGACCTCTTACGCTAAAAATAATCCTCACTTGCTTCAGCAGTTGGCAGAGCTCAATGGTAAATACAAAAATGCTGTTTTGAGAGTATCTCAACAGTATGGTATCCCCGCTTCTGTAATCGCTGGTATCGGCTCTAGGGAGTCGCACTGGGGATTGGCCCTAACCCCTCCCGGCCCTCATGGTACCGGAGATGGTGGCCATGGTAGAGGACTTATGCAGGTAGATGATCGCTGGCATGTTGCTTTTATCCAGTCTGGAAAATGGGCAAATGCTACCGAAAATATTATCTATGGTTGCGCTGTGCTCAAAAATTCTATGAACCTCTTTACCAAAAAGTTGGGCTGGAAAATGAGCAAACAACTTCTTCAAGCTGGTATCGCTGGCTACAACTGTGGGCCATCTCGCGCCCTCAATGCCCATAAATCTGGCTATGATATTGACTACTATACCACAGGCCGAGATTATTCTCGAAATGTATTAGAAAGAGCTGGCTGGTTCCAACTTCACGGCTGGAAATAAACCACAATAAAACAACAAAGGGCTGTCCAATCGGATAGCCCTTTTTTTATACTCTAAATAGGTCGATTTATTATGGGCTGCCCCGCCCTTCAGGCGGGTCGCTACGTTTCGGGGCTCGCAGGTCTGCTCGGCCCTTCAGCCACCAAAGGTGGCTTTGGTCTGGCCCTGCGGGCCACCCCTGCACATCGCTCATCCGCTCATCTTCTTCCTCACTTCTATGGATTATCCTTCGGCACTTAATAGGCAAAAAACCAATAAGATATAGACAAAAAATGAGATAAACAATAGAAAAATAAATTAACTGTAAAACTCCTTATAAGCCTTGTAGAGCAGTAGGCTTTTTTCTAACTTTAAAATGCAAAGCAAGATATTATACCACCAAATTAACTAAAAAATGAAAGCTAAAATTCAACCAGATTATGAGAATCTGACTCATGCCGCCTATGTAAAGGAGTTTAAACGCTTGGCTAAAATGGCCGAAACGCAAGCCAATGGCGAAGAAAATGCAGTTACTTTTTTTGTTAAACGCATGCATAAGTTTTCTTGTGGCACAGAGGCTCCTCTTATGCTCCTTTCTAAAATGGACGCAAAATGGAAGAAACAAGCTAAAGAAGACCTTAAAGGTGATAAGAAGATGATTCTTATTGCCAAGGCCCATTTTACAGCTACTGAAAATGGAAATGTTATAGAAATTTCCCCTATCAAGGGAAATGCACCTTTAGCCAAAATTGCTAAAGAAGGAAAGGCCCTACTCAAAAAGGCTAAATTTGCGCTCGTTCAAGCAGGGGAAGCTGTGGCTGCCGCCGCTGCAGAAGGGGCTGCCACCGTAGAAGAAGAAGCTCCAAAAGAAGAAGCACAGCCTACAACCAAAGAAACTAGCGCTGCGGAAACTGCAGATACCGCCGGCGATGATACTTCCGCTGCTGGAGCAGCATCTACCACTGTAGATCCTCAGTTAGAAAAGAAAAAAGCTAAAGGGCGTGAGGTAATGGCCAAAATGCTCGAAAATCTTCAAAAGATTGAAGCTAAACTAAAAAAATAAGCCAATACCTTTAACCTAACTAACTTTTAATTACAAACCTTATGGCAAATTTTGATAAGATTCAAGCTCGCTTGAATCAATATAGCGCCACCCTAGACCAACTTAAATCGCTCTTTATGAGCGATGGAAAAATCGATGCCGCAGAACAAAAAGTCATTGATGATATTGAGGCAAGTATGCAACGCCTAGGCGAACGCATTGGCTCCGCTACAGCCGCGGCTACAACTGCAGCAGAAACAGCAACTCCTAGCGCTTCTTCTATTTCTGGCTCGGTGGGTAAAGGCGGAGAAAACAAAGCCGCAGATGTAAAATTAGTTCAAGAACTCCTAAAGAAAAAAGGCCAAAATGTAGCCGTAGATGGCGATTGTGGACCCAAAACTATCGCCGCTATTAAGGCTTTTCAGCAAGCAGAATTTGGTTGGCAGGATGGCCGCATTGATCCAGCTGGGAAAAGCTGGAAGGCCCTCTCTAGCAGTGGAAGCTCTTCTAACGCTTCAGATAGCAGTAGTGCTGATGCTGCAACCACAGAAGAAACTACACTAACTGGAAATCCCGTACCTATTAAGGATCTTCAAGGTTCTGTGGGGCAAGGTGGAAAAAATAATCCCGATGATGTCAAGGTGGTTCAAACCCTTCTCCGTGAAGAGTTTGACTATAAAGTAGATATTAGCGGCACTTGCGATAATAAGACCATTACTGCAATTAGCAATTTTCAAGCAACTAAATTGGGGGTAAGCAAACCCGATGGCCGTGTAGATCCAGGAGGAAGAAGCTGGAAAGGCCTCAATGGAGAAGGTCTACAAGAAGCTGCTATCCCTGGCCCAATGAACAAGCCCAACTGGATCAAAATTGCTGAATCTGAGCTTGGCGTTACCGAAATTCCTGGTGCAGAAGATAACCCCAGAGTAATTGAATATCACTCGACTACTGGTGGCTTTCGTGATGATGAAACGCCTTGGTGTGCCTCTTTTGTTAATTGGGTGATGAATAAAGCTGGCCAAGGTGGAACAGGCAGCGCAGCGGCTATGTCTTGGGCCAAATATGGCAAAAAAGTCGACCAAGCCGCCTATGGTGCTATTGCCGTCTTGAGTTATGGCGGCGGAAAAGGCCATGTAGGTTTCGTAGTGGGTAAAAAAGGCAGTAATGTATTACTCTTGGGCGGAAACCAAAGCAATATGGTCAAGATTTCAGCTTTTGGGACCAGCAAGATTCATGCTTATGTTTTTCCTAAAAACTTTGAGGTTCCCGAAAACTACTATACTTTTGGCGAAGCGGAAGGAGATTTTGAAACAACAGATTTCTCTCAAACTCGATAGGGCCAATTGGCGCTAGACGCAAAGGGGCGGTCGGATTTTCCGACCGCCCCTTTTTTGTCTTTCTCGGGCCCCCGAGGCCTTTTGTCGAGCCGGCCCAGCGCTGCGCAGCCGTGGCCGCAGGCCAGACCCAAGGCGAAACGAAGTGGAGCCTGCAGGGCCGAGCAGAGAGCGAGCGGCGTAGCATAGCGGCGGCCGCTTTGGCAAAGCCAAGGCGGCCGCGGGCCCCAAAAACAGCAGAAAAACTACTGCTCTTGCTCTTCGTTATTAAAGTAATTCATGAGATCCGAAGAAACTCTGTCCATGCCATCTACGCCCATTTTTGCGGCAATTTGAAACATGTTATTGGTTACTAGGGCCGTAGCTAGGGCCTCTGCGCCAGCAATATGAATGGTGTCATTGACCTTTTCGTGAAGGCGGTTGAGGCGCAACATCACTCGGCCCAACTGCTGATAAAGTTCTAAATCTCGCTTCATTTCGGCCACATCAATATAGTCGGGCAAAACATCATCATGCTGTTCTGCTGCTCGAATGGTTTCTTCGACAAAGATTTCATTTTCTCTATGGAGCCTGGGAAAAGAGGCGCGCTCGTCCTGGGTGAGTGAGAGCAAAAAGGGAAGTTTTTCTTCAATTTGGGCCACCAACTGGCGGACCTCTTCAACCATTTCTGTAGTCAATTCAATAGAAATGCGATTTTCGGCCATTGGATTTATTTTTTAATGAAAGGAGATCAATATCCTTTAAATATAGGTTTTTTAAGAGGAAAATGAAATTTTATAGGGCTGCTAATCTCGGCTATAGCCCTGAAAGACCTCTTCTAAATGCCAGTTGAGGTAATCTTCTTTGGGTCGATATTTTTTGAGATGAGGCAGGCGAATTTGTTGGGCTTGATGCCGCAATAAATAGTAGTCCAAACCCTCTCCATGTACCTTATGCGAGACCTGCAAGCGCAGCGAATCATCAATTCGAAAAGCTCCCGAATCGAAGAGTTTGTGGTGCATGCTGCAAAGGGCCAAGCCATTTTCTGCCCGATCGGGCCCACCTGCTTGATGCCACTTAATATGAGCAGCCTCTAAAGCTAAAGGCTGATGCCCCAGCCGTAAATTGAAGCCGCAAACCGCACAAGAATAACCGTAGGCGTCCAAAATTTGGCCCCGAAAACGAGGATCTCTTTTCCGCCTTTTGCTGAGTAGAAATGCAGGCGCTAACTCTAGTCCCACCGCTTGCAAAATGCTGCTGTGTAGACTTTCGGGAAAGTTGCGTTGCAAAAGCTGCTCGGCCAAATGCCCGATTAAATCGGGTTGGTCTCGCAAAAGGGCCTGCATCTCGGCGGGGAATTGGGCGCTGATGCCTTCTTCTCGGAGTCGCTTGGGCGAGCTATTGATTTTGCCATCGATACGATGCAGCTCACTGAGTTCCCAAATGCGATCTGAGCTTAGATAAACAAAAGGGTAGTTGGGGCTAGGAGTGCTATTCGGTGGGCCAAACTCCCGAAAATAATCTTTCAGTTTTGCTTCTTCTTTGGCATACTGCAGTTGTGTTTGTCCCTGTTGCCAAGCGCCCAAGGCATAAAGCAGCAAAAGTGGTTTGTGTGGGGCCCGTTTGCCTTTGGCCTGCCAGCTTTTGATTTTGGCCCAACGTGCTTCTAGTTCTTTTCGATTCATGGTTTAAGGAGCTAGCCGTTCGAGCTTCCATTTTTTCTCTTCGCCCTCAATTTTTTCAATGGTGTAGCGAAGACGGTCGTGCAGGCGGCTGCTACGGCCCTGCCAAAACTCAAAACGGTAAGGGCGAACCAAATAACCGCCCCAGTTTTCGGGCATGGGAATTTCTGTCCCTTCTGGGTATTTAGCTTTTAGCTGGGCCAAACGATCTTCTAAAACAGAACGATCACTAATGACTTGACTTTGGGCCGAAACCAAGGCGCCAAATTGGCTATCACGAGGGCGAGATCGGAAATATTGCTCTGAGGCAGAGGTACTTAATTGCTCTACTAGGCCATCTATACGGATTTGACGTTCCATTTCTATCCAAGCAAAAACTAAGGCTGCCTGCGGATTCAAATGGAGCTGTTGTCCTTTGGCGCTGCCATAATTAGTATAAAAGTATAGGCCTTTTTCATCAAATCCCTTGAGCAAAACGATGCGGGCAGCAGGTCGCCCTTGTTCATCTACGGTGGCCAAGGTCATAGCGTTGGGCTCGGCTAAGTTGGCGCCTAAAGCAGCCTTAAACCAGCTTTCGAACTGGCGAAAAGGGTTTTCCGCTACCTCTGTTTCTAGCAAGGCCCCCATTTGATAATCTTCTCTTAATTGGGCTACCTTCTCATTTAAATCTCGATTCATATGCTTATCCTATTTGAAATGAAAAAATCTGCTAACAACAAGTTAGTACGAACTCTGCTAAAAGCGGCCTTCTTCCTGCATAAAATTAGTATTCCCAGCTGGGCCAGTCTGTTTTTAATGGAGTTCGCTATAAAGCGCCGCAAAACTAATATCTTTGGGCTGCTCTCTGACAAACTTGTTTAAAAATAGTGTATGTCTTATCAAGAAACTGCAAAATCGGTATTTGAGTTGGAGGCCAAGGCCCTTCAGCAACTTGGCCAAAAGATCAACAGCCATTTTGATGGGGCTGTTCAGGCTATTCTCAATTGTACGGGCCGCTTGGTGGTCTGCGGCATGGGCAAATCGGGCCTGATCGGAAAAAAAATTGCGGCTACTTTGGCTAGCGTGGGTCGCCCTAGCTTTTTCCTCCACCCCTCAGAGGCCATTCATGGCGATTTGGGGATGCTGATGGAAAATGACTGCTTCCTGAGCCTTTCTAATTCAGGCGAAACTGACGAACTTTTGCAAATTCTTCCCCATATCCAAGAGCTTCAACTTCCCCATATCTGTATTGTGGGCCGCCCCAATTCAACTTTAGCCCGTTATGCCAACTTTGTCCTAGATGTAGGCGTTTCGGTAGAAGCTGCCCGCCTGCAGGCTGTTCCCTTGGCCTCTAGCCTAACCGCCCTGGCGATGGGCGATGCCCTAGCTGCGGCCTATATTGAGGCCAGTAACTTCCAACAAGCCGACTTTTTGCGCTATCACCCTGGCGGCAACCTCGGTAAACGCCTACTCACTAAGGTCCAAGAGGCCATGCAAAGCGAAAACTTGCCCCTTGTTGACCCCGAAACCAGTATGCAAGAGCTCTTATTGACCATTTCGGCAGGACAGCTGGGCCTCGCTATCGTTCAAGAGTCCCAAAAAGTATTGGGCATTATTACTGATGGCGATTTGCGCCGCCAATTAAGCCAAAATGCCAATGATGCCTTTTTTGCCCTAAAGGCAAATTCCCTGATGACTCCAGCTCCAAAAAGTATTTCTCCCCAAGCCTCTCTCTTAGAAGCCGAGGAGCAAATGCAACAGTTTAGAATCAATGCCCTTTTGGTCCTAGATGATAAACGTTTGCTCGGTATTATCGCCAAACAACATCTTAAGTAGGATTTGGGGCCTCAGCTGCGCTGCGCTTGCTGCGCTATGTTGCGGGGCTCGCAAGTCTGCTCGGCCCTGCGCCAGCAAGCTGGCTGGGTCTGGCCTTCGGCCACCCCTCCACAGCGCTAGGCCAAAGAAGCCTAGCCCTACACACAAACTAAAACTATGTATCCATATCTTTTTGTAATCAGCCTGATTTGTACTGCTCCCTTTTTACGAGCGCAGCCCTTTTTTTCTTTAGAAGAACTCGAAAACGATGAGGAAATTCCTCTCTATTATTCGGTAGATAAGGCTTATCTCGAAAAAACAAAGGCCTATAAGCTGCGCCTCTATAAACAAGCCAATAGCCTACCGCCCCTAGTAGCTCAATTGCCCAATTTGCAAGCCCTTTATGCCGAACATATCTATTTTGAACACTTGACTGAGGCTATAGGCAATTTATCACAATTACAGTTGCTTTCCCTTCGCCATAATAAGGTGAAAAAACTGCCCAAAGCAATAGCCAAATTGCAAAACCTCAAATGGCTGGACTTAAGCCGGAACCGCCTGACAAGCTTTCCCTATCCACTAAACCAACTTGGTGGCCTAGAAAAGTTGCAACTGCAAGAAAATGATATTGATAGCCTGCCCGCCGATTTGTCTGCTTGGCAAAACTTAGCTTACCTCAACCTCTCTAATAATTATTTTGTAAACCTTGGCGGCCTACCTCAGCTCCCCAATTTACAGTATCTCAATCTCTATTATAATAAACTGGAAGAGCTCGATAGCCTATTCTGGAAAATGGAGAACCTACAACAACTCAATTTGGGACGTAACCCACTCAAAAACCCAGAACAACTCTTTGAGCAACTGCCCGCTTTGACGCAACTCTATGAACTCCAATTAGCTGAATTGGGCTTAGAGCAATTACCCAATAACCTGGATCAATTGCAGCAGATTGAACGTCTGAACCTTAAGGGAAATAAACTAAAAGCAATAAATGAAAGCCTCTTTAGTATGAAAGATCTCTTTTGGTTGGACCTATCTGATAATCAGCTCGATAGCCTTTCGCCAAGAATAGGCGAATTGGAGCATTTGGTTTGGTTGAGCCTGGCAGGAAATGATCTAGAAGTTTTGCCCGATAGCCTAAAATACTTGGAAAATCTCCGCTACCTCAGTATTCGAGTAATGGATCTTAATGGCTTTCCTGAGGTCGTTTGCGAACTGCCTAATCTGGAAGAACTAAATGCGGCTAATATTCAAATTTATAGTTTGCCCAACAGCATAGAAAAAATGCAAAATTTAAGAGCTATTGATTTGAGCTATAATAAATACCTTAAACCAGGGCAAGTGTTTGCCCGCTTGGCAAAGCTTCCTCGCTTGAGTAGCTTAAAATTAGCAGGGACAAAATACAACTACTTGGCCCCAAATATTGGAGATTTACAGGCCTTAGAAATTCTGGATCTCTCGGATAATGATTTTGGTCAATTGCCTGATAGCTTGTATAGTTTGCGCAATTTGCGTCAACTCAATTTAGCCGATACCAAATTGCGAAAAATCAAGCATAAAATTGGACAGTTGAAAAATCTAGAAGAGCTCGATTTACGCTATAATAGCAAATTAGACCATTTACCAGAGAGCATTAAAGAATGCAAAAAGTTGAAGAAAATCTATTTGAGAGGTTGTCCTATTCCTGAAGAAGAAAAGGCTTGTCTCAGAGAATGGTTGCCAGGCGTAAAACTCTATTAAAGGCCTATTTTACTGGGGGCGTAGCCCCTTTCATGGCCTAGCGATTCGGCGGGGTGGCCGTCAGGCCAGACCAATACAGGGCCGAGCAGACCTGCGAGCCCCAAAGTGACAACAAGGTCTTTAGACCGCAGTTCGACGACCGAAGGGAGTAACCGCAGCAAGGCGAAGCCGCAGCTGAGGCCCCAAAAGAAGATTATTATTCATTCATTCGAATCGATCTTCTCTTCGAGCGGAATGTGCAGCCAAATGCCTAGAGTCAAAAAGGGCTATCGGAAAACTCCGATAGCCCTTTTGAACTTAGTCTCTATTAGGTTTCTGTTCTAGCTCGCTTTTATGAGCTTCGACTTTAGGTTCCTGCTTTTTGGGTTCCTGTTTCTGCTCATTTTTATGATTTTCGGTCTTAGGTTCTTGTTTTAGCTCGCTTTTATGAGCTTCGACTTTAGGTTCCTGCTTTTTGGGTTCCTGTTTCTGCTCATTTTTGTGATTTTCAGTCTTAGGTTCTTGTTTTAGCTCGCTTTTATGAGCTTCAACTTTAGGTTCCTGCTTTTTGGGTTCCTGT
>Ga0193958_1000777_pt1 | contig 11000 bp, 12 predicted proteins | sample FB_1_MG_FD_140320 | JGI IMG/M metagenome (GOLD analysis project Ga0193958, IMG submission 140320) | Microbial mat bacterial communities from the Broadkill River, Lewes, Delaware, United States - FB_1_MG | ecosystem: Environmental > Aquatic > Freshwater > River > Microbial mats | place: USA...
AAGGCGCGCCGTTAAGCCGGTTCTGGCTGGTTAAGCCTGCGGTAGATAAAGCGCGGTACTGGGTGATTCCTGGTACCGCGTTTTTTATTTGCAGGCTGAAATATGAACTACACTTAAAAGTTTTGCGGCGGCGGGAATTTTTTCAGCCAGTCCTGCTCTAACCCCTCAGAACCGATTCCCAGACCATGGATGCCGCTTTATGCTGATCAAGAAACCTGACCTGATTCGCCCCTCTGAAATTACTTCGCAATCGGCTTATCTTAATCGCCGGCAGTTTATGAAGGGCTTAGCAGGCACGGCGGCGTTTGCTGCCAGTGCTTCCGCCCTGGCATTACCGGAGCCGAGCTTTGATAAGGGGCTGCCGGTTTACACCGGGCCGGACTGGTTACAGCAACAGCTGCGGGCAGGTGTGAGCAACAAGGCGTTCTCTACGGATGAGAAGGTGGCCCCCTATCAACATGCGATTCGACATAACAATTTCTATGAGTTTGGTACGGGTAAGGGTGATCCGGCGAAAAATGCTCAGGACTTTATTACCGACCCCTGGTCAGTCGAGATCAGCGGCGAGGTGAATAGACCTGGTACGATCGGGCTGGAAGACCTGATAAAACCGCACCAGCTGGAAGAACGGATAGTGCGTTTGCGTTGTGTTGAAGCCTGGTCGATGGTGCTGCCCTTTGTCGGGGTGTCGCTGGGCACGTTACTGAAACAGTTTGAGCCGACCTCTAAAGCCCGATATGTCGAGTTTACGACTCTGAATGATCCGAAGCAGATGCCGGGGCAACGTTCGGTTTTCAGCTCGCTGGACTGGCCCTATGTTGAAGCGCTGCGCATGGATGAAGCCATGCACCCGCTGGCGTTCATGGCTGTCGGGATGTATGGCAACGCACTGCCACCGCAAAATGGTGCGCCGCTACGGTTGGTGCTGCCATGGAAGTATGGCTTCAAGTGGGTGAAGTCGATTGTGGGTATCCGCTTTACCGAAAAGATGCCAGAAACTACATGGAATAAAATGGCTGCCCATGAGTATGGCTTCTTTGCCAACGTCAATCCGGCGGTCAGCCACCCACGCTGGAGTCAGGCCACTGAGCGCCGCCTGCCTTCATCGCTGTTCCGGCCCAATATTATCGATACTCAGCCGTTCAACGGCTACGGCGAAGAGGTGGCGCACCTGTATGCGGATATGGACCTGAAAAAATGGTTCTGAAGCGGTTTCTGAATCGCCCTGCCGTGCGGTTGCTGGAATGGTGGCTGGTGTTTCTGGCGGCGTTGCTGCCGTTGTGCTGGATCAGCTGGCAGGCCTGGAGCTTCGCACTGGGCGCGGACCCGGCCAAGGAGATAACCGACTACCTTGGGCAGTGGGCGCTGTACCTGCTATGGGGCTCGCTGGCCATTACGCCGTTGCGACAGGCACTGGGCTGGGCCCGGTTGCAACGTTATCGGCGGATGATCGGGCTCTATGCGCTGTTTTATGCGACAACGCATCTGCTGGCGTTTGGTACCTTTATCATTGGCTGGCGCTGGGATCTGTTACAGACCGCGCTGACTGAACGGACCTATATCATCGTTGGTGCGCTGGCGTTATTACTGCTGATTCCGCTGGGGATTACCTCAACCAAAGGCTGGCAACGGCGGCTGAAAAAGCGCTGGAGCCAGCTGCATCAGCTGGTCTACCCGATCAGTCTGCTAGTATTGCTGCATGTGGTCTGGCTGATCCGTGACAGTTACTTTGATGTGGTTCTGTATGGAAGCCTGCTGGGCTGGATGCTGGGCTATCGCCTCTGGCGTCGACTTCAGCGCCGTCAGCGTCGTTCCGCACCCTTATCATCCTGACCTTTTTTCCTTCCTGCCTCCATGTACCGAAACCCTGACACCTGCATGGGTTTCGGCTATACCTGAAAGTACCTTCAGCAATTATGGAGCGGTGTTATGCCTTCATCCGGTCCTTCTTTCTTTCAGCTGGTTTTCAGTGTGCTGGCAGCCTTTTTTGGCGTCCAGAGTGAGCACAACCGTCAGCGTGATTTCAGTCGCGGTAATGCCTGGCCCTATCTGGTTATGGGGCTGGTGGCCTCGGTGGTGTTTGTTATTTTCGTGATCCTGCTGGTGCGCTGGGCGCTTTCCCTGGCTGGTGCCTGATAGCGAAAATTCCTGCTGTCATAAACTTGTCTTTTCTGAGCGACTGCTATACTACTTTGGGCCAACAGGACGGTCGGATGACCCCGAATGTTATTAAACGGGGTGTTGATGGGAAGGAACTCAGGCAGTACCAGAGCCTGGTCGAAACCCGTCACTACCGAGTTGCCGCAGTGACAGATGCCTTCAGCTGGTTGAGCAGCAGCAGGGGTGGTCTGAAGACAACGCCTTAGTGAAAGGTTTTCGAGCAGGTTTTTCGCCCTCAAGGGAGACGCCTGCGATGAGAGTAACAGCACAGCTTCTACTGCTGGCCATGGCCAGCGGTGTCAGTCCTGCGTATGCAGACTGGCAACTCAATATGCCCCGCGGCGTGACGGAGATCAGTCATGCCGTATTCGACCTGCACATGATTATCTTCTGGATCTGTGTCGCCATCGCCGTGGTGGTGTTTGGGGTGATGTTCTGGTCGATCTTCCATCACCGCAAATCGCGCGGTGCCCGGGCGGAAAACTTCCATGAAAATACCCTGGTGGAGGTTATCTGGACACTGGTGCCCTTTGTCATTCTGATTGGTATGGCGGTGCCTGCTACGGCAACTCTGGTGAAGATGTACGACAGCAGCGAAGCTGAGGTCGATATTCAGGTCACCGGTTACCAGTGGAAATGGCGTTACCAGTACCTGGGCGAGGATATCGATTTCTTTTCCAACCTCACCACCCCCCGCGAACAGATCAATAACGAAGCCCCCAAAGATGAAAACTACCTGCTGGAAGTGGATAACCCGCTGGTAATCCCGGCCGGGAAAAAGGTCCGTTTTCTGGTGACTGCTGCAGATGTTATCCACAGCTGGTGGGTGCCGGATTTTGCCGTTAAGAAAGATGCGATCCCTGGCTTTATCAATGAGGCCTGGACCAATGTGCCAGAGCCCGGCATCTACCGTGGCCAGTGTGCCGAACTGTGCGGCAAGGACCATGGCTTTATGCCGATTGTAGTGGAGGTAAAGCCGCAGGCTGAGTATGACCAGTGGCTGGCGGATACCCGGGCAGCCCAGGCGGCGACTGCTGCAGCGGCCAGCCAGGTGCTGAGCATGGATGAGCTGATGGCCAAAGGTGAGCAGGTGTACAACACCGCCTGTGCTGCCTGCCATCAGGTAAATGGCCAGGGGCTGGCGAATGTATTCCCGGCACTGAAAGGCAGCAAGATTGCGCTGGGTGATATCAATGCGCATATCGACATCGTTGTGAACGGTAAAGCGGGCACCGCGATGCAGGCGTATAAAGATCAGCTCAGTGCGGTTGACCTGGCAGCAGTGATCACCTGGGAGCGTAATGCCTGGGGGAATAATGTGGGCGATAAGGTTGACCCCGCCACCATTCAGGCACTGAAGGAGGGAGCCAAGTGATGAATACGCTGACGCACACTGTCGAACACACCGAGCAGCATGGCCCGGCAGAGGGCCTGGGTCGCTGGCTGTTTACCACTAACCATAAAGATATAGGCACCCTGTATCTATGGTTCAGCTTCGTCATGTTCCTGACTGGCGGCTGTATGGCCTTGATGATCCGGGCCGAGCTGTTTCAGCCAGGCCTGCAGCTGATTCAGCCAGACTTCTTTAATCAGATGACCACCATGCACGGATTGATCATGGTGTTCGGGGCGGTTATGCCTGCCTTTGTCGGGCTTGCCAACTGGATGCTGCCACTGATGGTCGGCGCGCCGGATATGGCACTGCCCCGGATGAATAACTGGAGCTTCTGGATCCTGCCATTCGCTTTCGCAATGATGATCAGCACCCTGTTTATGGAAGGGGGCGGGCCGAACTTCGGCTGGACGTTCTATGCACCACTCTCCACGACCTATGCGCCGCCCAGCGTGACCTTCTTTATCTTTGCTGTGCATATGATGGGGATCAGCTCGATCATGGGGGCGATCAATGTGATCGCCACCATCCTCAATATGCGGGCGCCTGGTATGACCATGATGAAGCTGCCGCTGTTTGTCTGGACCTGGCTGATCACGGCGTTTCTGCTGATTGCCGTGATGCCGGTGCTGGCCGGGGTTGTGACCATGATGCTGATGGATATCCACTTTGGCACCAGCTTTTTCAATGCTGCTGGTGGTGGCGACCCGGTGTTGTTCCAGCATGTGTTCTGGTTCTTCGGTCACCCGGAGGTGTACATCATGATTCTGCCTGCATTCGGCATTGTCAGCGAGATCATCCCCACCTTTGCCCGCAAGAGACTGTTTGGGTACGCCTCCATGGTTTACGCCACGGCATCTATCGCTTTTCTGTCTTTTATCGTCTGGGCGCACCATATGTTCACCGTCGGGATGCCGTTGATGGGAGAACTGTTCTTTATGTTTGCCACCATGCTGATCGCCGTACCCACCGGGGTGAAGGTGTTTAACTGGGTGGCTACCATGTTCCGAGGCTCGATGACTTTTGAGACGCCGATGCTGTTTGCACTGGCCTTTGTGGTGTTGTTCACCATTGGCGGCTTCTCAGGCCTGATGCTGGCGATCGCCCCGGCGGATTTTCAGTACCACGACACCTACTTTGTGGTGGCTCATTTCCATTACGTGCTGGTGCCGGGGGCGGTGTTCGCCATTATGGCCGGGGTTTATTACTGGCTACCCAAGTGGACGGGGCATTACTACAACGAGACGCTGGGCAAGGTGCATTTCTGGTGCAGCTTTATCGGTGTCAATCTGACCTTCTTCCCGATGCATTTTATCGGTCTGGCGGGGATGCCCCGACGTATCCCCGACTATGCGCTGCAGTTTGCTGACTTCAATATGGTGGCGTCGATAGGGGCGTTCATCTTTGGTTTTTCCCAGCTGATATTTCTGGTGCTGGTGATTAAAACCATCCGTGGCGGTGATCGGGCACCGGCCCAGGTCTGGGAGAAACCACAGGGGCTGGAGTGGACATTGCCCTCGCCAGCACCCTATCACTCTTTTGTAGAGCCACCTGAAGTGAAATAGGGGGTTGTTATGGAATCGCTGAAGGCAAAAAATCGTCGACTGGTAAAGCGCCTTGCAGGCAGTGCGGTGCTGATGTTCGGTTTCGGCTTTGCGTTAGTGCCACTTTACGATGTGTTCTGCGAAGTGACCGGGCTCAATGGCAAGGTGACGCGCAATGGCCCGGTCGCGGATATGACCACTGATGAGACACGCAGTGTGCGGGTGCAGATGATTGCGGTAAACAATGAGTCTATGCCCTGGACGTTTCGCGCGGATACCAGCGAGCTGGTGGTGCACCCGGGCCAGGATCAGCTGACTTCCTACCATGCGTTTAACCCGACCGGGCGCTGGATGGTGGCTCAGGCGATTCCATCCGTTTCACCGTCGGAGGCGGCTGAATATCTGCACAAGGTAAACTGCTTCTGTTTTGAACAGCAGCCGCTGCAGGCACAGGAAGGCCGCGAGATGCCGCTGCTCTTTGTTATCGACCCGGCACTGCCCCCCCATATCCAGACTATCACCCTGTCATACACCCTGTTTGATATCACCCCGGCCCAGCGTACGGCGATGAACCTCAGGCAGGCGACCCGGAGAGTCTCCCTATGAGTCATTCTGCTTACTATGTACCGGCGCAGAGTCGCTGGCCGATTCTTGCCTCTATCGCTCTGTTCCTGATGGCCTTTGGTGCCGCAAGCCTGATTAATGGCTTGTCTACTCAGGGGGGAGGGCTGGGGCTGAGCTTGCTGCTGGCCGGTGCTTTCACCATGGGAATGATTCTGGTGGGCTGGTTTCGCACGGTTATCACTGAAAGCCAGAGCGGCCTGTATAGCCCGCAAATGGACCGATCCTTTCGTTGGGGGATGAGCTGGTTCATCTTCTCGGAGGTGATGTTCTTTGCCGCCTTTTTCGGCGTACTGTTCTATGTCCGGGTATTGGCGGTGCCCTGGCTGGGAGGAGAGGGCGAAAAGGGTATCAGCCAGATGTTGTGGCAGGGCTTTGAGGCACAGTGGCCATTGCTGACTACGCCGGATATGACGCAGTTTCCGGGTGCGGCCGGGGTGATCGACCCCTGGCATCTTCCGCTACTTAATACCGCAATTCTGGTGACCTCCAGTTTCACCCTGACGCTGGCCCATCATGCGTTGAAAGTGGATAACCGGCCGAAAACCATTCTCTGGCTGGGAACGACAATCTTACTGGGAGTGGTGTTCCTGTTATTCCAGCTCAGTGAGTATGTTGAAGCATATACAGAGCTGGGGCTGACCCTGAACTCGGGTATTTACGGGGCCACGTTCTTCATTCTTACCGGATTCCATGGCCTGCATGTCACCCTGGGCACGGTGATGCTGATCATTATCTGGCTGCGGGTGATGAACGGTCATTTCAGCCCCGATAACCACTTTGGTTTCGAGGCGACCGCCTGGTACTGGCATTTCGTGGATGTGGTGTGGGTGGGGCTGTTTATCTTCGTCTATGTATTCTGAGCGGCAGGTTTCAGCGTGGCTGTAGCCAGGGGGCCTGATTGCCCAGTTCACCGGTATAAAAGCCCCAGCCCAGCAGAATGAGAATAGCGACACAGAACGCTACCCGCAGATAGAGCGAGTTGATCAGCCGGAATGACTGGCTTGAGTCGCGAACCAGAAACACCAGCCCGCTGAACAGGCTGATCACGGCAGCAATAAATAGCAGGACAAGCAGGATCTTGATCATGGTAGGACTCCAGCAGAGGTGTTCCCTGAGTAAAGACGGCAGAACGCGCCGGATCAAGTATGGCGTTGTGTTGCAGGCGTTGCTGGTGGTGCCGTTTCTGCTAAGCCTTGGCAACTGGCAGCTGGAACGGCGCGAACAGAAAACAGCGTTGCTGACCCAGTGGCAGGAGGCGGGAAGTTATCAGGGGCTGGAACAGCCGGGCCTGCAGCGTTTTGACCGCGTGCAGTTGCGCGGCCAGCTCGACCCGCAGCGCTGGTTGCTGCTGGATAACAGGGTACGTCATGGGGTGGTGGGTTATGAGGTCATTGGTTTGCTGAAGAGTACGTCAGGGGCTGCGTTGCTGGTGAGCCTGGGCTGGGTGGCTGCAGGTGCTGATCGGGACCAGCTACCCGATGTGTCTATCCCTGAAGGTGAACGGGTCTTACGGGGGCGGCTGGACCAGCCACAGGCGGGCTTCCAGTTGGCGGCAGATAACTGGGGTGCGCGATGGCCGAAGCGGATTCAGCAGTTAACACTGGCGCGTGTGGAAGCACTGATTGATACGCCGTTACAGCCCTGGTTGCTACGGCTGGATACCGAATTACTGTCCGGTGAGCCTAACCCATGGAAACCGGTGATTATGCCGCCAACCCGACATCTGGGGTATGCGGTGCAATGGTTTGGTCTGGCACTGGCCTGGCTGATGCTGACAGGATGGTTGTTGATAACGCTGCAGCGCAGCGGGGGGAGCGAGGGTGAAACGGATGAGTAGAGCAATGTTCTGGCTGGTCTGGCTGGTGGGTGGCGGTCCTATGGTGCTGGCGATGATGATGTATTTCGCCGGTTATGGTCCGCAATCGGGTACTCAGCGTGGTGCACTGCTCCCCGCGGGGCAAAGCCTTGAGCAATGGCAGATACCCGCAGCCGGAGGGGCACCGTTGACGGCAACGGGGCGCTGGCAGCTGTTACTGACCAGTCCGGGAAGCTGTGAGGCGCGCTGCCAGTACTGGCAGCAGCAGTTAACTCAGGTGCATCGGGCATTAGGCAAAGAGCAGGGCCGGGTTGAGTGGCAACTGCTGGCAGGAAGCTCTGCTGTCGCGGCGGGCCCATCTTCTGATCTGACTCCGCTGGGGGAGTGGGTCTGGGTGGCTGACCCCCATGGTAACCTGGTGCTGCGCTATCCACTGGCAATGGCTCCTGAGGATCTGCTCAAAGATCTGCGCCGGTTGCTCAAAGTATCCCGGATTGGCTGAACGGTGATCACTGATGGATAGACAGTTACAGCGGGTTCAGTGGCTGGCTTCGGTCGCGATTGCTCTGGTGCTGGTCGTGATATTCCTCGGTGGCTGGACCCGGCTCAATGATGCGGGCCTGGGCTGCCCCGACTGGCCTGGCTGCTACGGTGAGTTGATCTTGCCTGAAAGCAGTCAGGGGCTGGAGGTGGCGCAGTCACGCTTCCCGGATGCCCAGCTGGACCCGGAGAAGGGCTGGCTGGAGATGGTACATCGCTACGCAGCGGGCTCACTGGGGGTGCTGATATTGCTGCTGGCTGTACTGAGCTGGCGTGCTCGACAGTTACCCGGTTACCCGCTAAAGCTTGCCTTTGGGTTACTAGGGCTGGTCACGCTTCAGGCGTTATTCGGTATGTGGACGGTGACGATGAAGCTGTTACCACAGGTTGTGACGCTGCACCTGCTGGGCGGCTTGTTGACGCTGACGTTGCTGGTGAGGCTGTCTTCGAGACTAAGGCAGGTACGGTTGCAGCAGGAAAAACCGCAAGCCAGTCGAGCAGTGCGATTAGCGATGGTGTTGCTGTTTATACAGCTGGCACTGGGTGGATGGACCAGTGCCAACTATGCCGGATGGGCCTGTAGTGACTGGCTGGCATGTAACCCGGATTCGAATATAGAGCTGGATTTTGCAGCAGGGTTTGAACTTACCCCGCATATCGGACCTGATTATGAAGGGGGGCAGCGTCCGGTTGAGGCGAGAGCCGCTATACAGGTTGGTCACCGGTTGATGGCAGTGGTACTGGTGGGGTATCTGTTCTGGCTGAGCTGGGTCCATGCCGGTGGCCGCCAGCGCCGCCCTGCACAATGGCTCTGTATAGCTGCGACATTGCAGGTTGGTATCGGTATCGCCAATGTTGTCTGGGCGTTACCGCTGGCGTTGGCAACTGCGCATCATGCAGGTGCCGTGGTGTTGTTACTGAGCCTGTTGTGGCTCTATGAACACAGTGGGCACTGTCCACAGGAGGTGCGTGATGAACGGGTCTGAGATGATTACAACCGGCGCTGAAAAACGGGGCGTCACGGCGCAATGGCGCGACTATCTGGAACTGTGCAAGCCACGTGTTGTTGCGGTCATGTTGCTGACTGCGCTGGTGGGTATGTGCCTGGCAACCCCGGATATTCCACCTCCGGCTACCATGATTTTCGCGCTGACTGGTATCGGGCTGGCAGCAGGTTCTGCGGCGGCGGTCAATCATGTGCTGGATCGGCGTTTTGATGAAAAAATGGCCCGCACACGTCATCGTCCCTTACCACAGGGAAGTCTGACGGCTTCCCAGGCTCTGTGGTTTGCAGCCATTATTGGCAGTGCTGGAATAGGGTTGCTGGTGTTTGCAGTAAATCCGCTGACGGCCTGGCTGACACTGGCGTCGTTAATGGGCTACGCGGTGGTATATACGGTGTGGCTGAAGCATGCTACGCCACAGAATATTGTGATTGGTGGTATTGCGGGAGCTGCGCCACCATTGCTGGGGTGGACCGCGATTACCGGGACAATGGATGCGGACGGTCTGCTGCTGATGCTGATAATCTTTGCCTGGACACCGCCGCATTTCTGGGCACTGTGTATTGCTCGCAAAGAAGAATACCGCAAAGCGGGTGTGCCAATGTTGCCTGTCACTCATGGTGAGCGGTACACCCGGCTTCAGATCTTGCTTTATACCCTGCTGATGATCGCAACCACAGCATTGCCATTTCTTAGTGGCATGAGTGGCTGGGTATATCTGCTGGGGGTGATGGTGTTGAATCTGCGTTTTATGCAGTACAGCTGGCAGGTGTTTGGTGGTGACGACAAGAACGGTGCGATGCAGCTGTTCAGATATAGCATTACTTACATCATGTTGCTCTTTGTGGTGCTGCTGGTGGATCACTATCTGATCTTTAATTGACCAGTTAAGGATCAAAATCGAATTTCAGGTATCTAAGTTCCTTGAGTGGAAATGGAGTACGTCGCAGTAATGACTAATCAGATGACCAGGTAGTGCCCCAGGGAGGGAAGCTACTGAAGGGGGTAATAACATGTTCTTACAGCATATGATGGGGATGCTCTATCATCCTAAGGCTGAATGGGGGGCTCTGCGTAAAGAGCGCTACTCGATGCGCCATATATTCCTTGCTCAGATCAGTTTCCTGGCTGCAATCCCGGCGCTTGCGCTGTTCCTCGGCACTACCCAGATCGGTTGGAGTATTGCCGGTAATGAGTATGTGAAACTTGAGGTTGCCAGCGCGGCCTCTGCCGCAATCGCATTCTATTTTGCCATGTGGCTGGCAGTTGCCTTTATTGCCTACAGCATTCACTGGATGGAACGTACTTATGGCGGCAATGTTAGTCTGGACGAGTGCCTGGTGCTAACAACCTTCACGGCAACACCGCTGTTCCTGTCCGGGCTCGCTGGCTTGTACCCGGTGCTCTGGTTCAATGTGGCCGTCGGGCTCGCTGCGCTTTGCTACAGCGTATACCTGCTCTATGTCGGCGTACCGATTATTATGCAGATCCCGGAAGATCGGGCGTTCTTCTTTTCGTCCTCTGTTCTGACCGTCGGTCTTTGTGTACTCGTCGGCCTGTTGGCGACTACGGTTGTTCTTTGGAGCACGTTGATACCGCTGAGCTATATCAGTGGGTAATACCTTATAGCCTGGTAATGGCAGACTGATATCAAAAGGCACCTGCAAAGGTGCCTTTTGTTTTTTAGAGAACTAAATGATAAATAGTATGAAATAGCTGTTGACCCCCACGCTCAGATGCGTAGAATTCGCATCCTCGCTTGGGAGAGCAGCCTTTAACGGCCCGCTCAGCAGGCGAGGAAAAGGTTGGTAACTTATTGTTTTTGTTCTTGCTTTTAGCATCCAGATAACGATAATAACCGCCTCGCAAGTTAAGTGCTTTGGTGTTTTACGGCTTCGGTCAGCAGGCTTCGGTCTGAA
>Ga0193958_1000778_pt1 | contig 10991 bp, 9 predicted proteins | sample FB_1_MG_FD_140320 | JGI IMG/M metagenome (GOLD analysis project Ga0193958, IMG submission 140320) | Microbial mat bacterial communities from the Broadkill River, Lewes, Delaware, United States - FB_1_MG | ecosystem: Environmental > Aquatic > Freshwater > River > Microbial mats | place: USA...
ATCATTTTCTAACTCACCATCAGAAAATGCATGTCCACCAATAAATGATGCTTTTGCTGATAATCCCATATATGAACCAGTTTCATAACTAATTGCAGCATTTGTATATCCACCATCAGAATCTAATTCCCCACCTTTTCCATCATGAGATAAACCATAAGCAGTTAATAAACCAGAAACTTTACCTTCTTTAAATGCACCATCGATTGAATCGGCACCAAATGCCATAGAAGTTGATAATAATAATCCACACGCTACTAAACTAATTGTTTGACCTTTGAAAAGGTTTTTCATTTTAAATTCCTTGTAAATAAATATAATTAAAGATTAAAACTTTCGCGCAAGTTTTATCTTAATCTTAGAAGAACAGGATAATTGTAACATTAATGATTTAAATAATAAATAGGAATACTGTATAAATTATATACATTTTATGCTATATTTTAGCATCACTTTCTTTCCATTTTTCAATAACATATCATTAAGTACTCTTTAGGTAAAATGCATTTTAATAAACAATTAACGAGGAATTTATATGTCAACATTTAAGCTTTTTAGTGGTTCTGCTAATCCCGAATTCGCAACAAAAGTAGCTGAATATTTAGGTATGAATGTATCAACAGCAACATTGAATAAATTTAGTGATGGTGAAATTTCAGTACAAATTACAGAGAGTGTTAGAGGCTCAGATGTATTTATAATACAACCTACATGTGCTCCAACAAATGATAATTTAATGGAACTTTTAATTTTAGTTGATGCACTAAAAAGATCAAGTGCAAAAACAATTTCTGCTGTTATTCCATATTATGGATATGCAAGACAAGATAGAAAAGCAGCACCTAGAGTTCCTATTACTGCAAAATTAGTAGCTGATTTATTAGAAGCGGCTGGAATTTCAAGAGTTGTTACTATTGATTTACATGCTGCACAAATTCAAGGATTTTTCAATATTCCTGCAGATAACTTATTTGGTTCAATTTTATTTGTTAACTATATAAGAAGTAAAAATCTTAAAAATCCAATTATTGCAAGTCCAGATATTGGTGGAGTTGCACGAGCTAGATCTTATGCTGATAAACTAGGTTATGATTTAGTAATAGTTGATAAAAAAAGAGAAAAAGCAAATGTATCTGAAGTTATGAATATCATTGGTGATGTAAAAGGCAAAGATGTAATTTTAGTTGATGATATGGTTGATACTGCTGGAACATTAGTAAAAGCAGCTGAAGTATTAAAGAAAAAAGGTGCAAATTCTGTTATGGCTTGTTGTACACATGGTGTATTAAGTGGTCCAGCTTATGATAGAATTGAAAAAGGTGAATTAGATGAGTTAGTAATCTCAGATACAATTCCTACACAAAAAAATGCTAAAAAAATAACGGTATTAACAGCTTCTACTATGATTGGTGAAACAATTAGAAGAATTCACAATAATGAATCTGTTAATTCAATTTTTATTGCTTAATTGAAAAATTTAGAATAATTTGATATAATTCTCAAAATTATTTATCCAAAAGGAAAAAAGATGAAAAAAATATTATTAAGTTCTGTAGTTTGTGCAAGCATGATGTTTGCAGCAAGTGATTACAAATATGAAATTACACCAATGGTTGGTGGTGTTTATACTGAAGGTAATTTAGATTTAGACAGAAATTATGCAAATGGTGGTTTAGCAATTGGATTTAATCAATTTGATTCAATTATTGATCAAGTAGAATTAGGTTTTTTAAGATCAACTGAAGATGTTGACTATACTAATGGTACAGATACAGGTGTTACAAGAGTATTTACTAACTTAGTGAAAGAATATGCATTAACTTCAGATTTCTCATTATATTCATTAATTGGAGCAGGTGTTGAATTTTTTGATGATGAAAACTTTGATAATGAAAATGGATTATTTGGAAACTATGGTGCTGGAATCAAATACAAAATTGCTGATCAATTTGCATTAAAATTTGATGTTAGACATTTAATTGAAGTAGATAATGGAGATAATAACTTATTATATAACTTAGGTTTTGCAATGCCTTTTGGTGAAGTAGCTAAACCAGCTCCAGTTGTTGAAGCTCCAGCTCCAGTTGTAGTTCCAGCTCCAGTTGTTGAAACTCCAAAAGATTCTGATAATGATGGTGTTCTTGATACATTAGACAAATGTCCAAATACAATGGTTGGTGCATCTGTTGATAATACTGGTTGTATGACATTAGTTAACTTAAACATTAACTTTGATACAGATTCAGCTGTAATCAAAGATTCTTATAACTCAAGAATTGTTGAATTCGCTAATATGATGAAAAATAATACTAATTTAAAAGCTACTATTGAAGCACATACAGATTCTGTAGGAAGCAATAAATACAATCAAAAATTATCTGAAAGAAGAGCTAGTTCAACTGTTGAAGCTTTAAAAGCATTAGATGTTGATTCTTCAAGATTAACTGCTATTGGTTATGGTGAAACTAAACCAGTTGCAACAAACAAAACAGCTGAAGGTAGAGCAGAAAACAGAAGAGTTACTGCTGTTATAAACAAATAATACTTTTTATTTAATGAAAGAATAGGATTTTTCCTATTCCTTCTTTGCTACATTTATCCTCTATCTACAATAAAAAAACTTTCTTTTTCAAAATTTATACTTAATTTATTTGAAAACTTTAGATAAATTGGTTATAATCAGTAAAATTATTTCGTACAAGGATAGAATAATGAAAAAAATTTTACTTACTTCAGTGTTATGTGCTTCAATTGTATTTGCAGCTAGTAATCCAAGTAAAGAGTATGGTTATGAACTTACACCATTTGCATCTGGTATTTTAAGTGATAGCAAAGCAGGATTAGATAACTCAAATTATGCAAATATTGGTATCTCTTTAGCAAAAAACTTAAAAGATTCATTTATAAATCAAGTTGAATTAGCTTATATGAGAAGTGATAGTCTTCCATATGATACAACAGGTAATACAAATGTTAATAGATTTTTCTTAAATGCAAATAAAAACCTCCCAATAACTGAGAAATTAGCTTGTTTTGGAATTGCGGGACTTGGATATCAAGATGTAACTCAAGCTTTAGCAAAACATGAAGACTCACCATTCTTTAATTATGGAGTTGGTTTAAAATATGATATTCCTTATTATGGAATTGCACTAAAAGGTGATGTTAGACATTTAATTACAACTGAAAATAATTTAAATGATGTAATGTACACAATTGGACTTGCAATGCCATTAGGTAGAAGTAATAGTGAAGTTATTGCTCCTGTTATTCCAGTAGTTGCAGAAGAGCCAGCTATAGTAGCTCCAATAGTTGATGGTGATGATGATAATGATGGTGTTTTAAATTCTAAAGATTTATGTCCTAATTCTTTACCAGGTGCAGTTGTAGATGCTAATGGTTGTGAATTAGATGATGATAATGATAGTGTTGTGAATAGACTTGATAAATGTCCAAATACATCTGCTGGTGTAAGTGTAAATGTTGATGGTTGTGTTGAAACTATTAATTTAAATATTAATTTTGATACAAACTCTGCAAATATCAAAGATAAATATAATGAAAGATTAGAAAATTTTGCAAAAAGAATGAAAGAAAATCCTTCTTACACTGCAGTTATTGAAGCACATACTGATTCAAGAGGAAGAGAAGCTTATAACCAAAAATTATCTAATAAAAGAGCACAATCTGCTGTTAATGCATTAAAAGCTTTAAATATCGAAAGTTCAAGATTACAAGCAATTGGTTATGGGGAAACTCAACCAATCGCTACAAATGATACTGAAGAAGGTAGAGCAGAAAATAGAAGAGTTACTGGTTTATTAAATCAATAATTCTTTATAAGATTTAGGATTTTCCTAAATCTTACCACTTACAAGTTTCTTAATAAAATTTACTCTTTCTTACTTTAACTATAAACTTACAAAACTTTAGATATAATCGCGATATAAATAATAAACGATTAGGAAAAACCTTGCAGAAAAATATTAGAAATTTTAGTATTATTGCACATATTGATCATGGAAAATCAACACTTGCAGATAGAATTATTCAAGAGTGTGGAGCGGTAACAGATAGAGAGCTATCAGCACAAATGATGGATACAATGGATATTGAAAAAGAGCGTGGTATTACTATTAAAGCACAAAGTGTTAGATTAAACTATGAAAAAGATGGGGTAATTTATACATTAAATCTTATTGATACTCCAGGACATGTTGATTTTTCATATGAAGTTAGTAGATCTTTAGCATCTTCGGAGGGTGCACTTCTAATAGTTGATTCAACACAAGGCGTTGAAGCACAAACGATAGCAAATGTATATATTGCAATGGATAATGACTTAGAATTATTACCAGTTGTAAATAAAATAGATTTACCAAGCGCTGATCCACTTAGAGTTTTAGAAGAAGTTGAAGAAGCTATTGGGGTAGATTGTACTTTTCATAATCTTATTTCAGCAAAAACAGGTCTTGGGGTAAAAGATTTAATTGATTCAATTGTAGATAGAGTTCCTTGCCCTACAGGAGACGAAGAAGCCCCTACAAAAGCTTTAATTTATGATTCTTGGTTTGACAATTACTTAGGTGCATTAGCACTTGTAAGAGTTTATGATGGAAGCATTAAAAAAGGTCAATTAATTAAACTAATGAATACAAAAGTTCAGCATCAAGTTTTAAATCTTATGTATCCACATCCTTTAAAACCTATTCAAACTCCTGAAATAGAAACAGGAGAGATTGGTATTGTAGTTCTTGGATTAAAAACATTAGATGGTATTGCAGTTGGGGATACAATGACCGATGCAAAAAATCCAACTCAAGTTGCAATTGATGGATTTGAACCTGCTAAGCCTTTTGTATTTGCGGGTATTTATCCAATTGAAACTGATAAATTTGAAGATTTAAGAGAAGCTCTTACAAAACTTCAATTAAATGACTCATCAATTTCTTTTGAGCCAGAAAGTTCTGCAGCTTTGGGAAGTGGTTTTAGAACAGGATTCTTAGGTATGCTTCATATGGAAGTTATCAAAGAAAGATTAGAAAGAGAATTTAACCTTGATTTAATAGCAACTGCACCAACAGTTGTTTATGAAATACTTAAAACTGATGGAGAAAGAATTTCAATTCAAAATCCAAGTGAATTACCAGCACCAAACTATATTGATACAATTTTTGAACCATATGTAAAGGCTACTATTTTAGTTCCAGATGAATTTTTAGGAAATGTTATAAAACTTCTTAATGATAAAAGAGGTGTTCAAAATAAGATGGATTACATAGGAAAAAGAGTATTACTAGATTATGATATTCCAATGAATGAAATTGTAATGGACTTTTATGACAAATTAAAATCAACTACAAAAGGTTATGCATCATTTGATTATGAGCCTATTGGATTTAGACCTGGAGTTTTACAAAAACTTGATATTAAAGTTGCTGGTGAAGTTGTTGATGCACTTTCAATCATTGTTCCAGAAAATAAAGCTTTAAGTAAAGGTAGAGAATTTATCAAAGCACTTAAAGAATTAATTCCAAGACAACTTTTTGAAGTTGCTATTCAAGCAAGTATTGGTTCTAATATTATTGCAAGAGAAACAGTAAAATCAACAGGTAAAAACGTAACTGCAAAATGTTATGGTGGAGATATTACAAGAAAAAGAAAATTACTTGAAAAACAAAAAGCAGGTAAAAAAAGAATGAAAGCAATAGGTAAAGTTAATGTACCTCAAGAAGCATTCATGGCTGTTTTAAAAATATAATTTTAACTTTTGACAAATTTCTATGTCAAATCAATAATTTAAATGCTCACGTACATTTAGTACGTTGAGCTTTAAATTTTTTTATAAAAAAAAGTATAAAGTATAACTATTTAGAAATAAACATAATTTATGATATTATTTATTTATGTTATGCCTAACCTGTAAAAACCTATCATTACAAATCATCTGCAAAGATTGTCAAAACAATCTATTAATCCCTTCTTTTCATAAAAGAGAAATAGAAGATGGCTTTTATAACTACTCTTTTTATGCTCTTTCTGAACTTGAAGATTTATTAAGTTCAAAATATTACTTTCACGGAGATAGAGTTTTCAATTTACTTGCCAAACTTTCATTTGCTAAGTTTGCACAAAATTTCAACTTTGATTCAAATGTGATTGCAATACCAATTGATGACCATACTAGACATGAATTTTCACATACAGCAATTTTAGCAAAACACCTAAAATCAAAAATCATAACTCCAAAATATAATTGTTTAAAAGCTACAAACATAGTCAAATATGCAGGAAAAGATTTAGATTATAGACTAAAAAATCCAAGAAAATTTAAGTTAACAAATTTACATAATAAAATGACAATTTTATGTGATGATTTAATCACAACTGGTGCTACAATAAGAGAAGCAAAGAAAGTTTGTCAAAGGCAAAATAATCAAGTTTTATTTTCTTTAACCTTAGCTGACGCAAAACTTTAGTATAATTCCAATAATTAAGGATAAGTTCTTATCCTATGAAGGTTTCACTTAAATTTTGGAATCAAATTAAAGGACTAAAGTGATTGGAATTATTGATTATAATATGGGAAATTTAGCAAGTGTTTACAATGCTTGTCATTTACTAGATGCAAAAGCTACAATTGTTAAAGACCCAAATGACTTAAAGAATTTTAATAGAGTTATTTTGCCAGGAGTTGGGGCATTTGGCGATGCAATGGAACACCTGAATCAAACAGGTATGAACCAAGCTATTCATGAATATGCAAAATCAGGAAAACCAATGATTGGTATTTGCCTTGGAATGCAACTTTTATTTGAAAGTTCAGAAGAGTTTGGAACAACAAATGGATTAGGTTTAATAGATGGTAAAGTTATAAAATTTGATAAGTCAAAAATGCATGAAGACTTTAAGATTCCACATATGGGTTGGAATACAATTCAAAATAAAGAGCATGCTCTTTTTCAAGGATTAAAAGACCCATATTTATATTTTGTTCACTCATATCATGCAGTTACTAGTGAAAAAAATATTATTGGAAAAACAACTTATGGATATGATTTTGTAAGTGCTGTAAATAAAGATAATATTTATGGTCTGCAACCACATCCTGAAAAGTCTCATGATAATGGACTTGCTATTTTAAAAAACTTTATGAACCTTAAATAAATTTATAAAGGATATCAAATGAAAACTATTGCAATAACAGGAGCTAGCGGTTTTGTAGGAACACACTTGAATAATTTTTTCTCAAATCTAGGTTTTTCAATAATTGCTATTTCAAGAGATATATTAAATAATGAGTCAAAATTAAAAGAAATCATCCAAAAAAGTGATGTAATTATAAATCTTGCAGGTGCAAATATCATAAATAGATGGACACCGGCATATAAAGAACTTTTATACACAAGTAGAATTGATACAACAAAAAAGATTGTAACTGTTTTAAATAACTTAAAGGACAAACCAAGACAGCTAATTTCTACATCTGCTGTTGGAATATACGATAATAAAGATACTTATGCTGAAAATGGAAATTACGCAAATGATTTTTTATCAAATCTTTGTCAAGATTGGGAAAAAGAAGCATTTAAAGCAAAAAATGAAAATACAAAAGTTTCTATTTTTAGGTTTGGTATAGTTTTAGGAAAAGACGGTGGTGCTTTTTCAAAAATGATTACACCTTTTAGATTAGGGCTGGGAGGTATTATTGGAAGTGGAAATCAAGCATTTTCATATATACATATCGAAGATTTATTAAATGCTTATAAATTTGTTATTGAAAATAATATCGAAGATACTTTCAATCTAACGGCCCCAAAACCAACTACAAATTTATTATTTACTAGAGCACTTGGAAAAGCGTTACGAAGACCTACAATTTTTCCAGTACCTGAATTTGTTTTAAAACTAATATTTAGTGAAGGTGCAAAAGTACTAACAGATGGACAAGATGCAATACCTAAAAAATTAATAGATTTAGGATTCAAATTTAAATATAAAAATATTGAAGAGACTTTAAAAAGTCTAGTTTAAATAATAAAAGGAGAAAAACAAACTATGGATATATTACCAGCAATTGATTTAAAAGATGGGAAAGCAGTAAGACTTAGCAAAGGATTAATGGAAAGTGCAAAAATCTATTCAGATGAGCCTTGGCAAGTTGCGAAAAGATTTGAAGAGTTAGGAAGCAAATGGCTTCATATAGTTGATTTAAATGGAGCTTTTGCAGGTGAACCTGCTAACTTAGAACAAATTAAAAAAATAAGAGAAAACTGTAATCTTAAAATTGAACTTGGTGGTGGTATTAGAGATGAAGAAACTATTAAAATGTATGTTGAACTTGGGGTTGATAGACTGATTTTAGGTTCAATAGCTGTTAAAAATCCACAGTTTGTAAAAGATATGGCAGCAAAATATCCAATTGCAGTTGGAATTGATGCTATGAATGGAATGGTTGCAGTTGAAGGTTGGGCAGAAGTTTCAACTATGGAAGCAACTACTTTAGCAAAAGAGTTTGCAAATGCTGGTGTTCAGGCTATCATTTGTACTGATATAAGCAAAGATGGAATGCTTTGCGGTGTAAATGTTGAATTTACAGAATCGATTGCTTTAGCAAGTGGTGTTGATACTATTGCTTCTGGTGGAGTAAAAGATATAAATGATATTATTAACTGTAAAGCAAATGGAAATATTGCTGGTGTAATTGTAGGAAAAGCTTTCTATGAAGGTACACTAGATTTAGAAGAAGGATTTAAGGCTCTATAATGTGCCTTATAATCTCAATAGTATTTTCAGTTCTCGCATACACATTTTTTCAAGATGGAGATATGCAAGGCTTTTACATAAATATTTCTATTGCATTATTTTTTATTTTACTAATGCTTAGAAATATCGTTAAAACTAAAAAAGATAGAAATTCTTAACTATCTTTATTTCTCAACCATCGTATAATGTAACTCTAAACCATTAGATGTTGCTACAAATCCGTTTACATTTATACTTCCATCATGAACCATTTTATGATGTTCTTTACATAGTGGTATTAGATTGTATTTATGGTTTTGATTTATATGTCCTATAAATCCATCTTTGTTAGCTCTTGCTTGTTCTTTGATATGATGTACATCATCACAAGCTCTTCCGCAGATAACACAAGAAGATGCAAATACATCCTTGTTATATTTAGAAGTTTTTCTTTGAGTTAATCTCTCTATTGAACTATAATCATCAGTAAGTTTTTTTCTTATTTCATTTGCTACTGATAAAAATTCTTTATCCATATGAAGTGATCTTGCATACTCTAAACCATACATAGATGAACCACTTCCATAAGATAGTTTTCTATTGAAAATCAATTTATCTTCATCATCTTTATACATTACTGATAGGTGAAGAGGAATAATATTTTTTAATTTTGCAATTTCATCAATTTCTGGCAATTGATGTAAGTGCGTTGCAAATACAAAGATGGATTCTAATTTTGAAAGTTTTAATATTGCACTAGCAACAATACTAACTCCACTCATAGTTTCAGTACTATGAGAAATTTCATCTCCAAGGATAAGTGAGTTTTTAGTTGCTCTATTAAAAATATTTTTTAATTCTAACATTTCAACTGCAAAAGATGATAAACCTTTTGCAATATTATCAGCTCCTGAAATTCTAGTATAAACCGCATCAAAAATAGAAAATCTCATAGATTTACAAGGTACATAAAATCCAGCTTGAGCTAAAATTACAGCTATTCCTATTGATTTCATAAGTGAAGATTTACCAGAAGAATTAATACCATATAGTAAAACTCCGTGCATTTTATTGTTGTTAATATTCACTGGATTTGAGTTTTTTATTATTACATTATCTTTATACTCTTTTGAAGCATTTGATAATTCACCCAAAATAATATCATTTGGAACATAAATACCCTGTTCTTCATTTGCTTCAATTATGGGATGTCTTACATCAATTAGCTCTATAAAATTTTCACCATCTTTTGTTTTTACTATTTTGGGACAAGTATAGTTATATTTTTTTGCTGTTTTGATGTTTGATACTGTTAAATCAACTTCTGCAATAAATTGAACTAACTCTTCAAGTAAAGTTGCAAATTTTTTCTCGAACTCTAAAAGTTTTTCTTTAAATACAAGTTTATTTAAGTCAATAATTTTTCTTAAATTATGAACATATTTATCAGAAACATCTTCAGTTAGTTTACAAAATATTTTTACAGAAGTCGTTTGAACTTTTATATTAAAATCTTTAAATAAATGTAAATCATCATCAATAATGATATGAGAATTTAATAACTCTTCTTTTATTTGATTAAATCTATTTTTTGTAAGAGTTAAAAAGAATCCCTCTTTATCAAGTCTATTTATTCCCACATAGTTTGGATCTTCTGATTTAACAAAAGCTAAAATATGTTTTTGCAGAAGTTCAAGTTTTGAATATAACTCATTGTTTTGTGCATTTAGTTCATCAATTTGTGTATTAATACCCTCACAAACCATATTACATTCAACATCTTTTAACATATATTTTCCACTAATTGATAAATCAAAAGTTGAATCAATAGATTGAATAAATAATCCCAAATCGGCTGATGAGCAAGGTGGAGTTATAAATTTATAGTTTTCCATAAAAGATACAACTTCTTTGATACTTAAAAGAGAATCATATAAATAGTTTAATTCAAATGGATGCAATCTATTTAGTTTTATTCTTCTAGTTAATCTTTCTATATCATAGATATTTGCTAATTCATTTTCAATTGGAGCGTGAAAATCAAATAATTCTTTAGAAAGAGCAAATCTTCGCAAAATTTCTTTACTATCTTTTATAGGATGAGTAAGTCTTTCTTTAAGTAATCTTTTTCCCATTGCTGTTGATGTATTATTCATTAATTTTATCAAACTTGGATTATGAGTAGTTTCTATTATATTTAATTGTTCCAAGGCATTATTTCCAAGATATATATATCTACTAATATC
>Ga0193958_1000780_pt1 | contig 10986 bp, 13 predicted proteins | sample FB_1_MG_FD_140320 | JGI IMG/M metagenome (GOLD analysis project Ga0193958, IMG submission 140320) | Microbial mat bacterial communities from the Broadkill River, Lewes, Delaware, United States - FB_1_MG | ecosystem: Environmental > Aquatic > Freshwater > River > Microbial mats | place: USA...
AGCTGCTGGTAACTCATGGTAAAAGTGCTTTGATTTTGGCGATGAGAAGCTTACCACTACCCGCAGCTGGCTACCTCGCCGTTTTAACTATCAGTGTTGCACTTGCTATTTGAATCCGCGTTGGAACTGTCATAGATCCTAGCATGGTAGGTGATATGGAAGTTGTTATTACTGTTTCTGGTATTGAAGATAATATTATAGTTCCTAAGTTTTCTCAGGCTGAAATTTTACGCTCGATAACATTTGAACCTGAACATATACAAGCAGGGATTTCTATACTCTCCTACTTTGGAGAAGTTCTAAAGCAAAAATACTCTGACATAGAAGCAAAAGTAAGAATTGAAAGACGTGATGACACCGTTACATTAGTTATTGAGTCAGAACTCGGTGTTATAGAGAAAATCGAAAAAACCCTAGATGCCTATGGGGAAATCGTGACCGGCTCTTTACCATCCTCCAGCTTACTGGAGAGTAAAGTCGACATAGAGCGCCTAGAAATGAAACTAGAAATGAAACTAGAAATGTCCGCTATGGAAATACGACATAGCCAGAAAATCATTAACTTATATGAAAACGACAAATACGCTACAGAAACCAGAGTTAGTAACCTAGAACAGCAAGTCACAACACTCCATAAACTTCTTGGGGAATCCCTAAAAGGCAGTAATAGAATTGCAACATCTTCACTGGCACTTTCTCGTTCAAACACATCATTGATGGAAGCTCATCTCCAGAATATTAAAGAGTTACTTAGTAAAGCTCCTTCTGAAGCAAACTCAGAAGAATTGATTAAGAATATAAATAGAGTAGCCGATGAAGATAGTTCCTACCTCGGAGCAGTACGTGAACTATTTGTTAACTCTGTTTATGGTATTACTGGGAACTCTGCATATAACTTTCTCATTAGCGCAATTAATGCTATTCCAAAGTAATCAGACTGTTCTGGCCTAATGGAACGGTAGTGTTCAGAATTTTGTGTCAATCCTCTAAATTAAGATAAAAGGATGACACATGAAAGACAAGATTAATTTCGACATGGATGCCGCACTCAAAGCTTTACGTGAAGGGGCCGATCTCGGTGGCAAGGACGGCGTTTTAACACCGCTGATTAAACAGCTGACCGAAGCCGCGATGCAGGCTGAGCTGGACTGCATTATTCATCAAATCCGCAACTCCCTGAAGTATGTGGGCTCTAAAAATCAGAAGGCGTTTATGGCTGACCTGAAGTGTGTTTCCGCGGAGTCGGCACTGGATGACTTAGAGGCTAAGTGGGGTGATAAATACCCGTTGATGATTAAGTCCTGGCGGTCAAAATGGCCGACGCTATCGACCTACTTTAAGTACCCGCAGGACGTGCGTACCGCGATTTATACAACTAATGCGGTTGAAGCGGTGCACCGCCAGTTCCGCAAGCTGACAAAGACCAAGGGCGGCTTCGCCAATGAAAACAGTTTGCTCAAACTGCTCTACGCTGGAATACTCAAGGTGTCCGAATGTTGGAGTCACCCGGTACAAAACTGGAGCCTCACGCTCTCGCAATTGGCGATTCACTTCGAGGGACGATTGGATGATCACCTAGAACTGTGATGACCCACTGACACAGAATTTTGAACACCCTCAAAAACACAAATGTGATGGGCGTGCTTAGCTCACTCAGAGACTTCCATAAGCTTTTACCCGAAGTTGGGCAACCGCAATACTGGCATGATTCTGCTTGATCACTAACTTCTCTTTGGCACTCTCTACAAGCATATAGTCCCATATTTTCTATCTTTAAGCCCTAATACAAATACAAAGATTCAGCCGTAATTAATCATCACCTAGTCGGCTCAAATCACAGCCTTCCTAAATAAAATAATATATAAATCAATCAGTTGAATCACCTCCTGCCATTGCTTTTGCGAGCAACTGTAGGCCTCGCTCAGCCTTACCCTTACCACGCTTGGCTCTAACCTTAAAACGTGTTTCAGCATCGAAGTCAGCTAACAACAGAGTAGTCATCTCGTTTAGAATTTGATTAATACTCATGCCACGCTGCTCAGAGAGTATTTTTAGTCGTTGATGCTTATCGTCTGGTAGTCGTAGTGTTATCGCGCTCATAACTGCACCTCGCTTAAGAATGCTTCAGGAGAAGTAATTTGAAGTTCTGGAAACTGTAGCTCCATGTTTTTAAAGTCCTTCAAATTATAAGTAATAATGTATTGGGCATTTCCAGCAACTGCAAGTTCAATTAAATGGTTATCGCCCTCATCCCGCAAGTTTGGTCGCCACCCATAATAGATTTGGGTCCAAGCACACTGGCTTAGATAAATATCGAATAGTTCATCCCTTTCCACTTGATTAAGCCTAGACTTCTTAAACAAGTGCTCACGCCCCAATACATCTTCGTACTCGGCAAACAGAGCAGCACCCATCAAAGGTGAAAATTTACCTTCTAAACACATGCTCACCAACTTATTAGCAGCTCCACTGCCGAGGCATGCACCGAGGAAAATGTTTGTATCTAGTATTAGTCGCATGCAAAAATGGTAGCATATATGACACCAAACAATCACCTAAAATCATCAACTCATAACTGTACCTCATGCTAATGTTACTGGATTGACTCATACATAAATCAAAATATACTATTATGACTCACAAACGAGTCAACTTATGAGTAACACTACCATTTCAATCTACGCCAAAGAAAGCATCGTATTGCTTGCATCACTAATTCGCAAAGCGCGCGTTGAGCAAAAGATATCAACGACAGAGCTAGCCGAACGCGCGGGAATTTCCAGAAGCCTTCTCCAGCGTATTGAAAAAGGCGATACCAAATGCAGTATCGGTGCTGTCTTTGAGGTTGCGATTATAGTGGGCGTTAGACTATTTGATACTGACGAGTCCAACCTCACCAAACACATCCGCCAAGTAGAGGATAAACTTGCCTTACTTCCGAAATCTGTTCACAAAAAGAAGCGAACGGTTGACGATAACTTCTGAGTTGTATTAGTTCCGACTTCATCTGACACCTCAGCTTGATCTGAGGAGAGTTACCCGTTTTGATAGAGGTGTCGAATCTTTAAATCAAAGCACCTTGTTTTACAAGATATTTTCTCCTTCCCGAACCCATTACAGTCACTGCGTAGTAACAACCAAAAGAGCCTGCTTTACTTATAAGAAGCAGGATCTTTTTGCCTATGCGGTAGCGGAGTAAATATAAGCAGCCAGTAACATACATCCCACAACGATCAATAGCATATTTGCTTTAATGAAATTTAACATCGCTTTTCGTTAGTCCTTCTGAATACAAATAGAATAATGCACCCTACCATATTCGTTTTTATTTCCCATCGCTTTTGAAAGCAACTCCAAACCTCGCTTAGTCTTTCCTTTACTGCGTTGAGCTCTAAGCCTATCTTGCGTTATACCATCTAACCTCTATAGTATTTACATAATTGTATTAACAATAAAGTAAGTACATGCGATTTGAATGGGACGAAGATAGATGGGCTACCATCGGAGTAGCCGAATTTAATACCCTGTACGTTGTCTACACCGTAAGAGGTTATGATGACACACTCCGAATAATTTCAGCGAGAAAATCCAATGCCAAAGAAGAAAGAGCGTATCGTCAGGCACAATTTTGATCCTGAGAGCCCACCAGTCTTGACTGTCGAACAGAAAGAAGAAATGAAGGCGTTATCGGAAATGTCAGACAAAGACATCGATTACAGCGACATTCCACCAATGGATGAAACTAAACATTGGCATAAAGCAGCCGAACACCCTGCACTCTATCGTCCGCTTAAAAAACCAACCACCGTGCGCTTAGACGCTGATGTTTTAGAGTGGTTAAAGTCCAAAGGCAAAGGCTATCAAACTCGGATTAATGCCATTCTTAGAGAAGCTATGCTGGATGAAATTAAATAGTTGATAAATACAGTCACCTGTGTGCCTGAGCTAGCGCATGATAAATAGAATCAGCTTAACGCGGTTTACACCACTGAAAATGCTTTACTTAATAATGATATAGCAAAAATTCAGTACCAGTCCAGTGGGCATGAGGACTGGGATAATAATGAAGCGTGGTGAAAATTCTGCTGATCGGAAAGCAGCATGTAAGCCTCTTCCGAAAGTTGTTCAGGGCTTCCCGCTGCCCATAGCAAAATGTGTGTATCGAGCTGTAACTTCATAAGCCCCCACCAAACAGTTGCTCAAAATCATCAGGAACTGACAACAGCCGTATGAGCGTAACTATTCACCCAACCTTATCAAGATAAGTAATTGCTGGATACTGTTCGTAAATTATTTAAATCTTCATACATTTACAATTAGACGGAATTTTATTTTCAATTAGTCGCAACAAAAATTTCAATTAGTCAGGCTTGAATTTACAATTAGTCAGAGTTCTACATAACTTTGGTGACCAAGAATGACAACGCAAACACAGTACTACCCCCGCTTTTCTAAAGGCATTCTTCAAGATGCGATAGAAGACAGCCCTGTCATTCTTATTCACGGAGCACGCCAGTGCGGCAAGACAACCTTAGCGTTGCAGCTAGGTGAAGCACTTGGCTATCACTACATCTCATTTGATGATGACTTACAGCGACAGGCTGCATTAGCCGATCCTATTGGCTTCATTCTCAGCTTACCTGAGTACGTTATTTTAGATGAGGTACAGCGTGTACCTGAGCTATTTACCAGCATCAAAACGTCTGTTGATAATAACCGTAAAGCGGGCCGTTTTATCCTGGCAGGCTCAGCCAATATTTTGTTACTAACAAAGCTGGCTGACTCTTTAGCAGGTCGCATGGAGATCATTCACCTACGTCCGCTCTCTTGCGCTGAGATCAGTAATCAAAAGCCTAATTTCTTAAGTCAGTTGTTCGCTGCAAACTTCGGTCGTGCAACGAATAACGGTCAATATCGTCGTTTAGGGTCGACTCTGGCAGACACCATCGTGAGAGGCGGCTACCCAGCCGCACTATCCAGACCCACAGAAAAACGTCGTGCAAATTGGTACAGAGACTACATTACAACAATTGTTCAACGAGACGTACAAGACTTAACCCGTATTCAAAATCTTGAAATGCTACCTCGCTTATTGAACATGGCTGCGGGGCAGACATCTCGTTTATTTAATGCAACCAACTTAGGCGCCCCTTTTGCACTCAGTGCGCCAACGATTCGAGAGTACTTAACGCTATTACAGCAAGTGTTTTTAATCGAGCAGCTACAGCCCTGGCATAGCAATAGGCTCAGCCGCCTGATTAAAACACCCAAACTACATATTGCTGATACTGGGCTAGCTTGTGCATTGCTCGGAGTCACCAGTGAGACGCTTTGGCAAGACAGAGCGCTACTTGGGCAACTGCTAGAAACATTTATTTATCAAGAGCTCCGTAAGTACGCCGATTGGCATGAGCAGCAATTAAGCTTTTATCACTTCCGCAACAAAGAGAAAGTGGAGGTGGATATTATTATCGAGCAAGGACTAAAAATCGCTGGCATCGAAATTAAAGCGGCTGCCACAGTCACCAATAGCGACTTTAAAGGGCTAAATAAACTGAAAGAATCCATCGGTGATCAGTTTGCTGCGGGCGTAGTATTTTATGATGGCGAAAGTATCGTACCTTTTGGTGAGCGGTTGTTTGCTGTACCTATTAGTGTGTTGATACCTTAAGCCGAACAGTGAAACTTTAATTTTGATTTTCCAATTAGCCGCCGTCTTTACACTTCCCCACACCCGTTTACAGTCCCTTTACGCCGCCCTTACCCACATTAACAGTTACCTATTACATAATTCTCCCATCGACGAACAACACGTCACAACTTAAAAACAAACGAGAATTAAACAATGAAAAAGGCAATCTTAGTAACATTATTAGCAAGTACTTTAGGTTTCGGCGCAGCAGCAGTTCATGCAAACGATGCATCAGATACTCGCGGCGGCCAAGGCTACTCTAAGCACGAAGGCGGCAAGCACGCCGGCAAACACCGCGGCGGTCGTAAGGGTGGTGGACACATGATGAAGCGGATGGCTAAAAAGCTGAACCTAACTGAAGATCAGCAAGCGCAGATCAAGTCATTCCGCGAAGCACAAAAAGCGCAACACCAGTCTCTTCGTGAGCAAATGAAAGAACTACGTACTGAAGCACAGGCTCTGGACACCAGCAGCGCTGATTACCAGAATCAAGTAGCGGCACTGGCTGATAAGAAAGCAAACCTGGACCGTGCATCCTTTATCCAACGTAACGCAGCGCGCCAACAGTTTGAATCGGTATTGACCGCTGAGCAACGCACCAAGCTGAAAGACATGCAGGATAAGCGCCAAAGCCGTGGCGAAAAGCGTGGCAGCCACCGCAACGCGGGTTAATCCCCAAGTTAGTTAACTCTCCTCCTTGTAGATTTTGGGCAGCTCTTTCGGGCTGCCTTTTTTTATTGTGCCTGTTTGTGACATAGAATCTATGACCCCTTGGACTCTTTACTGTGAAACGCTGCTCTCAAGTCAAACTTCTGATACTTAAATTTTTCAGCATAAACAGAAGCAACTCTGACTTCTATATGCTTGGTCGCCACAACTTAAGCGAGTGTTTGCCTATGCATGCCGATTCGCAATTGGAGATCGGCACTCAACCGTTTTATGATCAATTTGAAGAGCGACTAACCCAAAATGGCATTTACACAGCTAGATTTACACTCTCAGCAACACGCTGGTTGTGGTATGCTTGATCTCCTCAGACATGCTTGGGGATCGTACTGACGAGACGCTCAAACGCTTATTAGCCTTGTTGGTGCCTATCAAGTTTAGTGTTTACTTCACCGATGATTGGGGTGCTTACAGCCGATTATTACCTTGGGAAAAACACCATATTAATAAGCGATACACCCAAAGCATTGAACGTCAGAACCTAAATTTCCGAACGCATATCAAACGATTAGCAAGGCGTACAATTTGTTACTCAAAATCGGTTGAGCTTCATGATAAGGTGATTGGTGAGTATATTCGACGGCACTCTTTTCTACTGGTCTGATACGTGACCATCTTATTCTACTAAAACAAAAAAACCTGAAGACTAACAGATAGTTTTCAGGCTTTTGTTTTAAATTCTAGTCAGCTAATCTAAATCTCCTAGTCTACAGTTATAGGATTTCCGTATTTTAGCAAACTTTCTAAACGATCTGTTAGTAAGAGCATGCCCTCAGAAGGCTTCGCCAGCCTTTTTCCTTTGCCACAACTAGATAGAATACTCTGCTTCTTTCCATTAAAATACAGATGTTTAACTACTCGAGGACTGCCGCAGTTTTGACTAATATCATAAACTAAACTCTCCCAGTCGCCAGACTGCCTTGCAGCGAGATCCAGAAGAGACAGATATTGACCTCGGGAGATTTCAATCTTTTGTGTGCTATCCGATAAAGCAATTGATATATCATCATGAATAATAGTACTTTTAACTGCGTGGATTCTTTTCTTTTTCATATCTGTTGAAGCAAAAATATCTAGACGGTTTGAGGAGGATGGCATGTAGTTTGTGGAGTACTGATCATCGGATCGCTCAATAGAAAGTGAAAAAACTTTAACCCACTTGTTACTCTCTCCGTTGTTTATGTTACTCACTCCATTGCTTACGTTGGGAGTGGAGGCCATGGTGGCAGCTGAAAATACTAAAGTCGAAAATAACATCACTAATGGTTTCATAAATACCTCTTCTTATTTTTATTTATTTAAAATACCTGCTGAGATAGTCTACTATAGTTGGAGAAAAACCAAAAAAATCCGACCAGAGGTCTCTTATGTCAAATTAAGGCTGATTTTTAACTGTCAGAAGGTCATAAATTAGATATTAGGATGCACATATTTGGTGTTAGCTAAAGGTTATAATTCTAAGTAATCCCTCGAGAGTTGCGATAACGTGAAATATGAGCTTTGACATCCTGAGCGTGAACTTAATTCACGAGTGCGGCACTGACTTTATGAGGCTGAATGAAGCGATCATGTATCAAAAGCCTGTTTAAAGGAGTGTCTCTGAATGCACTCATCGATGATTTTATCATGCAGCTCAATAGACTTTCAGTAACAGATTGTTCGTCTGGCTAGTCGTTAAAGTGTTTTCGTAAGTTCAGGTTTTGACGCTCTATTCGCTGAGTGTAGAGCTTGCCAAGCAGGTGTTTTCCCAAGGCAGTAAGCGGCTATAGGAACCCCAATTGTCCGTACAGTAAATGCTGAAGGAAAATGGCTTTAATAACCCCAGTAGTTGCTTAAACGTCTCATCCGTTCTGTCGCCTAGTGCTGCTCTGGTCTAATGGAACCGGACACTTCGATAAGAGATAATTAGTTTATCTATCGAGGTGTTTATGAGCAAGAAACGAACCTACAAAAGCTACACGCAGGAGTTTAAGGAAGAAGCAGTCGCTTTGGTAACCGAGCAAGGGTATAGCGTGCCTCAGGCAGCTGAATCTTTAGGCATACGGACGAATCAACTCTACCAGTGGAAACAAAAACTGGAGCAATCAAAGCAAGTTAGCTTTCTGAATCCAGACGAAAAAAGTGAGTTGGTTACCCTCCGCAAAGAAGTTAAACAGCTCCGTATGGAGGAAGAAATATTAAAAAACCGCCCACTGTTTAGCCCAGCCCCATCACATTAGAAACACTCTTTTAGCTATACTCTGAATAGCCCACCGGATAGTAATCGTTCGCCTTTTGGAGATTTGATCCCGTCAAAAAACCTGATCCGGGGAGTTGGCGTACCCAGTATTGGCGGCACTTAGTGACCCCGTTTAGGAAAGTGATGGATTTATTCGTACTCCCCTCCCGGTAGGCTCTCAATTCAACGAGGGTACTTTATGAAAAAACGGAAAGTTAACAGTCAGGCATTACCTGTCATCAACCCTTTTGCAGCCGGGATTGATATTGGGGCTACTTTTCATGTGGTCTCAGTGTCTCCTGACCTGTGCGAAGACTCAGTGCAAACCTTTCAAGCCTTCACCAGCGATATTCATCGTTTGGCAGATTGGCTGGTTAAAATCGGCATCACCACCGTCGCCATGGAGTCAACAGGCGTTTACTGGATACCTTTATATGAAGAATTGGAGAGTCGAGGGTTAGACGTTGTACTTGCTAACGCCCGCAAAACACGTTCTGTACCTGGCCGTAAGACGGATGTAAAAGATGCCCAGTGGATACAACAACTCCATGCGTGCGGCTTGTTAAAAGCCAGTTTTCGCCCCAAGCAAGCTATTGTCGCACTACGTTGTTATTTGCGTACGCGTGAGCGTATGCTGGATTATGCCGCAGCTCATATTCAGCACATGCAAAAAGCACTTACACACAAGAATATTCAACTTCATCATGTAATTACGGATATAACAGATGTTACTGGTCTGAAAATTATCAGAGCGATTGTGGGTGGACAGTATGACCCAACAACCCTTGCCGCTATGCGTGATGGTCGTTGTAAGTCTGACCAAGCCACTATTTGCAAAGCGCTGACTGGCAATTATCAACCTGAACACCTGTTTGCTCTCAAACAAGCCTTGAATTTATACGATGCCTATCAAGTACAGGTAAAAGAATGCGATGTTGAAATTGAGCAGTCACTCACGATGCTCTCATTGGATAGCCCAGAACCAGACCAGCCGATACCGAAAGCACGGCACAAAACCAAACAACCGAATGCACTAAATTTTGATGTCCGACAAGCTCTCTATGGCTTAGTGGGCGTCGACTTGACGCAAATTCATGGCATTGGCCCTTACCTTGCGCTGAGACTGATCTCCGAATGTGGCACTGATCTTAGTAAATGGCCAACTGCCAAGCACTTCACCTCGTGGCTAACACTCTGCCCCGGTTCGAAGATTACAGGCGGGAAAGTTCTGTCCTCTCATAGCCGCAAAAGTAATAATCGCATCGTGGCTCATTTAAGATTAGCCGCAACGACGTTGGGACGAACGAATACGGCATTAGGTGCCTTTTACCGACGTCTATCAGCCCGAATAGGCAAAGCCACAGCGGTGACCGCCACCGCGCGCAAAATAGCGGTCCTATTTTATAACGCGATGCGTTATGGTCAGGATTATAGGGACCCGGGTGCTGATCAATATGAGCAGCAGTATAAGGAGAGAGCGCTCAAGAATTTACGACGTAAAGCAGCTGATTTTGGCTACACGCTGGAATGTGTTTCTTAGGAAGGCCAGCGCCTTCTTTGCCAAAGAAATGAAGTAACGTTTCAGTTTATCAGGGGTTTACCTGACTACTTTCCAACAACAATGGCCTGCCGAGTTATGCAGGTAAGCCGTTCAGCCTATTACGATTGGTTGGTACGGCCTGCTCAACTAATCACTGCTGATGAATTGCATCTGTATCGCCGGATTAAGCAACTATTTAAAGCAAGCAGGGAAAGCTTAGGATCGAGAGAGATGGTCAAGAAACTGCGCAAAGAAGGCTTTATCATTGGCCGATATCGGGTACGTACCTTAATGAAGCGCCTGGGTCTGGTGGTTGTTCAGCATCAAGCTTACAAAGTAACCACGCGAAGAAAACACTCGGATCAAGTGGCTGATAACTTGATTAATCAGGACTTCAACCCCAAGAAACCCAACCAGGTTTGGGCGGGTGACGTCACTTATTTGAGAACCCATGAGGGCTGGATGTATTTGGCTATCGTAATGGATTTATACTCCAGACGAATTGTTGGCTGGGCGATTGACAAGCGGATGACGGTTGATTTGGTCAGTCGAGCAATGCAGATGGCGATCAACCTCAGAGCCCCTGGTAAAGGATTGATTTTTCACAGTGATCGGGGCTCTCAATATACAAGTAGGGCATTCAGGCGCTTGTTAAAACGCCGTCATATCAACGCATCAATGAGTGGCGTGGGAGCTTGCTGGGATAACGCAGTGGTTGAACGTTTCTTTGGCAGTTTAAAAAATGAATGGCTATTAAAGGTCTATCATTTAACACGACAAACCATGAAGCAGGATGTTGAGGAGTATATC
>Ga0193958_1000782_pt1 | contig 10978 bp, 17 predicted proteins | sample FB_1_MG_FD_140320 | JGI IMG/M metagenome (GOLD analysis project Ga0193958, IMG submission 140320) | Microbial mat bacterial communities from the Broadkill River, Lewes, Delaware, United States - FB_1_MG | ecosystem: Environmental > Aquatic > Freshwater > River > Microbial mats | place: USA...
CCTGTTGTGCTATCCATTTTTGCCAGTAATGCCAACAGCTCACGTCCGGCCTGATCCTTTACGATAGCGTCCAACGAGATGCGAGAATGGCAGATCGGACAGCGGCCCAGTTCCATCAATTCACTCCTGTTGATTGCTGTTGCAGCCGCTGTAGACGTTTGTGCCAGCTTTTCAGCCGGTGCAGTAGTGTTGTCACCAGTGCATCGTCTTGATCCAGCCACTCGATGGCATCAATGGGCTTACCTGCACAGGCAGCTTGTTTGCGCACCCAGCTCAGCAAGGCGTTGTCTGATCCATCTCTCAGGTACCCGGCTTTAGCCATTGATACCCAGACTGCACGCAGAGCATCGGACTTGGTGGTTTCCAATGCAGTTTTATGGCGGGTCTGCGGACTCAACTTTTTACCTTGCCGGGGTTTCCAGCCTTTGCTGATCAGCTCTTTCAGGGCTGCGTCGATCTGCCGGACGCGCATGTGCTTGGCGCTGGGATCGTCTGCCGGAGCGCCGTGGCGAACCAGCAAAGCGCGATAGCTGTCGTCGTCCAGGGCCAGTTCCTTCTTAGCGATATGCAGCTTGGCAAGCGCTGCACCGCGTTGGTTTGGGTTAGTCACTTTCCTCTTCCTCTTCAGCACGTTCTTGTAAGATTTTCTTCCAGCACTTCGGGCAGTAATGCTGGCCATAGACGTCTGGATCGTGCTCCCACTTGCTCCAACTAATCTGATGTTCAACCTCGTCAACGTCATCAACTCGAAGTTCTGCAAAACATTCGAGTGCATCACAGCTAATGGTCACTTCAATGCTCATGACAGCACCTCCAACTCTTCGATGTACATCTCACCAGTATCAAATTCTGGATCTTCGCCAGAAATGATTTTTATACCCTCCGAACCATCCATATTTGGCCAGCCTTCAACGCCACCGTACTTGCTCTCCCAGTTGAATTTCTCGACCAGAAATGAGTCTCCCCATCCTGATTCGATCATCAGTCGGATGGACACATTCATGAGCATTTTCAACACTGCATTCAGTACGGTTCCTGACTCTATGAGGCGTGAGTTGGCGTCTCCCCAAAAGCTATTGATTTCATGCAGTTTGTCGTCTGTCATAACATCGTGATCAATCTCAACAACAAGCTCTGCTTTGTAATCCCAATTGATTTTGTATCGCTTTATATTGCTCATACCCACCTCACACACTGGCCAGATCCAGAGGGATCATTTGATATTTGTCGGTATCAGGAACGCGGCGATAGACACGCACGTAAACGGTTGAGCCGCTGACTCGGATGGAGTCTTTCAGAGCATCACAAGCGGTTTGCCATTCGGTGTCGTTGATTTCCAGTCGCAGCAAACCCAGCAGTTCAGCGGTTTTGATTTGGCCGTTGCTGTTCGTGCGGAATGCCCGATCAACCAGGGCGCGAACGTTGACGTCGGCTTGCTCAGTCCAACGATCAAGGCAGCGCCCGAACAGTTCTTTGGCTGCTTCCAGCTCCTCGCTGAAGTCGATACGCTCGGCATAGACCCGCTGGACTTTGTAGGCTCCGTTGTAGCTGCTCAAACTGACGTTACCTTTCTTGCCGCCTAGTTCGACCTCGTATTTATCGGCAGCAATTTGGATCAGGTCTTTGATGTCGGCCAGAGCCTTGGCTTTGAAAGCGTTTAACTGCTGGCTAATGGACTCGGCCTCTTGCGCCAGCTCCGTCACGATGCTGTCACGTAGCTTGTCTTGCTCGCGTACTTGGTCTTCTGGCACCAAGCGGCCACGGGCATCTTGCAGGTAGCCATCGGGGATGGCTGGAGTTTGGGTTTGTGCGTTCATGCGGTGTTCCTCAGTTGAATTTTTTGATCGTATTTTGAGAGTACGGGGCCAGAAGGCGGCCCCCGGTTGTGTGCCTGGTCGAGTTCGAGTTCATTGGTTACGCCACGCCGGTCAGGCGTTGATTCGGTGCGGCGCGGTGCTTTACAGAGCGAATAAGGTGGGAGATCACGGAGCGTCCGGCTCCGCTCTCCCCAGCGGCGGGTGCTGCTGTTTTGTTGCCCGTGCTGGCCGGTGCCAGTGGGGCGAAGACGGTGCGGGTGGCGAGTACGATCACGCATTGAATGATGATCAGTGCCAGACCTTGAGTACCGATCTGAAGCCAGACCTGCCAGCTATGTGGTTGAGCAGTGGCCTGTTCGGCTAGTAACTGACGGTGCTCGTTGCGAGCTTTGGTCAGTTGTTGCTGAGCGCTATCAATGCGAGCAGCCCAACCACCACGGGTTTGGCTGTTCTGGTTGTAGGTGGCCAGTGATGCTTCCAGGCTGGCGATTTGGGCAGTGATGGCCAACTGGCGTTCAGGCAAGTTGTCAGCGGCTTGCGCATTGCTTCTCTGGTCTTCCAACACAGGGGCAGCCAGTTGATACAAAGGAGCAGACAGCGCTAACAGCGTGGCCAGGAAAGCAACGGTGTTTTTAAAGCCATTGCGGCTGGCCCATAGCCAAACCGCTGCGCCTTCAATCACAACCGACCACAACCAGCCGGTTGTCTGGTCGTACTGAGACCAGTAATCCATCGCGTGTGTTTGCATCAATACGATGCCGCCAATTAACAGCAACGCAGCCGGGAAGCGTTTTAGCAGCATGATCATGGCTGAACCTCCCATTCAACGAAGCATTTGCCCAAACTGCCGCGCATCACGTCAATGCGCTGGCCGTTGTTATTACGACTCCGCCGCCAGGCACCGCACTCTTTATGCAGTCCTTTGGTTGGTCGAACACGCAGCAAAGGTATCGCTGAGTCCAGGTTAATACTCAGCACTTCAACGTTGCGGCGAGTCAGTTCAGCCAAAGCGTTATCGGCATCTTTCAGTCGTTTTTTAAAGAGTTGATTCATCATGACCACGCTCCTTAAACGGCGTTGATAACGTCGGCGGTGATTTTGGGCGCACCGATTTCAGCGGCCAGGTTCATGGCAGCCGTGATCTGATTGCCGACTGCCAGCGGGTACAACAAGCTGACGGGCTGGGCATTGCGGTTACGAGCCGGGACGGTGAGTTTGGTACGCAGGGCATCCAGTGCGCCTTTTTCAAGCAGGTCAGCAGGCTTCTTGTTCACCAGTGCCAGGCGGTGTGCCAGATACTGTTCCAGGTGGCGATCCAGCGGCTCCAGAGTGGCCAGCTCGATGCGCTGTACCACTTCGCGCACTTCAGGTTTGTTTTCAGCCAGTTTTTGAGCCAGTTCGGGTTGGCCGATCAAGACAATGGACAGCAAGCGGTTGAAGCCGTCTTCCAGCTCGTAGAACCGCTTGAGGTGCTTGAGGGTTGGAATGCTGAGGCAATGAGCCTCTTCAATAACCAGGATGTGACGATTGCCTGCACGGCGGCTTTCTTTCAGCTCCCGGTGCAATTGGTTGTAACGCGCTTCAGCGCTCTGGCGCAGCTTGGCTTGCGGGTTGATGGTACGGATGATCGCGCTAGCGATATCCGGTGCTTTGAGCGTTTTGCCTTTAACGTCGTTATCTTCCAGCCCTAACACATAGGGTTCACAGACGATCACCGGGCGTTGTTCGCGGCTGATGCGGTCGATCAGGTCACGGCGTAGAGTGGATTTACCGGCCCCGGATTCTCCGACGATGGCGAGGAAGCGTTCGCTGGTTAGGGTTTGCGCCAATGCAGCCCGGATATAGGCCACATCGGGGGTATCAAATACCTGATCGGCTGCGGTCAGTTCGCCGAATGGATCGGCAAATAGCTGGAAGTGTTTGCGGGTTGGTTGGTACAGCGGTTGTTTACGTAGTAGCATTTCAAGCTCCTTGTGGGTTTCTGCGTTCATCGCTTTGGTAGGTGCGGACGTGGTTTCAAACAGGGTGGCCAGTGTTCGCGCACTGGCCCCTTTCTCTTTTAAGTAGTCGGTAATGCGCTGCTTCAGGCTTTGCTGGCCCTTGACCGGCCAGCGGTCGTGATTGCAGATGCCTGACATGGCGGCCCGGCTGATGCCGGTGGCTCCAGCCAGTTCTCCAATCGCTAATTCCAGTTCTGACAGAGCGGCTTTCAGTTTCAGCATTTTCCGATCACTCCCAATTGACCCGGTGCGGCTTTGCTCCATAGCTCAATCAGCCGAGTGATTTCAGATTCCGGTACACCGTCCGGGTATGCCTTCGTGAGTGCCTGATAGTGTTCAGACGTCCAGTCGATGCCGTTATTGGCCAGCGCGGGTTTGATCTGCATAGCGGCTTCGGTGTGGGTCAGTGTGCGCGACTCAAACCGAGGGGCACCTTCAAGCTCCAACTCCGTACCACGGCGTGGCAAGACAGCGACATCGGGGATGTTTTCAAGGTGCTTGTACGGGTCGATCCGGCCACCGAATGGCAACTGTTTGGCCTTGGCAGCGGCCATGGCTTGCTCGTCGGTATCGGTTTCATACAGGTGGCGCTGAATGGCTTTGCGGTTGATGTCCAGCTCGGTATCCGGTGCGGCTTTGACTTCGCGGCCAATGAGCGGCGCTTCGGCTTCAAAACCGTGGTCGTTCAACTCAACCGGCACAATGGGGTGCATGACTTCGTTGCCGCCTTCAAACAGCACGACCCAGGCCCGGCCTGGTTGCAACGGGTTGACGGTGACGTTGAGCTTTTCGCCCTGACGCACACCGGGCACCTGAGATACGTCGTAGGTTTGGGATTTGAATTTGACCCGTAGCTGGTCGTAGACCTTGCAGGGCTTGGGTTCGCGGGTGAGCAGCTCGCGGGCCAGGTCAATGTCGACCGTTCGCAGTTGCTTCTGGGTGATTTCCATCCACTTGGCCAGCCGGGTTTTGCTATGGCGGCTGTGGGTTTTGGTGGTGTTAAACCAGCGGCAGAATTGGCGGGCTTTGGCGTTAATCCAGTCGATGGACGGCACCTTTGTCGCTTTAAAACCCACCTCGAACTGAGTTTCGACCAGGTTGTGGGCGTTCTCCACTTGGCCGGTGGCACGAGCGTTGCCGACCGCGTGTACCACTGGCACCACATTCAGTGCGTTCAGAAAGCGGCGGAAGGTTTTAGTCGCCGCAGAACCGGGGTCAAAATACAAATGGAACGGCACGCCATACAGGGCTTCGCCGGACTTTTCGCGCATGGCTTCCAGCAGGCTTTCACCCAGGTTCGCAATGCTCTCACCCCCGGCGACGTACCAGGCAAAGACAGCGCCGCTGGTGTGGTCGGTGACGACGTAGCGAGTCAGACGCTGGCGTTTGATCTTCTCGAAGTTGCCCGGCTTGTTTTTGTAAAACACCTCGGGAGCCATATCCGCCAGTCCCTGAGTGCGGGCATCTTCGGGTACGTAAAACAAGGTACTGATGGAGGCGTTAATTTCCCAGACATCATTCGGGTGTTCGCTGCGTTGACTGATGCTGGCGGAGGGGCGGCGCAGTTGATCCGGGTGAAGGCCGTACTGGCGCAGTGCCCGGTGACAGGCGTTTTCGCTGAGTGGACGGCATTCGCCGGTCTTCTCGTCGATGTATTCAGCGCGGATCTCGCCATTGGCTCGCAATACATCCAGCGTGTTGGCCATTGTCGCCAACTTTTTATTGTTGGCCCGGTAAGCGTTCATCATGTAGGCGCTGATAGTGCGGGCTTCGTCCAGTTTTAATACAACCTGCCCTGCATCGCTGCGTTGCTTACGTGATTTTGTCAAACCGGCGTCCTCAAATTCGCGGTACAGCGTGGCCAGACTGACGCCGAGTTGTTCTGATACCCGCTTCAATACCGCTTGCTTGCGGCCATGTCCGGCGGCCTCCGCCTGCCGCCAGGCATCGACTAACTGTTCAGACGGGAGTGCCATGACTATGCTCCGGTGTTCTGGTTGGCAGGCTGGAGCATGTCGAGCTGGTTTTCATCCACCTCCTCAATCGGATTCTCATCGTTCCAGGCTTGCCATTCTTGAGCGGTGTCTTCCAGCCCGCCAAAGATCTGCCGGACTTCACCTACTTCTGAGGTGATCTGGCTCATGTAGCCGTTGAGGATTTGAGTGGAGTCGCCACCGTTGACGCTGTGATGATCAACGATTTGAGTAACCAGAGAGCGCAGCTCAGTCAGAATGGTGTTGCTGATTTGATGCGACAAGGCCGCCGTTTTAGCGTGAATCTTGTCCAGCTCTTCATCGGGGGTAGCCAGTTCGGCACGTTTGCTTCCGGCTTCGGTGAGTAATTTGTCGATGGTGTCGTTCTTTGCATCAACAAGACGCTCCTTGGCTTCCACGTCGTTTTTGGCTTCACGCAACTTTTTGCGCAGTTCGCTGCATGACATGCGGTCGATGTCGTCGAGTTCGAGGCCACGCACAGAACCCGCTTTATCCAACTCGGCTATCTCGTCGTCATCCAATACCAGCATTTCAAACAGCTTTGTTTTGCCCAGATTTTCCAAATTGCGCGTTAACGCAGAATTTGAAAACTTGAGCGTTGCTTGCATGGTTCGATTTACAAGGGTTCTTTCCAAGCCAAGTCTTGAGCAACGTTCCATGAATTCGCCGTGTTCACATTGTTCTTTGAGCAGCAGCAAACGAGCACCCATGGCGAACAATTCAGCCGCAATGCGGGCGCGGGATTCTGCAATGCCGTCTTCCAGGGTGTCCGGGGTCAGGCTGCCCTGGTATTTGAGCGTAGCGGCCAGCTCTTTCGTGGCTTCTGCGGTTTTGGAAGCCAGGTACATGGCATCTAATGCCTGACGCTGTTCAACCAGTTTGGCATCGTCGTCGGCTTGGGTCGTTGCAGGGATATAGTCGGTCATTGTGATCTTCCTTACACAGCTGAAGTAATACGGCTTTGCAGCTCACCGATGCGGCGCTGGGCTTGTTCCAGTTCCGCACGGATCTGTTCCGCCCGTTGGGCCAGTCGCACACTCGCGCGGATGCGGTTGGTCTCTGGCGAGCGTTCCGCCCAGCCAGACGCCTCTAGTGTCGCTACGTAGCGGGTAACGTTGGGGGCTGTAAAACCCGTGGCCTTGACGATTTCGCTGGGTGTCAGGCCGTGAACGAAGTGCTGCATCAGTAGATCCAGCACCGAGAGAATGCGTTCGGCGGATTGATTAGTGGTGGCCATGAATACTCCTTATGCCGCTTTACGGCTGGCTGTGAGTTTCATTCCTAACGCGACGGCAATGTCATGCGAAATGCCACGCTTTCCCTTAAACTGGCCGTTTATCACCATGTAGACGGTGCGGCGGTCGTAGCCATTGGCTTCGGCCCAGGTGGACACAGGTACTCCGGCTTTTTCAAACAAGGCTTTTACCTTGGGGCCGTTGTACGGTTGGGTTCTGGGGAGCGGGTAAGGCAGTTCCATGGGCGTCTCCGGTTCTGCTGTGTGATAACTGATTACTAATAAAGCATGTATGTATGATGGGTAATTTTTTACCCATCGTCAAGAGGTTGTTATGTCCAATATTTTACCCACTGGAGAGAGACTCAAGCAGGAGCGTGAACGACTGGGCTATTCCCAGACTGAATTTGCTTCTATGGCAGGAAAAACCAGGAAAACTCTTTTCGGGTATGAAACAGGTGCCCGTTCCCCTGATGCAGAGGCTTTAGCCGTTTGGGCCGCGTCCGGTCTGGATATTTTGTATGTAGTTACTGGCCAGAGAAGCGTGCCGGTTCAACCAGAGCAGACAAGGATCAGTCGCCGCGAAAATGCCATGCTCGATAACTACCGTGCGTGCGATGAGGAGGATCGGAAGGCGATTGAGAGAATCGCGCTGAGTGCGTCGTCGCCAAAGGAGGAATTGAAAAAGTCAGGTTAGCTTGTTTTTTGTGCGTGTACTGATTGATAATTGATGACTAATTAGTGACTAAACAAGGAGGTTTTATGCGTTATCTGGCTCTTCTTATTGTACTGTCTGTGCCTTGGGCACAGGCAGCGATGCATGTTTGCCGAGATGCCAGTGGCAATACGGTGTTTCAGGATCAGCCTTGCCGCCCAGACAGTTCTGGGCTTTCACCCACAAAAGATGTTTGTTCCGATTCGATCACGGCTTATCAGCAGCGTATTCAATCTGGGCAATCCAATCCTACCGACCGAACCTGTCTGAAAAAGCGAATAGCTGAGCAGCGAGAAGCAGAACGCTTGGCTGCTGCGGAAGCTGAGCGACAGAGGCAAGAGCAGATCAGAAAAAAACGCGAGTTAAGAGAAGCCAAGGAAAGAAAGGAGCGTCAGTTAAGGGCCGCCGAAGAACGACAAAGACGGCTGACTGAGGAAGCAAAGCGCAGTGCTGCACAATTACGAGCATTCAAACAGGCTCAAGCAAAGCTTGTTGAGCCGGATGACCCTGAATTGACGAAAATTCTGTTGGAAAAGGCATGCATGAAGCATGTGCTCAAAACTCATGCTTTTAAAGATCCAGAATCTGTTCGGCTTGAAGGATCAGAGTTGGCCTGGAAGGTTGATGAATCTGTTCCCCGCTACGTGATTCTGCTGAATGTGAATGCCAAAAATAGTTGGGGCGCATATACCGGCACTAAGCAGTACCCGTGCTTTTTGAGCGAAGACGGATTGCGTTTGAGTGATGTGCAGGAGTTAATTGAATAACCTGGCGTGAACGCGCCAGTGTTTCAGGATGTTGAGCTTGGCTTTTCGGCTTCCAGCTCTGCTGATCTGAGGCAGAGCAGCCACAAATCCCGTCTGTTGGCCCAGCAGTTTCGGCCAGGTTTTCCATATATTTCAATCAGAGCGGCCAATAACTCCCAAGTTTCGCCATGAGAGTAACTCCGATATTCCAGCCATGATTTCCATTCTTCATAAAACAACCATTGGATGTTTTGGCTTAGCGCCTGTGCCCTCGGCATGGGCGTCCAGCCAATGCGTTCCATAATGTGCTGATAACCGTCTTTGGCGGCGGCTTTGACAATGGCACGCTCCAGCGAATACGCCCATACGGTGACGCGGTTTTGTTCGTCGCCTTGCCCGATTGGGATGTGCCAGCGAGTAGGCAGTGTTTTGTGCAGCAGCCAACGTGTCGCTCGAAAACTGATGCTGGTGATCATATAAAAAGCGCCACCGACCAGCAGATAGGCCCAAAACCAGTGTTCCCATGTCCAGTCGGTCTCACTCACGCTGTGATCACTCCTTCCGAACCCGCCCCAACAATTTTCAGGCTTTGCACATCTCGCAAGCCGTCGATGATTTTGCCGACGCCTGCCGGTACTTCGCCCTCTAACTGCACGTAGCCTGCTGCGCCGGTATACAGCACGTATACGGTGGCGGCTGCAGTACCGGTGTTGGCGACGTTGTAGACGTCGACCGGGTGTGAATTGTTGGCCGTCATGCTGATTGGCGTTGCGGAATCAATATCCGCTGCTCCTGTGAATGCTTTTGTTGCCATATGTCTGTACTCTTGCTGTCAGGTGTTCAGCACCTGGGACGTTGTACCGAACCAAGGATGGTGCGGATGTTCAGTTAAAGCGAAAGCCACCACTTGCGGATTCTGAGTACTGTTCCCAGCATCAGACAAAACGGTGTTACCACAACGGCCAAACCGATCCGATCCCAGCGCCCGGCATCCTGATAGTCTTCAAATTGATCGTTTTTCCAGGCATCCAGACAGTGTCGTTCTTCAATCGGCGCAAAACCCCAGTCAATGATCTGGCCCAGTCGATTCCAATATGGATCATAATGACTGGCCGTGTGGAAGCCGGTTCGGGCTGATATGGATGCGTCGGGATCACCGCCAAACATTGCGTTCACGGTGTTATCGCCAGCGTGCAATATGTTCTTGATTCGTTTCATGTAGTTGCTCCTGCAAAGTGTTGAAACATAGCCTGACGGGCTTGGACTCGCGTTGTACTAATATCCAAATTAATGCTCTCTTTATCTGCGATGAACAGTGGATCAGTATTGGATGAATAAACGGCTGGGTTTGTTGCACACCATAGTCGCCAATATGGCGTTTTATACGCCGCCGAAAATTGGTCAGGTGTGCCTAATATCAGAACATTCCCACCTTTGGCCAATTGCTGGCCAATCATTAATACCAGTTCTGATAGCTCAGCATTTGCAGGAAGAGTGATGACTCGGTCAACTGTGTTTTGGACATCGGCAGGTGGAGTGATGACCAACTGGATATTTGCACCATCCATTTGGTTGCCAGGCATGTAGCTTGGCCGCTTGTTCAGCCAGTCTCCCAATAGGCCGGTAGCGGCAAGAGGCATCATGCACCATTGTATATTGGAGTGGGTCATGTGGCGGACTCCAGGATTTCTTGCATTTGGAATTGATGAAATCGGGCGGTGGTTCCACGGTCGGTGCGCAACGTAAAGTACCAGTAGGGCGTAGATTGGTTGGTGACATCGAAGGTCGTTGGGCCTCCTACTTCAATGGCATGGTTGTAGTCGGCTCCATCGTAGAATTCAATACGCCCCTGAGACAGTTCAAGATCAGCACTGATGCGGTATTTCTGGGGCCGCTCTTGTACTCGATAGAGAGCACGTGAGGTGCCACTGGCCCCCTGTGCATTGTCGCAGTAGTAGCTTTGATCTACTGGGTCGTAATGAAATTGGTCGCCAACAACCCAACCTTGTTCGGTCTGGAAATCGCCATTGATTAACAGGTCAGGGCCGATCCAGGCGTTGCTGTTGATGTCCCATTGATAACGCTGGGCGTCGTCAGAGGTCATATTGATGGCGGTGACGGTGTGTCCTGGCGGAACACTGCTGATGTAAGGGCTAGCCAGGTCTGTATCAAACTGAAATTCGGTGAGTGTGCCTGTTGTACGATCACCATTTGTCCAAATTTTCAAACCGGGTATAACCCCATCGAACATGACGGGGTTGGAGTTGGAACTGCCGATCAGGATGTTCTCAACAGTTCCATGGTATGGAGACCATGCAGCAGAAGTAATACGTGTTAATTCTATGCCATTCAGCAACATGCGCAGCTGTGATTGTGTTGAGATAATAGCCAAGGTATGTAGACGTCCATCTTGTATATCAACACCACCTGAATCAAACACATGTGCGACACCTTCTGACCACCAGGCGATGC
>Ga0193958_1000783_pt1 | contig 10958 bp, 8 predicted proteins | sample FB_1_MG_FD_140320 | JGI IMG/M metagenome (GOLD analysis project Ga0193958, IMG submission 140320) | Microbial mat bacterial communities from the Broadkill River, Lewes, Delaware, United States - FB_1_MG | ecosystem: Environmental > Aquatic > Freshwater > River > Microbial mats | place: USA...
CTCAATCTCATCAAAAGTGAGAAGAGTAGCAAGGTCGGTGTAAAAACTAAGCGAGCTAAAGCGGGTTGGGACAATCAGTTCTTGCTCAAAATCTTGGGAATGATTTAAGCCCGATTGCCCTGCAGTTGACCAAGATACCCCAGCCAACCTAGTGATTAGTAAGACTCGGAGCGATTAACGAGTCAGATAATAATAGCGATATGCGGAACGATCATGCAGCATTGCAAAGCCATTGAACTGGCTACTTGATGGTGTATTCACTGCAGTCAATAGCGGCACTGACTGGTAGCCATACTGATACGTACTCGTGCCACGATTAAATGCAAACTGATAAAACTGGTTCACATTGCGCTGCTTACCAATGTACAGGCGATAATGGCTGCCATCGTGCAACATCGCCCAGCGACGGTTGTTGGTAATATCGGCAGGCGCACCGGTGATCTTGATGACAGGCATTGACTCATGGCCATACACATACTGATTGGTTCCCACCTTAAACGATGCCTGATAAATAGTAGTGGCGTTGCTACGACTGCGCATATACAAGCGGTAATTGGAGCCATCATGCAACATCGCGAAGCTGCCAGTATTCGCATCCTCTGGCATCCCGACAATTTTTAACACCTTTACCGAATTATTAAAACCGTACTCATAGCTCGATGTCGCGGGGTTAAAAGCAAACTGGTACAAGGTATCCAAGCGGCCTCTTTTCGGAAGATACAAACGATAAGCCGAGCCATCGTGCAGCATGGCAAAACGACCGTAGCCTGCATCGCTAGGCGCACCGGTAATTTTAACATTGGGGAGGGAGTCATAACCAAATTGATACTGCGCACTTCCCGGCACATAGGCCGCCTGATTTAGGCTATCTGGTATGCTGTAGGCCGCCGTCGACATTAACAGTAGCGATGCGGCAAACACTAAACGGCTTAGCAGCGCGCCTTTAAGGTTGATTTTCATTCGATATTCCCTCTCTATAAAATAATTATTGTATTCATTCAGACAATGCCCTGCTTTTAGGCACGACACGGCATGCCCAAGCTTAACTGAGAGTCCTGCTGTTTGCTGATAAACCTACCGCGTCTTTAAACCCTACCTCGATTGACCCAAATTGAAATCCGCTGTCGCCTAATGCAAATTAACTAAAATCACTCATTATGGTGCCCTGATGACTCACACAGTCGGCTTGTACTGCTTCACCACCGATCTACGCCTGCATGACCAACCGGCACTTACCAAGGCGGCTAGCGAGGTAGACCAACTCGTTTGCTATTACCAATGGGAAAATGTCTGGAGCCAACACGCTCGCAGCATGAATGCAGAGATCGGCAGCGCCAGACAATGCTTTTTAGCCCAATCAGTCGCCGACCTAAGCCTACAACTCAACTCGCTACAACAACGCCTGTGGCTCTCTCATCATAATGACGGCAATACGCTCGGCAAGCTTATCGAAGCACTTGGGATTACAGATGTATATCGCAGCGCGCAAGCAGGCTGGTTTGAGCATCAACAATGGCACGAGTTACAAACTAAATACCCGAACATCCGCTTTCATAACGTGGATACCCGAACACTATACGATCAAAGCACGCTCCCCTTCGCCATTGAGACCATGCCCGGAGGCTTTAGTGGCGTAAGAAGCAAACTTGAAAAAACCGAACCATGCTCATCTATCAGCACTCTCAAGCATCTGCCGTCCATGCCCGAGTCGGCATCACAACTTGAGCAATGGCCAGAAATAAGCAGACAAATCCCTCCCAAGCAATTAGCCACCGACTCATCAGAGCATAATAGCTTCAAAGGTGGCGAACGCGCGGGCTTAGCCCACCTCTCGGCATACTTAAACTCAGGCGCAGCCTCAAGCTACAAACAAACCCGCAACGCACTCGATGGCTGGAATCACTCCTGCAAATTCTCACCATGGCTAGCCACCGGCAGCCTCTCCGTGCGCACAGTAGTCACCGACTTAAAGCACTACGAAGCCAAACATGGCGCAAATGAGTCCAGCTATTGGATTTACGTGGAGCTGCTGTGGCGTGAGTATTTCCAATGGTACGCAATGCGCCACGGCTCCAAGCTCTACCAACACGGCGGCGCAAATGACACCACACTGCCCTACACTCACGACTCCGGCCGCATCGAGCAATGGATTCATGGCAGAACCGACTACCCACTGGTCAATGCCTGCATGACCGAACTACGCTTAACAGGCTTCATGTCCAACCGCGGACGCCAGATCGTTGCCAGCTGCTTGGTCAATGAACTCGAACAAGACTGGCGATTTGGTGCCGCTTATTTCGAGCAAATGCTGATCGATTACGACGCCGCCTGCAACTGGGGCAACCCTCTCATTTCGTTCGTTCCACAGCTCTATTGGTCAGCTTGTATCTTACGACTCTGGCTCTCAGGCCAACCGAGGAAGCCCCTCATCGTTTGCATTTGAAGCCGAATACGCCACTCTTGATACAAAATAGATGTATCGCAACGCTGTTTCCATTACAATCCAACTAAAACTAATTGTTAGTGCATATAAAGATTGATAAGTATCACTGTCAGGTTACTTATCAATAAAGGCGTGTAGCCTTATCGGTAACAATGGGCGTTGATTTACATACGGTACCCCCTACAACGATATCAATAGTCGACAAATCGTCACTCCATTGTTATGTCTTTATAGCAACCAACGATTCATTATTTGAAATTAAAGAGAATACATTACAATGGAAAGTAAAGGCTGGATCGGCTCTCTAAATAAGGGAATAGTGAAAGGCTGGGTTGTCTGTGATGAAGGTAATATTGGTATTTACCATGGTGATGAACACATTGCGAATGTGGACGAGCTATACCTGCGACAAGATATTATAGACCTTGGCTACACCGATAAAGAGGCTGGTTTTGGAGTAGACATATCAGAATACCTTAGTACGGTGGCCGGAGACATAACCATAAGCCTTAAACAAGGTGACGAGCAGCTAGCGAACATAGAAATCCATGTTCCAAGTCGGATAAATCTGATTAACAACAGTAATCTTACACTTCAGGATTATAATCATGTTTTAGATTGGCAAGTTATATCTAACCATAGAATTGGTTTGAGCTTGTCAAGTTTTATGACTCCGAAGAGTGTCAAGCACGGGAATGGATCCTACACGCGATTCGCTTTTGGTGACACCAATAATACTCGCCACTTACTAGAACTGATTCCCACATTGAGTGTTGAAAACAGTGAAGTTCAAACACTGAAATTAGCAGTGGTTGCCAAGGCATCACATGAAGCTCACTTACAAGTTTTATTGATTGATAGTAATGGCCAACGAGTACTGCAAGAGCCGATATTATTAACTCCTAAGTGGTCTCATCAGGTGGTTGAGTTGGATGATGAGATAACATCGGGACTTCTGAGCAATGAGCTGCAACTCAAGTTGGTCGCCAAACATCATGGTCGTAGGTTTATTGATATTGCAATGGTCCAATTATCAGAGGGGTTAATTGCGCCAAGTCAAAATACCATTTCTGCCGAGCAAGCAGATGATTTTTTTGGCCAAAATATCCTACTGAATGGAGATCTAAAGCGCTGGCCTAATGGTGTTCTGTTTTCCTACGTTAGGCGTGGGCAGGAGCTTGCCGAAAACTGGTTCCTAGAGATGAGCAAGTCTAATATGGGTAATGTTGCAGTTGCGGTTGTCAGTGATCGTTATCAATCTGACCCGCTGAGCAATACCTTGGAATCAAAGTTTGGTCTTAGAGTTCGCACTAGACAGCTTGATGGGTATGCCCGCCTTATTGTGCCATTTTCTAAGAGTCACCTGTCATGCGTTGATTATCAGTTTGAATTAGAGGCTGAGGCCCTCTCTCTTGACAAAAAAACTACAATCCCACGAATCTATATCATAGCTCGTGATGCTTATAACGATACGATAGTTCATGATGTGGCGAGAAAACACGTTATGACCGGTCGTGAAAAAGTTAAATTCATACTCGATGCTAAAGCAGTTTCTGGTATCATTGAAAAGTCAGCAAACTACCCTGTACTAACGCTGGCTATTGGACTACCAGATAATAGTGATTTTTGCTTATACAGTCTATCCCTCACACCGGCCGATAAATCACTTGAGCTAGAAGAAGAGCCTGAAGAAGAAACCGTTAGTCAGGCGGCATTTTTAGCTTTCGAGGATAGTAGTATCACTTCACAGCTCACTATTCTTAAAGGGCTCGAACTATGGCGTTCAGAAATAACGGTTCGTGTACCTGAGGTTGATAACGATGCCACTAGCTCAGCAGCAGCGCTTGATAGTCTGGGTCACTTCAGGGCACATATATTTTCACTGAGTCCGCATAAACTAGCAAGGCCATCTCGCGAGTACCCAATAGTGGATATTATTGTTCCAGTCTATAATGCCTGTGACGATGTATTACTTTGCCTATCTTCTCTAATAGAAAAAACGGATGTATTACATCGAATATTTGTGATTAATGATGGCGAAGATGAGCGAACGGCTGAGATGCTCGATGCCTTTAATTGCAGTTTTAATCATCTTGAAGTGATTAATAATGACCACAACTTAGGTTATACCAAGTCAGTAAATAAGGGAATTTCTCACTCCAATGCTGACTGGGTCGTGGTACTAAACAGTGATACGATTGTTAGTGATAACTGGTTGAGTAAGCTGTTGAATTGCGCGCTAAGTACTGAAAAAGTAGGCATGGTCGGAGCGCTTAGCAATGCGGCAAGCTGGCAGTCCGTTCCACAAATTCATGATAATAATGGCGATTGGCACCTAAATCCAATACCAGATGGGATGACAATTGATGACATTGCTTTAGAAGTTGCAACTCTATCTCAGCGAGAATATCCCGAAGTGGGTGTTATCAATGGCTTTTGTCAATTGATCAATACTAGTATGTTAGATGAGATTGGTTTATTAGATGAAGTTGCTTTCCCTATCGGTTATGGTGAGGAAAATGACATGTGTGCCCGTGCAGTTAAAGCTGGATATAAACTACTGATTGCTGACGATACTTATATTTTTCATGCTAAGTCGAAGAGTTTTGGGCATGACAAAAGAAAAGCTCTAGCAAAACAAGGAAGCGCAGCATTGAAGAAAAAGCATCCAGATGTAAACTGGGGAAAAGTGACTCGACTGATTTTTGAGAATCCCGGACTAGTTGACTTGCGCAAAAAACTAGCAACACGTTTAGAAGAAAAGGAGGTTAAGTAGTGAAGTTATTATATGTACTGCCTGTGAAAGGCGGCGGTGGCGGCGCTCACTCTGTCGCACAAGAAGTCAATGAGTTAAATAAGATGGGGATCGAAACTAAAATTGCTGTAAACCGCCAAAACTACCCGAGCTTCCTAACTTGTTATAGTGATATGCCCAATGTCAGCCGTAACGTAGTAGAATTTTTTGACGAGCAAAGTCTTGCAGAACACATATCAAAAGCAACTACAGTTGTCTGCACTATTTTTACCTCTGTGCGCTTGGTGAAAAATGCATTAGAGAAAACAAAAAACAAACCTAAGGTTGCCTATTATGCGCAGGATTATGAGCCTCTTTTTTTACGACCAGATGATCCACTTTGGGCTGAGGCTTATGCAAGCTATACCATGATTCCTAATATGACTGTATTCGCCAAAACTGATTGGATCCGAAATGTGATTACGGATAATCATGGTATTGACGTTAAAAAAGTCTCCCCTAGTATTGATCACGATGTGTATTATCCTGGGTTAGATAAATCCCAGTCTCAGGTTTGGATATCAGTTATGGTTCGGCCTAGTACTCCTCGTCGTGCGCCGCATCGCTCAATGCGAGTATTGAAAAATATCAAAGAAAAATACGGACACCAAGTAAATATAAATATTTTTGGTTGTACGGATGAAGACATATTTGAATATAATCTACCATATGATTTTGAATACTGTAACCATGGTGTTTTGACTCGTAACCAAGTATCATCACTCCTCAGAAAGTCACATCTTTTCATTGACTTCTCCGACTATCAAGCCTTTGGTCGCACAGGTTTAGAAGCAATGGCCTGTGGTTGTGCATCACTTGTACCTGTATTCGGCGGTACAGATGAGTATATTCAACATAATCTCAATGGTTATGCAGTGGATAGTCGAGATGAACAAGCGATTTACGACGCTATTAGCAATTATGTTGAACTAAGCAATGAAGAGCGCGCCACTATAATCAAGGTGGGAATTGAATCTTCTCAAAGATTTTCTGTACGAAGAGCTGCGCTAAGTGAAATTGAAATACTACTATAAAAGAGGTCGTAAATGACATTTGATGGTTTAAATATCGAAGACAGTGGCGATAATAATCTTGTAGATATTGACCAAGACTCAATATTCAAAAGATCTAGATTTATCATCAAAGGTGATAATAATATTATTAAGTTATCTAAAACGTTGTCTTATACAAATTTTATTATTAACATCAGAGGTAATAATAAAAAAATAACGATTAAAGCATCAAATAAAAACATCAACGGGCTAAAGCTGGTCTCTATTAGAGGGGATAATCAGGTTTTTTCTTTCGGGGAAAACTTTAGTTGTGGTGGTCTCGAAGTACAAATGAATGATGGTGATGAGATGTTTACCGTTGGTGATAATTGCCTTTTCTCTTGGGGTATAAAAGCACGCACATCTGATGGTCACTCTATTGTTGATTTAAATACCAAAAGAGCAATAAACCCCCCTAAAGATATACACATAGCAGACTTAGTTTGGGTTGGTGAAGATGTTAGTTTTTTAAAGGGTTCAAAAATAAGCGCTAATAGCGTTGTTGGTAGTAGAGCGGTTGTGACTAAATCTTTCGAGAAAACTAATATTGTAGTCGCAGGATTTCCTGCAAAGATCATGAAAGAAAATATCACTTGGGATAGGCGCAAGCCTAGTGAGTATAATAGTAGTGTTGATAGTGTTGATAGTGTTGGTGGCTTTCTTGACCTTGGCCTTGATAGGCATATCGATATATCTAATTTGCGTGACTCAATTGGTGTAATGCTAACTAATGCTGAGACTGGTATTTTTAGATTTATTCATTCATATGTCAACGAAGAGGGAGGTGTATTAGATAATTCTTTTTGGGACACTTTTTTTGATGCTGTGTCTGATGTTAAAGATCTAGAAAGAATCTCTTACAACAAAGTTCATGAAATCACATCCTTAGAAAAAATAAGAATACATCATAAGTTTGATGTTAAATACATAGTAGAATCTCGAAAAATGACAAGCTTTATTTCGAATGGAATAAAGAAAGCCGTGATGCGTGATTTTACCCCCCCTTCTAAAATTATTGACAATAGCTATATTTTAATATGTGGGTACCTTCCTGCAACTATGGTGAGCAGCCATACTCACTTGGTTTCAAATCATATTAAATCAATTTTGTCGGCAGACAAGAATTGTTCAGTCGTTCTTCTCGTTACAGGTGAGTATGATTTTTTACTGGAGGATACATACATTTCTCGCTGGCCCAATGGGAAAAATTTAATCAACTTGGAAAACTCAGGCTTTAAAGATTCTCTTTGTTCTGATGAGCTCTCAAGATTCAAATTAATTAATATAAGTGAAGAAGTTTCTGTTCATTCAAATGTAGATGTTAAGTATGAGAGAGCTGTAAAGCATATCTTTCATTATTCGCCTAGTAAGATATTTTTAATTGGCGGCGGCGGCGTCAGATCTCAATACATAGATGCTATTTTAAGTGGAGTATACAAACTCGTATATCTTCCTACTAGCATTGATGATAATCCATTAAGACACTGTGACTATTCAATATCCCATTGGATAGGCCACTCGAACTCTGTCGGAATAGACTCAAAATATGTCCCTTTAGTTTGCGAACCACAGGGAGGTGCGGTGACTGATAGTCAACATAACTCAACTTCGGACTCAGTTAATATAGTTAGCGCTCTAAGTAGAAACTTACTCCCTAATCTTTTGAAGCAATGGAAAAGTGATCACGCTAACTCTGCATACTATAACGAGTTTATAGATATTCTTGAGGATGCTAATGTCTGCTGGAATATTGTAGGAAGAACATCGGTGGAAGATCTAAAAAATGTTGATGAGAGGGTTTCACGTTTAATTGAGAAAGGCGTTATAAACGTAACTCCTTTTCAGAAAGATCTTCGTCATTTTTTTCGCGAGAATGACTTATACTTGCAACCTATAGGTTTTACTGGAGGTGGGAATAGTGCATTAATGGCAGCTGCGGAGGGCCTGTCTGTTTTGTCTTTATCTCTAACAGACCCTGCCGCATATTTTCCTGATTTTGTTTTTCCAAGCACCGTTGCTGATTATATGATGAAATTAAAAGAGTATTTAAATGAACCACTAAGAATGAGAAGCGACAACAAAGTATTCATCAATTGCTTTGAAAAGTATAATTACGAATATGTCGGCAAGATTCTTTTGTCTTGATACTAATGATACGTGAGAATTTATTATGGGTAAAATTCCGTTCAACAAACCATATAACTCTGGCTCAGAGTTATATTACATTGCACAGTCTGTATTGAACGGCCATTCTTCAGGTGATGGTCCATTTGGCAAAAAGTGTGAAGACCTCTTAAAAGATATAATGGGAGTCTCAAGGGCGCCGTTATTGACAACCTCATGTACATCCGCCCTAGAAATAAGTGCCATGCAGATTGATTTTGATTCAAAATCTGAGTTTATTTTACCATCTTATACTTTTGTTTCCACAGCAAATGCATTTTGTTTGAGGGGCGCAAAACCTATTTTTGCTGATATTGATCCTGAGACATTGAATGTAGATTTAGCACATGTTGAGTCATTGGTAAGTAACAATACAAAAGTGATAGTACCAGTTCATTATGCTGGTACTAGTTGTGACTTGGATGAACTGTTAAGAATTTCAAGGAAAAACAATATATTAGTTGTTGAAGATGCAGCGCAAGCAATAACATCAACCTACAAAGGAAAAGCTCTTGGCACATTTGGAGATTTTTCTGCTTTTAGTTTTCATGAAACAAAAAACATAATTTGCGGCGAAGGTGGAGCACTGTTTGTCAATAATGAAAACTTTAGATCTAATTCTGAAATTATAAGAGAAAAAGGGACTGATAGAGCCCAGTTTTTTAGAGGCCAAGTAGATAAGTATACATGGCGCTCCCTTGGATCATCATATGTTTTATCAGATATATCAGCAGCTTTTCTGCTAGCACAACTTGAGAATATTGCTTCTATTCAGAAAAAAAGAATGTCTCTTTATAATACTTATCTTGAAAATCTATCTATTCTCCAAGATAAAGGTATTTTGAAATTGCCTAGTATTCCTGAATACAATGAACACAATGCTCATATTTTCTACTTACTACTTGACGATACTGAAACCCGAAAGAAGTTGATTTCTTATCTGAAAGATAAAGGGATTATGTCTGTTTTTCATTATATTCCTCTGCACGACTCCCCTATGGGGGAAAATTATGGATACAAGAAAGGAATGCTTCCAGTTACTGAAAGTATTAGTTCAAGAATTTTAAGATTGCCATTATGCTCTGCATTCACTCTAGATGAGATTGAAACTGTCTCTGATGCTGTTTTATCTTTTTTTGGAATAGTGCGTTAACGTAATATACGAACGATGGGGTTCTTCTATGCGCTATAAAAAACTAGACTGGGATAGTGATTTCTTTGGATATTCTGTTGTATATGTTGAAGTAAGGTCGAGAAATGAGGCTCTACAACTCAAAAGTATGATTATGGACATCAAGAGGGATGGTGTTAAATTAATATATATTTCATCAGATTTTTTGCTGGAATTAGAATCTCCCTTTGTTTTTCTTGTTGATAAAAAGGTTACGCTTACCAAGAATGAGATTCACTCTGGTTCTGTATGTAGCTGGCCAGTAGGTGTAGAAATTTATAACCGTAATCTTACAGCTTATGATTATACGTGCTTAGAAAGCCTAGCTATACAAAGTGGTAAGTTTTCTCGCTTCAACATTGATTCCAATATCCCTAAGTATAAATTCAACCAACTCTATAAGACTTGGCTGTATGCGTCTATAGAGAATAAAGTTGCGGATTCTCTCTTTTTTATTAGAGCCGAAGGTGAAATAGTTGCATTTATAACTGTTTCTAACAAAAATAGGATTGGTGATATCGGACTTCTAGCTGTAGATAAAGATTATCGAGGAAGAGGATATTCAAAAAAACTAATTAGTGCTGCAAATGCTTTTTTTAGAGATAATAATGTTCTATCATCACAGGTTGTAACTCAACTAGATAATAAGCCTGCAATGAAGCTATATGAAAAAGTTGGTTTCAAGGTTGATATAATAAAATATTATTATCATTGTTGGCTGTGAGTTCGTAAGTTTAGGGTCTGACATTTAATATTCTGAATGTATCGCTTAATAATATGATGCTTCTCTCAAGGTAATAGTCGACGGTAAGCGCCTCAACTATCGGGTGTACGTGATGAAATGGTCTCCTCCCCTTAATCGGCATCTATGTGCCAGAATTGGAAGATACAAATCTTACTAATACAAATGAGGAGAAGACCACATGAGTAATATTAGCGTAATTGGAATGGATTTATCAAAACAGGTTTTTCATGTTGTTGGCCTAAATACTCGGCACAAAGTTGTTATCAAGAAAATGCTCAAACGGAAGCAGCTGATTACTGTAAGTGATGACGATAGGTGGGTTGAGCGTTTGGCGTCACGACGCCACCACACTGGCAGCGTGAGTGAGGAAAGTAGCGATGGATGGTATCGACCTGATCGTCCAGCAGCAGGGTACGCTCGTGTTTTTTATGTCCCGGTTGCGCCCCTTTGCTTCGGGATGACTTAGGCCGTTTCTTGCGCTGATGGCGTTGCTCTGGAGAATCCGTTGAGGGGGCTTTAGAACTGTTGCGCGAACTTGAACCGTGCTGTGATTGCAAAGACTCAACGGCCGCTTTTAAGGTCGCTACTTC
>Ga0193958_1000786_pt1 | contig 10937 bp, 10 predicted proteins | sample FB_1_MG_FD_140320 | JGI IMG/M metagenome (GOLD analysis project Ga0193958, IMG submission 140320) | Microbial mat bacterial communities from the Broadkill River, Lewes, Delaware, United States - FB_1_MG | ecosystem: Environmental > Aquatic > Freshwater > River > Microbial mats | place: USA...
CATTATCCTAGTCATTGTGCTGGTTTTGTTTGGTACAAAGCGCTTGCGTGATGCAGGTGGAGATTTAGGTGGTGCTATTAAGAACTTTAAAAAGTCCATGCATGATGCCAAAAATGATGCCACTAAGAAGGCTTCTGAAGAGGTGGTGGAAAAAGTAAGTAATGATGACCCTAAGGTCATTGATGCTGAAGTAAAAGTTAAAGATCAGAACAAAGTCTAATTAGCCCTTCATAGACAGGTATTGCGATGTTTGATGCAGGTTTTCTGGAAGTTCTGATTATTGGGATTATTGCGTTGCTGGTGGTTGGGCCAGAGCGCCTACCTGGTGTTGCCCGAAAAGTGGGTGGCTGGGTTGGGCGTGCACGAGCATTTGTGGATAATACCAAGGCGGATATCGAGCGTGAGATTAATGCCAGCGAGATGCGTGAATTGCTGGAAAGTCAGAAAAAAGAAATCGATGAACTGCGTACCTTGATGGACGATACCAGTCGAGATATTGGGCAGCAGGCAAGCGATATACAGCAGAGCATTCATCATGGGGTGGATGCTGCGGTGAAACCAGACAATAAAGCAAAACACGATGAGTAAAGCAGAAGCCAATGTTGAAGATGAAACAAAGCTAAGTAGTTTTGTCTCTCATTTAGTTGAGTTACGGGATCGTCTATTGCGGATGGTGATTGCAATTGGTGCGGTGTTTATCATTTTGGCACCGTTTGCCAAGCATGTATATGACCTCTTTGCACAGCCACTCACAGATACCGGTGTTGAGATGATCAGTATCAGCGTAGCAGCGCCGTTTTTGGTGCCGTATAAGCTGACACTAATGATTGCCTTTTTGGTTGCGCTACCGTATGTGTTCTATCAAGCGTGGCAGTTTATTGCACCGGGGCTTTATAAGCATGAAAAGCGCTTAGTGGTACCGCTACTGACCTCAAGTGTCTTATTGTTTTACCTAGGCGTTGCCTTTGCATACTTTGTACTGCTAAAAATGATGTTTACCGTGATTCCGATGTTTCTACCGGAGTCTGCGGAGTACCAACCAGATATCTCAGAGTATCTGGACTTTGTAATGATGATGTTTATTGCGTTTGGTTTTAGCTTTGAAATGCCAATTGCAACTATTTTATTAATCAGCACTGGAATGACCACTGCTGAGAGTCTTGCGGCAAAGCGTCCTTATGTCATTGTTGGGGCCTTTGTGGTGGGTATGATTTTGACACCACCGGATGTGGTCTCCCAAATCTTGCTGGCAGTACCAATGTGGTTACTGTTTGAACTAGGGCTGTTTTTAAGTAAGTTTTTCAAACTTCGCCTGAAAGAAGCCAGTGACGCTCGCGAGACCCAAAAGCAGGCAGATAGAGCGCAAGCTGATGCCGCAGTAGACCCTACTGCTTCCATTGCAGGTGGCGTGGCTGCAACCACGGTAGCTGAGCAAGCAAACGCACTTTGGTCTGATGCGGATGAGAAAGGTGCTGATTATACCGATGCTGATAGTGAGCAGGCATATCAGGAGTTTGAAAACTATCACCCTAAGTCTGATGAAGAGTTAGATGCTGAGCTAGATGCGATTGATGCGGCTGAGGCTGAGCAGGAAAAAACGTCTGATGATGAGACGAAAAAGTCCTAAGCTACCGATGTCTCTGGCACTCATCTTGTGCCAGAGCATGGTGATCTAACAGTAAATCAATGACCCGATCTTTGGCGCTGCGAAATGCAATATCCAGCGCCATATTGCCTTGGCAGACCTTCCCATCAATGCCCAAATTGGGGTTGGCACCGTGCTTGATAAGTGCACGTGTGATGGGGTAGTGATCTTGCTCTACTGCCAATTGTAATGCAGGTCGCTCGATATAAAGGTTGGCATTGGCTTGGTACTTTAATAGTAAATCGACAGAGCGTGTGTCCCCTTTGGCTGCCGCTATTACTAATGGATATTCTGCTGTAACCCCCTTGGCAGCAAGGTTTGGATTGGCTTGGTGCTGTAGCAGGTACTCCAAAAAGATGTGGTTGGTATGTTCTTCTTTTAGTAAGAGGCTCAGTGGGTTTAGCTCACCCTCTAGCATCAAATAAGGTTTGGCACCGTGCTTGATTAATAGTCTTGCTAGTGGCAAATTATTTTGTTTAATTGCTAAAACAAGGGGGGAGGTGGTAAGCCATGTTGGGTAGGCTCCAAGGTTTGTTCCCGCATTGAGTAATGAACGTACCAGCTGAATATTTTGTTGCTTAATCGCCTCTAATAATCCAAATAATAATTTGTGTTGTCGATTGCGCCCAAGAGTGGAATGGTCAAGGTGTGGGCACTTTTCAAGAAAGTGTTGACGCATATTCAGACGTGAGTCCCGATCCTTTTGACTCATGTGCTGGCATTCATGCTGCCAATGACGCAGATTATCTGACCACTGTGAGCCACGAAACCCACACAGGTGCAGAAGGTTTTCTTCTTGTTGCGCAACACTTTGTTGAGCATATTGAATACAGCTATCAGCCTGTGCTTGAGGTTGGAAAATCAATACAGTAGTCGATACAAGTGCGATGTGATAGAACGTATTTAAGGGCATTGGTATGGATGCTCCTATTCTTAGAATATAAGGCCTTGCTTGAAGCCGCTCAGGCGACATCATCAACGCCATAAATTAATGATAAGGTATTCAATGTCTTTATTATCAATGTTTTATTTATGACTAACTACGTGTTGCATATTAACAACAAGTGATTTATTAAAACAAGCGATACCCCTAGATATAAACAATACTTAACGATTAACGGATGAAAACAAGCCACAGGCTGAAGTGGCGATAAGATGGTTTCATCACCCCTTAATGATAGAATACGCCACTAACCCTTTGCACCGGAGAGTGATGTGAGCGACGTGATTAAACCTGCGATTGAAATGACAACTGATGAGTTATTGGCTTTTTTAAATAAGGCCAATGACGCCTATCGCAGTGGTAAGCCTCTGATCACTGATGCGACCTATGATCAGGTGTATCTTCAAGAGCTAAAATCACGTAGCCCCGAGCACCCTTATCTAAACGCGGTAGAGCCAGAAGTCGATGTGGTAAGCAGCAAAAAAGTGCGTCATCGCACTCCCATGTTATCGACAGATAAGGCGTATACCCAAGAAGAGATCAGCGCGTTTGTAACACGTGTGGCGAAGTTTGCTGAGAAGCTAGAAATTGCCACCGATACACTTGAGTTTCGTATTACACCAAAGCTAGATGGTATGGCAGCTAATTACGAAGATGGCGTATTGGCAACGCGAGGCAATGGGCAGCTAGGGAATGATATTACGCGCAATATCAGTCGGGGCTTAGTGATGCTCGGAGGGGAGAATACGGGTATTGGTGAGATTGTGATTAGTAATGCGTATTTTGAAGAGAATTTAAGCGATCAATTTTCCCATCCTCGCAACTTTGTGACTGGTTTAATCGGTGCCGATACGCTGAGTAAAGAAGCGGTAGAAGCCATGCAAGATAAGGTGATCCGTTTTGTGCCTTATTCACAGCTCAATCATATTCTGTGCAATAGCAACACGCTGAACTCAGAGGCTGAGATGTTGTGTGCCAAAGTGGAAAGTGAGTGTGAGTATCCTGTGGATGGCAGTGTCATCGATGTAGTAAATCCTGAGATTCGCAAGGCAATGGGTTCTACGAATCATCATCATAACTGGCAAATTGCTAAAAAGCTTAAAGGTGAAACAGCAAGCACACAGGTAGAGGCCATTACATGGCAAACGGGTCGTACGGGGCGTATTACGCCGGTACTCAATGTAGCAACCGTGAATTTATCAGGGGCTGATATTTCCAATGTCACAGGACATAATGCGGGCAATATTCGTAATCTGAATGTGGGTGTTGGTGCTGAAATTGAAATTGTACGAAGTGGAGAAGTGATTCCTAAATTATTGGGGGTGATTCAAGAAGGCGCAGATGCGGTCATTCCTGCACACTGTCCGGCTTGTGGTGCACCAGCCCAAATGGAGCGTGACTTCCTAGTCTGTAAAAATCCTGAATGTGTGGCACAAATAGAAGCGCGATTACTTCACTTTTTCAGTGTATTGGGGAATGTGGATTTGTTTGGCCCACGTACGATTGCGGTGCTGGTTCAGAACAAGGTATGTGAGTTACCGCTAATTTACCAGCAACAAGCCGAGGATTTTGAAGCGATGGGCTTTGGGACAAAGCAGGCTAGTAACTTGGTGGAACAGCTAACACGCTCACGTACCGAGGCGGTCGAGGATTGGCGCTTTTTGGCAGCGTTTGGCATCGAGCACCTTGGACGAGGGGATTCTAGAAAATTGTTGCGTGTACACCCGCTTTCATCATTACATGCATTAAGCAGTGAGCAGCTTATCGAGATTCCTGGGTTTGGCGAAATTACCGCTGAAGCTATTCCACGCTCATTGGCAAAGCGTTGGCCGGTGATTAATACGATGCTTCAACTGGGCTTCAACTTACTTTCTGAGGAGCCTGTTAGCACAACACAAAGCCCGATTACTGGAAAGCATATTGTCTTTACCGGTTCAATGCAGCAGCCTCGCTCTGATATGCAAGAGCAGGCGCGCCAACTTGGGGCAACAGTACAGACAAGTGTGAATAAAAAAACTGAGATTTTAGTTATCGGTGAGAAAGTGGGGGCTAAAAAAATAGAGAAAGCTGAAGCGTTAGGCACCCAAGTACTTAGTGAGCAAGACTATTTAGCGATGCTGGAAAGCTAGTGTTGCGATTGTTAAGCGGTTGCTGTTGTGATTCTCTATATTGCTGAAAAGCCTAGCTTGGGGCGTGCGGTGACTTGGGTAGCCACATCAATAAGGTGATGGTGATATCTGTGTGGCGAATGGTGATGTAGTGCATTGGGTATTTATTGGAACAGGTGCAGCTGGAAAATGTAGAAAAGCGGTTGAAAAGAGCACCTCCGAATGTACTCTTTAACCACTTTGCCACGTAGCTTGATAGGCTATATTGAGCACTACTATGCTAATATCCTTATAGTATAATTAGACGATATGTATTTTATACTTTTCGATAAAGCTCAATCGGTCAGCCTCTGTAGGCGGATTATCGTCTGTAAACGTTGATATCTCTCTGATAAAACCTTCCGATGGCCCTGAAGGTGCATTGATAACTAACAAATGACTGTCGCTAACAGCTTTAAAACGTCTCTTCACATGTGGCCCCGCAATAACAAGATCACCTTTTTGAGCCACGAATTCTTCGTCTTCGACACCAAACTCGACCTCGCCCGAAATGATGTAAAATATCTCGTCATCAATCTCATGAAAATGCCAAGGAGCTGCATGATCTTTGGGTAGCGTGCTATCAAAAATTGAAACTCGATTATCCGTGTCCGCGCCACTTGCAAGAATTGATGTCACTTCACCACCGTCAAGACCGTAGGTTTCCGATTCTCCAGCTTTAATATGTTTATAACGCATAATTTCCTTCCTTTTATTTTCCAACTCGACGTACTGTAGCCTGATTAAACATTGCTAGTGCTAACACGAGTGTTTAAAACTATATCCCGATGTACAAAAACTAATGGTAATAAAGTCAGCATTAACGCTACCGCCAACTTAACCGTACTGCTTAATGCCAGAGATGTGATTGCTGCTGCGATGACAGCGCCTCCAACCATTCGCATAAACCCTTCGATAGAAGCAGCTAGCCCCGCGCAGTGTTTAAACGGTTCTAAGTTGAGTGATGATGCCGTCCCCACCATGATACTAAATCCACCGCTACCCAATGCTGCCAATCCAAAGTAACTATAAGTCGCACTATCAGGAATAAGGATGAGCCCTATGCCACCCAACAACGCCAGAATTAGACCTACACGCACGATTTGCCGCTGGCCAATCTGTGCAACAAGACGAGGCGCGAGTAGGCTGGCGATCATCTGACAAACACCGATGATACCAAACAGCAGTGCAAAACTGATCTCACTTAAACCGCCTTCTTTCATCGCCACAATCGGAGCTGTTGCTATATAGGTTAGCAATCCACCAAAACTGAATAGATTTGCTAGGCTATAAATTCGAAACTGTGGATTAGTTGCAATATCCTTCAAATTACAGCTTAACTTTTCTGTATCACTAAAATCCGCTGAGACGTCCTGATGTTTACGTCCCTCGAATGCAAACATGGCTAAGCCTAGCAATATAACAGCAGTAGCCGTCATCGCAATAAAACCTGCTTGCCAGCCCCATGCCAGTGCCAAAATACCACCCAGCATCGGCGCTACCGTTGGAATAACACTGGTCATCCCCCCCATGTAGCTCAGCCATTTTCCTGCTGCTTCTCCATCATAGTGATCACGCACCCAAGCAAAAGCCGTCACCATCGTAAAAGACGCTCCCATCCCCTGAAGAACACGCGCGATATAAAGCATGCTTAGAGAAGTAGAGAATACAACGAGCAAACTTCCCAACGCATAAAATCCAAGCCCCAACATTGCAGATGTCTTTCTGCCAAACCGATCTGAAACTGGCCCTGCAATCAGTTGGAATAGGCCTACTGCAAACACATAAATTGCAATCGAGAACTGGAGATCGCTAGTACTTGCACTAAACACATCAACCATTTGTGGAATCGAGGGCAAATACACATCAATCGCCAACGGCCCTAAAGGGACTAGCGAAAAAATGACGATCATTGCCAATGTACGATGTTTCATCTTAATCTCCACCTTCTAAGGTAACAGCTTCAGCACTAATTTTAGGATAGAGGGAAAGGCCAGTTGCATGGGTCAAATAGTCTAAATATCGACTAACAGACTCAGGTAATACGAGTTCATTCACCATCGACAGACTTCTCAGAATCGAAAACACATTAAGATCATCGACCTGTAATTTTCTCTTACCACTGATCAAGCCATCAAGCATTAGCACTGAAGAAAGTGATTCTAGCTCAGGGCGCAGCACTTCAAGCCATTGTCCTGTTTGATTAAGAGCTTCCGTAAGCGTCATGCCTAATAACTCTTCACGCGACGCTTTGAAATAATTTTGTGCCTGTTCCGAACTAAGCTCGGGCAAATCTAAAGCGGGCATACGAGGATAGCAAAGGTAATCGAGTGGCTTACTAATACGACTAAGCCACTCAGATAAGCTCAAAGTTACTTCGTAACTTTCAAGCAGTGGTTGTCCATCGAGTTGATCAAGGTAGCGAATAATATCGCCACTCTCCTGCATGACCGATGGCGCTCCCGTTTCATCTTGCAACTCAAGCATGGGAACAGTGAGTTGTTTCACTAGCCCTTCAAGTTGAGGTGGAAGCTCTCCTGGAACAAGATATTCCACATCACAATCTATCTTCTTAATACCAATAAGAGCGCTGACTCTCATGCAATAAGGGCAGCTGTCAAATACATACAGTTTCACGATTAATGACCATGCCAGATTGAGTAAGCCATGCGCTCAACATGTGCTGGAAAGTGCTCTTCATAGCCATACCATTTGCTAAATTTGGGCAGCTTAACCTCTGCTTTTAATTGTTCCGTTGTTTTCCCTGCCTGTATTCCCTTCCAGACTTCATCAAACAGAGCTTGAACAAACTGATAATTTTGTTCGAATAGCTTTGGCGAGGAAACCGGCATATGACCATTGATCACAGTGTCAAAGTCCAACTCTTTACGAACACGCTTAATGGTATTCAATACAGAGACATAATCCTGATCAATCAAACGCCCCGCTGAAACCAAATAGCCCGGCATACTCCAATCCACAGCAAAGAGAACTTTATCTTCAGGCATGTGTACTACGCTCATGCACTTGCCGTCATTGGGGCCGAAATAATGCAGATCAACCTTCTTTCCACCGACTGTTACGCTAAGATTATCCTGATAAGTGCGGTCAGGCTGCACAACCTTTTCCTCAAGGTCACGACTCAACAACTCTACACAGCCAGCCTGTGTAATGAACTCAGCACCTTCATCTTTAAAGATTTGTCCGCCGCGTGAATGGTCAAAATGATCATGCGAATAAATCACCTTGGTGACCGGGCTATCCGTGATTTTCTTAATAGCCTTACGCATATCAGCAGCCCGTTTCTCGCCTGAAGGGTCAGTCACTAATACACCATCATCTGTAATCACGATTAGGCTGTTATAGTGAGATTGACTGTATTGATAGACACCGTCTTTCAGCTTGGTCATTTTCGGTTTATTCAGATCTGCGCTCTGAGCAATTGCTGATACTCCCATCATCAAAGATAGAGCTGCCATTTTTACTAGTGATTTCATCCTGTGATTCCTTTTTTTCGGTAAACAGAATTAAGCTAATGCTTAAATCCAAATTGTAGGACTAGCTTATTACCGATATTATGTATAAACAATTAGGCTAAATATAAACACAGAACATACTTAAGGTATCGAGTGAATACACTGAAAGACATGGAGCTACTCACCGTAGTTGTTGATAAAGGAAATTTTGCACGTGCAGCAAAGGCGATTGAATTAACACCCGCAATGGTTGGACGTCGTATTGCCGCACTTGAAGAAGAGCTCGGCTTCATGTTGTTTAATCGAAGCACAAGGCAAATGGAGCTAACGCCTGGAGGGCGTATCTACTATGAAGGATGCCAACGTATTATTGAAGAGGTGGCAGAACTCGAAGAATCCGTCACCAGTTCGCAACAGACCAATCCAAAAGGACAAATTAGAATCAGCGCACCAGATGGAATCGGTAGCCCGTTTCTGGTAAAAGCCATTAAAGAGTTTCGCCAAATGTACCCTGAAGTTCGATTTGATCTAGATCTAAGCAGTGAAACCTTAGATCTGATAAAAGAAAAAATTGATCTGTCGATTCGGCTGGCCTTCGAGCTAGAAGATTTATCGTTAGTAGCAACTCCTTTGGGTCACACGTCCTTTGGATTATATGCCTCCCAAAAATACCTCGAAGAATACGGTATCCCTACTGACCTCAATGATTTAAAGAATCACGACTGTATTCACATGGGGGAAAACAAATATGGGGATTTCTGGAACGTTGTCGTAGACGGTAATACGATAAAGTACAGGCAACCATGGGCTTTGACTGTTCCCAATACCGAGTGCTTAATGAAAGCCGTTGAAGAAGGTATGGGAATAGCAATGATTCCAGAGCTATTCGCCAAGTCTCACAAAGAAGCAGAATTAATCGTACAACTCGATAACATCGTAGAGTTTCCAAAGCTCACTATTTATGCGATTTATCCAACCCGAAAGCACTTACCTTATCGAGTGAATCTCTTTCTGGATCATCTTAAATCATGGGCTCCTGGCAAATTAAGTCTCTGATTTTTCGACAATAACTCCTACAGAGTCAGAGTAACGTTACAATCTAATCAAGCAATTCGATATAAAAAGTATCTTCTGAATATATATCCATACCAATTATATCTTTATGAGTAAGTAATATAATTCCCTACAGAATGTAATCAATAGCAAAAATCTGTAGGAAATGAGCCATGCGTACAAACACTCAAGCCTTAAGCAATACCACCAAATTCATGCACTGGATAGTCGCACTTTTAATTATTGGACTGCTAGCCAGTGGGATCTACATGGTAGAAAAATCAGCCTATGGGCTGTATGACTGGCATAAATCTTTTGGCATTGTCGCAATTCTTTTTGTATTCGGTCGTTTCATATGGCGGCTGAAAGAAGGATGGCCAGAACAGCTCAGCACTCATACTGCCACAGAAAAGAGCCTATCAAGGCTGATCCAAATACTGTTACTCATAAGCCCCATTATCATGGTGGTTTCCGGTTTAGTCATGGCTATCTTTAGTGGATATGGCCTCGACATATTTGGTTTTCCACTGATTGCAAGCAACCCTGATCCAGAAAATCCATCACAGGTCATTGCTAGCAATGAGTCACTATCATCGTTTGCTGGGCAAGTTCACTGGATCGCAGGTTACATCATGGTTGCAACACTCGTCTTACATATTGTCGGAGCGTTAAAACACCACTGGATAGACAAAGACAAAACCCTATCTCGAATGACCTCATTCAAATAATACAAACCGTTTCAGGTACATATATCATGAAGAAGATTCTGTCATCTATTGTTCTTGCCACAATGTCGAGCCTATCGTTTGCTGGCGTACCCGGTCATCAATCGATTGAGGTCAACATGCCTCATCATAATGACAAAATGGGAGGAAATATTTTCTTCCCAACTGAAGACAAGAGCCCTCAAACATTATTCGGCGGAGGACCAACCTTCAAGAAAATCCCTGTTATCGAGGATGCAGCGATTAACGATGGAAAATATCCATTAGTGATCTACAGCCATGACTGGGATGCCGGACTAGGGCCACAAGCTTGGCTCACAGCCGACATCGCCGAACGCGGAGCAATCGCACTCCATATCAACCATAAGCACACTCTCTGGGGGGGCAATGATGTGGGCAAAGCCTTAAATCATTGGACTCGTATCCAAGACCTTGAAGTGGCTCTTGATTATGTATTAAAGAGCAAAAAATTTGGCTCCAAAATTGACCTATCTCGCATTATGGTTGTCGGCTTTGGAGAAGGTGGCCTAACAGCGTTGACAGCTGGCGGCGCCACCGCCAATTTAGGTGCTGTTGTTGACGCCTGTAAACTTCACGGCTCAAAGATGCGCTACTGTGATGAGATGACCTCAACAGAGGTTAATCTAGCCGGATACGATGCAAAGAAATGGAATGCCAGTTACAAAATGGATGAGGTCGATATGGTCGCGGTGATTGAGCCGTCATTGGTTTATGGCTTGAAACCTTCAAATGTCGAAAATCTTGTAAAGGATGTAACTTTATTTAGCTTCAAAGATGGTGACACAGTTGATTACGCAACAGATATTGATGCCAGCGGGATAGCAGCAGTTATACCTCAATCGACTCGAGTCAACTTTAACCCTGCCTATCGATTTTCTGCGGCATTAGACTGCCAAGACGGTGTCGCTGAAAAACTGGCTGAGCAAG
>Ga0193958_1000787_pt1 | contig 10932 bp, 10 predicted proteins | sample FB_1_MG_FD_140320 | JGI IMG/M metagenome (GOLD analysis project Ga0193958, IMG submission 140320) | Microbial mat bacterial communities from the Broadkill River, Lewes, Delaware, United States - FB_1_MG | ecosystem: Environmental > Aquatic > Freshwater > River > Microbial mats | place: USA...
CCTATACAGCTAAATAGCTTAAATATAGAATCTAAAGAGATAAATTTAAATGATTTTTTAAAAGAGGAAAATATAGAAATAGATAATAATAAAACTACACTATCTAATTCACTAAAGTATTTTAAAAATATAGAACAGTTTAAAAGTTTACTATTTTATTATATCGATAGAGAGGAGATTTTTTAAATAAATAACCCTTTAGAGCTATTTATTTGATGTAAATTTTTATTAGAATAAATTATTTAATTTGTTAGAATTAAAAAAACTTAGAAAGATAATATAAAAATATGCAAAAAAAAATAAAATTATTACCTCTTGTAAAGTGGCCAGGTGGTAAAGATAGAGAATTAAAACATTTTAAACATCTATTTCCTATTAGTTTTGATAACTATTATGAACCTTTTGTTGGTGGAGGAGCTGTCTATTTTTCATTGAGCGACCATCACAGTTTTTATATAAATGATAAATCAGATGAACTTATTAATTTTTATAGGCTAACAAAAGCCCAAAATAAACAGTTTTTTAAATATTTAATTGAAATAAATAGAAGCTGGATTGAAATTGATAAATTTAGAGAACTCTATAAAGATTTTTATATTCATACATATATTAATTATAGTAATGATATCTCTACAGAAGAAGAGACAATTATTACTTTTGAGAGCTATTTAAAAGAGAAAGAAAATGAATTTTTGGATTTATTAAGTTTTGATATTAAAAAAGATTTATTTTTAAAAGAAATTAAAAAGAGTATGATCTCAAAAATTAAAAGAATGAAAGAAATTGAAAAGAAAAAGCATAAACTCTCAAAAGAGGATATTTTAGATAATATTTTAGGTTCTATAAAAAATGCTTTTTATATGTACATTAGAAATTTATATAATCATATCAAAGAATATAGTTTAGATAAAGAGTTTGCTTCAGTATTATTTTATTTTATTAGAATGTATACATATAGTGGAATGTTTAGATACAACAAAGCAGGAAAATTTAATGTGCCATATGGTGGAATAGGTTATAACAAAAAAAATATGAATAAAAAAATTGAATATTTTCAAAACAAAGACTTAATTGAACATTTTCAGAAAACAGAAATTTTTGAAGAAGACTTTGAAGATTTTTTCAATAAAACTAATCCAAATAAAGAAGATTTTATTTTTTTAGACCCACCATACGATAGTAAGTTTAGCACATATGCTAAAAATGTATTTGATAAAAACGATCAAAGAAGATTAGCTAACTATTTAATAGAAAAATGTAATGCAAAATGGATGTTAGTTATTAAAAATACGGAACTAATTTCAAGCTTATATGAAATTGATACAAAAACAGTTGGTGGAAATAAAAAAATATCTAGGGTAGCTTTTGACAAAAAATATCAAGTAAGTTTTATGGATAGAAATAATAAAGATGTTGAACACTTAATTATTACAAACTATAAGTTAGATTTGAGTAGTAATTAGTTTTAAAAGTAGTAGATAAAAAAGTTTTATTTTAAACTATCTACTATAAACTCTATGGAATTTTTTAACATTTTTGAGTGTATATTATATTCTTCTTTTATAAAACTCCACCCATCTTTATCATCACAAATAAAATTCCAAAAATCTTTTCCAATTAAAAGTTCTTCATCTGCAAAAAAAGTTTTAACACTTCCTTGTATCCATTTCTCTTTTCCTGCATCAATACTATTTTTATTATATGCTGTTGCAAAATAGGTTTTGATAGTAACTGTTTCATTTGCAATTTTTTCTCTATTTTGATTTACTAAAATTGCATATTGCTCAAAAATTGCTTCTTTTTCTGAGCGAGCTTTTTTATTATCTAAATCTCCACCAATTTTTAATTCTAATAAAAATAATTCTGTAATTCCATTTTTTTCTTTTTCTAATAGATAATCAGAATTATGAAATTTTTGCTCACCTTCTGTCTCTAATGCAAATTTTTTTATTATTTCATAATCTTCAATTGATACTTTTTTAGGATTAGTTTTATTTTTATACTGTTCTAATAAAATAGCTATATTTTGAATTGTATCTTTTGATAAATCACCACTTACACCTTGTGAAACTTTATATCCAACAGCACTTGCAATTTCTAATGCCATTTTCTCTATTGTATTTCCTAGTGAAGAATCTAAAGAGCGCATTAAAGCACTATAAACAACAACTTCATCTCCTAAGCTTGAGATAAAAATATTGTTATGCTTGTCTTTAATATTATGAAATTTTTTTCCATTTAATTTATTATAATCGGATTTAAAGCTGTTAGCAGTTTTTTTTATATATTTTTTGATTATCTTAGAGATAGTTTCTTTTTTTATTTTTTCCATATTAAAAATCTTTAAATTAAATATTATAGTTTTTGTATTATTTTATAACAAATTAAAGTTTTGATTTTTATTAAAAATTGAAGTATTTTTTCTATTAAATTAGTGGTGCGGAAAAGAGGACTTGAACCTCCACGCCTTGCGGCACCAGATCCTAAGTCTGGCGTGTATACCAATTTCACCATTTCCGCGAAGTGGTACGCCCTAAAGGATTCGAACCTTTGGCCTACGCCTTAGAAGGGCGTTGCTCTATCCAGCTGAGCTAAGGACGCACAAGTAATAAAATTTTTAGCTAAGTTGTTGGTACACCTGATAGGATTTGAACCTACAACCTACGGATCCGAAGTCCGTCGCTCTATCCAGTTGAGCTACAGATGCTCAAACAGAGTTAACTAGAGTATCAGCTTAATGGGGTGAATGAGGGGATTCGAACCCCCGGCCCTCAGAACCACAACCTGATGCTCTAACCAACTGAGCTACACCCACCATAAAACAAATTAAATATTAAAATTTAATGGTCGGGGTGAGAGGACTCGAACCTCCGACCCCTTGGTCCCAAACCAAGTGCGCTAACCAGACTGCGCTACACCCCGAACTTTTAAACTTTCGACATTTGCTTTGTGGAGTGGAATTATAAGAGATTTTTCTTTTTTTGTCAAGAGTTTTTACAAATTTTTTTGTAAAATTTTTTTATTTTTTTCAAACACCCCATATTTACTAGCTTTTACGGAGCCTCAACATTTTAAATCTCTCACCCATCAAACTAGGTTCTATCAAGTTTTTAACACGATTTAACTCTTTTAAATAGATGGCTTCGTTAGTTTTTGCCTTTAAAATCTCTAAAAGCTCTAGCAGACCAAAATTTATCAAAGCACTCATTTGAGTCTTAAACTCAACCGTTTTTATATTTTTAGCTTCACACTCATCAATAAAGTGCTGAAACACTACATCATAAGTAATATCTGATATTTTATAAAAATCTTTAAAATCAAAATCTGTATCAAAAATAGAGAATGTCTCATGATTTTTATAGACTCTAATAGAGAAATCTCCTCTGTGATTTAACGCTCCGTAATCAAATGTTACAAATTCAAACTTTTTAATATTAGATAGTGATTTAGCAAAATCATCATACCCTACAGCTACTTCACCTGAGAAAATATTATATTTTTGCGATAGAGCTTTTAATTTATCATCTAAAGGCTCATTAAACTCTAATTCAAACTTTTTATTAACTGTTGCTTTTTTATTATCTAAAACAAGCTCACACGGAAATGCGTCTAAAATCTCATTTGCCACAATAAAATACTCTTTATCTAACTCATCAAAATTACTATAGTGTTTAAAACTTATATTTCCTCCAAAAGATTCATCAAAATACTCTTTTTGAATCTTTTGCAGATTCTCAAATGGTTCTAAAATAGCAAAAGTTAAAGTATTTAAGAGCATAGGCTCAATAGTATATATAAACTCTATAATATCAGCTAGTAGATAACCTCTATGAGCACCAATCTCTAAAACTGTAGTGTTCTCATCTAAAAACCCCTCTTTTATACTCTCTATTAATCTTTTAGCGATAGAGCCTCCAAAAAATTTAGAGGTACTAACAGCTGTGTAAAAATCACCCTCTTTCCCGATAGCTTTATAATTGGTATAATATCCATCTTCTAAATAGAGCCAACTATTAAAAAAATTGCTAAAATTCATAAAAATTCCTAGTTTTCAAGTTTCAGTTAATGATATTTTAAGATAAAAACTTTTAAAAAGAAGAAAGTTGTTATAATTTTATTAAAAAAGAGGAAAAAATGGATCTATTGACTATTATCGTTTCAGCTATTGGATTTTCTCTTCTGTTCAACATAATCTTTAAAAAATTCAATATCCCACAAGTGATAGGTTATATTTTAACAGGAACTGTTATTGTCTATCTATTTGGATTAAGAAATGAGACAGATTGGCATACACTAAACCATATAGCAGAGTTTGGAATTGTATTTTTAATGTTTACAATAGGACTTGAATTATCTATTGATAAAATGCGTTCTATGAAAAGAGAGGTTTTAGTTTTTGGAGGTGTTCAAGTAATCGCAACTGGATTTCTATTTTTTGCAATTACATACTTTATTTTTGATATAGAGATAAAAAAGGCAATTGTAATCGGTTTTGCTCTAGCTATGAGTTCAACTGCTATTGTTTTAAAAGTATTAAATGATACAAAAGATATTCAAAAACCATATGGGATTAACTCTCTTGGTGTTTTAATTTTTCAAGATATGGCTGTTGTTCCAATCCTATTAATGGTTACGCTTTTATCAAATAGTGATAGTTCACTATCTGAGCTTTTAATAGAGACTGTTATTAGTGCTGTAATTGTTTTTGTAATTATATTTTTAATTGGAAAACATGCTATTTCATACTTTTTAAAGTTCGCTGCAGAGACAAAACTTGATGAGATTTTTGTTGGGGCAATTCTATTTATTGTAATTGGTAGTGCAGCTCTGGCTCACTATTTTGGCTTTAGCTACTCTCTAGGGGCATTTTTAGCTGGAATGGTAATCTCAGAGACAAAATATCGACATCAAACTCAAGCAGACCTTGAACACTTTAGAGATATTTTATTAGGTGTATTTTTTGTATCTGTTGGTATGCAGATAGATGTAAGTTTTGCAATCTCTAATATTCATATTATCTTATCAATTTTAGCTGGTATTTTAATAGTAAAAGCATTAATTATATTTTTTACAATTAAATACTTCTCAAATAATCAGACTGCATTTAAGACTGCTTTAGCTCTTTGTCAAGTTGGGGAGTTCTCTTTTGCTGTATTTGAACTCTCAAAAGCAAACTCTTTAATCGACCCTAGCTTACATCAATTGCTTGTATTAGTTGTAGTCTTTTCTATGATTGTAACGCCATTTATTCTAAAAAATATAGATAAAATTGCAGAGAAAATCTTTAAAAACAAGATACTAGAATCTAGCCTTATAAATACAGATGAGCTTAACAATCATGTAATTATTTGTGGTTATGGCTCTGTCGGAAAGAGAGTTGCATCACAATTTAAAGCAATTGGGGCTGAGTATATTATTATCGAAAAAGATTTAAAAGAGGTCGAAGGTGGTAGAAACTATGGTGATAATATAATCTTTGGAGATGCTTCTAAAAAAGTGCTTTTAAAAAAGTGTCACTTAGAGAGAGCCGTCTCTGTCATTGTTGCTATTAATAATCAAGAGGCTCTTAGAATGGTTTGTGAGGGTGTGCTGGAGTTGACAAAAGATGTAAAACTAATAGCAAGGGTTGCATCATTTGATGATAAAAAACTACTTGAAGATTTAGATGGAGTAGAGATTGTATATGATAAAGATGAAGTTGCTAAATTATTAGTTGATTCTTCACTTATTTGTAAAATTTAAAGGAAAATATATTGATTTGTATATTTGATTGCGAGACGATTCCTGATGTAGAACTAGCTAAAAGTGAGTTTGAGATAGAGTTAGATTCTCCTATGGATATATGTAATAGAGCATTTGAGCTTCAAAAAGAGAAATCTGGCTCAACTTTCTTACCTATTCCGTTTCATAAAGTAGTAGCAATCTCTGCCGTAATTTGCGATGATAATTTTGAATTTATAAAAGTTGGAACATTTCAAAAAGACTCTCTTGTCTGTGATGAGGAGAATTTAATTAGAGAATTTTTAGATTTTATTGACAAACAAAAACCCAAACTGGTTAGTTTTAATGGAAATGGATTTGATATACCGATGCTTTTTGTTAGAGCAATGAAATATAATATCTCATGTAAAGCCTATTTTAATAGTGATAAATGGGAGGGCTACAAAAGTAGATACTCTGAAAAAGCAAACTTAGATTTATTAGATTCTATCGCCAACTTTGGAGCTGTTAGAGGATTAAAACTCGATACTATCTCTAAAATGGTAGAAATCCCTGGTAAGTTTGATGTACATGGTGATGAGGTAGTTAGACTCTATTTTGAAAATGAGCATAATAAAATAAAAGAGTATTGTGAGAGTGATGTATTAAACACTTATTGGCTAATGTTGAAGTATGAGATTTTAAAAGGTAGCCTAAATAGAAAAAGTTATGTTAAAATTTTGGAAAATTTTTTTGATAAACTTCCACAAAACAGAAGTTACAGCGAAGTATTTTTAAATTTTATAAAAAGAGAGTTAGGAAAACTAAATGATAGCTAAAGAGATAAAAGAGTTCTCTAGCCTTAGAACACACGCTAGAGCCTATATGTGTTATCTATTTACAAGAAATATTCCAAATAAAATGCCAAACCCAAATTTAGAGCATATTGAGTATGCTTTAACTAAAATATCAAAACAGTTAAGCTCAATTGAACTTTTATATATTTTAGATGCAAAGGGAAAGCAGATAATTGATAGTATCTCAGATAAAAAAGAGCAACAGATAGGAAAAGATGAAAATCGCTCAAATAGAGCTTACTATTATAGGGCGGTAAAAGAGAAAAAGTGTATTTTAACTGACCCTTACCCTTGTCTTTTTGTAAGTGGCTTAACTGTCACGGCATCATATCCGATATATGATGATAAGAATAATTTAAAATATGTAGTATGTATCGATATTTCTCTTAGTAAATTGATAAAAATTGTTCAACCAACAACAGTAAGTGTAATTTTTAAAAACTTTAGCAAAATAGTCTATACGATTTTTACAATTGCACTCTTTGCTGTTGCCTGTTTGCTCTTTTATGTGGGAGTTACTAGTATAAATTTACACTCTGGAGATATTCATCTAGTCGATATAAAAGAGATGTTTGAATCGACCATTTTGCTAACACTCTCCTTGGCAATTTTTGATTTAGTCAAAGCTATTTTTGAAGAGGAAGTCTTAGAGAAATCACCCAAAGGTGAGAGTTTTGAGATTCATAAAACTATGACTAAATTTTTAGGCTCTATTATTATAGCTCTAGCGATAGAGGCTTTAATGCTAGTTTTCAAATTTGCAATAACTGGTCCTGAGAAGATTATCTATGCAGTCTATTTAATTGGTGGTGTTACAATGCTTCTATTTGCTCTATCGTTTTATCTAAAGTTTACAAATGAAATAAAGGATAGAAATTGATTGGAATTATCGATTACAATATGGGAAATTTAGCAAGTGTTTTAAATGCTTGTGATAAATTGAAAATTGATGCAAAAATAGAGACAAAAGCTGAAAATTTAAAAAACTATGACAAATTAATACTCCCTGGTGTCGGTGCTTTTGCTGATGCTATGGAGCATTTAAAAGAGAATAATTTAGATGAAGCTATAAAAGAGTTTGCTAAAAGTGGCAAATTTATATTTGGCGTATGTCTTGGAATGCAGTTACTTTTTGAAAGTAGTGAAGAGTTTGGCAAAAAAGATGGTTTATCTTTAATAGATGGTGAGGTAAAATACTTTGATAAAACAGAGTTTCAATCAAAGTTAAAAATTCCGCATATGGGTTGGAACAAAATTTTTAAAAAAAATAGTAAAATTTTTGAAAATTTAAATGATGAATTTTACTTATATTTTGTACACTCTTTACATTGTAATACTGATGAAAAAAATATAATAGGTAGAACTTTTTATGGATATGAATTTGTAAGTGCTGTAAATAAAGATAATATTTATGGAATTCAACCTCATCCTGAAAAATCACATAATATTGGACTTGAGATACTTAATAACTTTAATAATTTATAAAGGATAAAGATGCAAATTATTCCAGCAATCGACTTAAAAGGTGGAAAAGCTGTTAGACTCTCAAAAGGAGAGATGGATAGTGCAAAAATCTACTCTGACTCACCTTGGGAACAAGCTAGAGCTTTTGAAGATTTAGGTGCTAGATGGCTTCATATTGTAGATTTAGATGGAGCTTTTGCCGGAGAGCCTCAAAACTTTGATAAAATAATAGAAATAAGACAATCAACTGGTTTAAATCTTCAAGTTGGAGGTGGAATTAGAGATGAGAAGACAATTCAGAGCTATCTAAGTGTAGGTGTTAGTCGAATTATATTAGGCTCAATCGCACTAAAAGATCCTGAATTTGTAAAAGAGATGGCTGAGAAGTACCCTATTGTTGTAGGAATAGATGCAAAAAATGGATTTGTAGCAGCTGAGGGTTGGGCAGATGTGAGTGAGATTAAGGCAACTGATTTAGCTAAAAAATTTGGAGAAATCGATATAAACGGTATTATCTGTACAGATATAGATAGAGATGGTATGCTCTCTGGTGTAAATGTAGATTTTGTAAAAGGTATAAAAGTTGCTTCAAATGTTTTCACTATTGCCAGTGGAGGAGTCAAAGATATAGATGATATTCACAGGTTAAAAGATGAAGATATAGATGGTGTAATAGTTGGTAAAGCTTATTATGAAGGTACTTTAGATTTAAAAGAAGCATTTAAAGTTACTCAAAACTAACTTTAGATAAAATCTTAAGTTAGATGTAATAATAGAATCATTAGAAAAAGGAGATAAGTTGAAGCTACTTGTGGTTGATGATAGTTCAACAATGAGAAGAATTATAAAAAATACACTTGCAAGACTTGGCTATAAAGATATCTTAGAAGCTGAGCATGGTGCAGAAGCTTGGGAAACTCTTGATGCTCAAGGTGAGGCTATTAAAATTCTAGTAACAGATTGGAATATGCCTGAGATGAATGGGCTTGAGCTTGTTCAAAAAGTTAGAGCTGATAGTAGATTTGAAGACATTCCTATCATTATGGTAACTACAGAGGGTGGAAAAGCTGAAGTTATTACTGCACTAAGAGCTGGTGTTAATAACTATATTGTAAAACCATTTACTCCTCAAGTTCTAAAAGACAAATTAGAGGCTGTACTTGGAACTAATGAGGGATAATGCAAGAGTTTTACTATGAGCTTTCATTAAAAACATCAAATCATAAAGAGCTGTTTTTAGACTTTATAAACGAGATTTATGGTGATGCAATTGAGGAGAGAGAAAATTTACTAATACTGCGAAGTGAGAGTAAATTTGACGAGATAAAATGGGGAATTGAAGAGTTTGCTAAAGGCTTGAGAGAGGCTTTAGGGGATTTCGAGACTGATATCAACACAAAAAAATGCAAAAATATAGATTGGATTAAATCCTATCAAGAATCTATCTCACCTACAGCCGTGGGTGAGTTCTATATTCGTCCTTCTTGGCATGAAAAAAAAGACAATTTAATAGATATTGTAATTGATCCTTCGTTAGCTTTTGGCTCTGGACACCATGAGACAACTAGCTCTTGCTTAAAATTAATTTCAAAATATATAGATAGAGATAACTTAGTTTTAGATGTTGGCTGTGGAAGTGGAATTTTATCAATAGCATGTAATAAAAAAGGTGCTATCGTTGATATTTGTGACACTGATGAGTTAGCAATTAGTAGTAGCAAAAACAATTTTAAAACAAATAACTCTAATATAAATTTAGCTTTTGTTGGAAGTGCTTCAAATATTGATAAACAGTATGATATTGTTTTAGCAAATATTGTAGCCGATGTTTTAGTCTTTATCTCAAAAGATTTAAAAAATAGAACAAAAGAGAACGGATTATTAATCCTATCTGGTATTTTAAATATTTACAAAGATAAGGTATTAAATAGATTTAAAGATTTTCAAATCATCGAGACTATACAAGATGGTGAGTGGTGTAGTTTATGTTTAAAAAAAATAAAGGAAGTTGATGCAAAATAAGCACCAAAATAGAAATAACAAAAATAATAAAAACAATGGTGGAGGTTTTTTTAATCAAAATCCACTTTTAGTATTTGTGATTTTTTCTGTTGTTATTATCGTTTTATTTAAAAGTTTGATAGAGCCTAGCGAATTTGGTCAAAACCAAGCAACTAGTGCAAGTTCTTCAAAAAATATCAACTATTATGAACTAAAAAAATTAATCCAAAGTAATCAAATATCTTATGTAGCAATTGGACAGAGTGTCATCAAAGCTATGTCTGATAGAAATGGTATAAGAGTTGCCTATATTGTAAAGAGAGTTAATCCTGATAATACGCTGATTCCTCTTTTAGATAAACACAATATTCCATATGGTGGATATAGTGAAAACAATTGGTTAAGTGATATTCTATTTGGCTGGGTGCTACCTATCTTTATATTTTTTGCCATCTGGATGTTTTTAGCATCAAAAATGCAAAAAAATATCGGTGGTGGAATCCTTAGTATGGGAAGTAGTAAAAAATTTGTAAACTCAGAAAAACCAAAAATAAAATTTGATGATGTAGCTGGAAACGATGAAGCTAAAGAGGAAGTCAAAGAGATAATAGAGTTTTTAAAATATCCTGATAAATATATTAGTCTAGGGGCTAAGATTCCAAAAGGTGTACTTTTAGTAGGACCTCCTGGAACAGGTAAAACTCTCTTAGCTAAAGCTGTTGCTGGTGAGGCTAGTGTTCCATTTTTCTCTGTTAGTGGCTCTAGCTTTATTGAGATGTTTGTTGGGGTTGGTGCAAGTCGTGTAAGAGACCTATTTGAAAATGCAAAAAAAGAGGCTCCATCTATTATCTTTATCGATGAGATTGATGCTATCGGTAAAAGCAGAGGTGCAGCTGGTATGATGAGTGGA
>Ga0193958_1000788_pt1 | contig 10916 bp, 7 predicted proteins | sample FB_1_MG_FD_140320 | JGI IMG/M metagenome (GOLD analysis project Ga0193958, IMG submission 140320) | Microbial mat bacterial communities from the Broadkill River, Lewes, Delaware, United States - FB_1_MG | ecosystem: Environmental > Aquatic > Freshwater > River > Microbial mats | place: USA...
CTCTAAAAGGGATTAGTTCTGCTTCTGCTTGATGTTTATATTTTGTTTCGGCGATTAACATACCTGCTATAAATGCTCCCAGAGAATATGAAAAACCTAATTGATGAGCAAAATATGAAGCTCCAATTGCTAAAAATAAAATAGTACCGATAAATAATTCATCTGATTTTGTTTTTATTATTTGAGTGAAAAAAGGCTCAAGTAAATATTTACCAAAAAACCATAATGCTGCGAGTAATAGTGTCGCACTAATTAACATCTCTAATAATACTGATGATATCTCTCCATCACTATTACTCATAAATCCAATTACAAGTAAAATAGGGATAACTGCAATATCCTGCATGATTAGAATACCAAGTGTTCTTTGACCATATCTTTTACTGATTTCACCCGTTTCATTAAATGTTTTTAAGACAATAGCAGTTGAAGATAAAGCAATAGCTAATGAGATAATAAATGAGGTGTTTTGATCTATATTAAATATATAAAAAGCCATAATGTAAACTATAAGTGAGGTAACAATTATTTGTAAACTACCAGCTACAAATACTTCATATTTCATCTTTTTTAAGTGTTCTACAGAAAACTCTAGTCCTATAGTAAACATAAGGAAAACTACACCAAACTCTGCTATTTCTTTAAGTGTGTGGTTATGAACTGCATCATGTAGTCCAAAACCATATGCGATAATTGTACCAGTAACGATATATCCTATAATAGTAGGAAGATGTATTTTTTTAAGTATGACATTTAACACTAGTGATATAAAAAGTGTTGTGACGATGATTGTTAACATTTTTTTTGTACCTTTTTTAAAGAATTAATATTTACTATCAATTCATTATTTTCAATATTTTAAATAAATATCATTTTTAATTATTTCTTATAATAGCATTTTTTTCTTAGATGCTTTTAAAATTATTAATTCAACTATGATAATAGCTTGATATTTGATCTATTATCATAGTTAAAAAGTTTATATTTGGTTATAAAAAATTGAGTAATATTTTTTTTATGTCATCTTTCATTTCATCATTTATTTTGAATTGATTACTATATAAAAAGAACGGAACACTATTTAGCATAGATTTTTTTAATCTTTTTCTTAATGTAGAAATCTGATCAATTGAGATCAGATTATCTCCATCATATAGACAAAAGTTTTTTGATATGCCAGTGTTTAATTCTATGATTTGATATGTGAAAAATACACCATTGTCTTTTTCTTGCCATTTTATAACTAATTTATCTAATGCATCTTGAAGAATTGCTATTTGATTTTTATTAACATTTCCAAACTTTTCCCTAAACCTGTATCTATCAACTACTGAAAATTCTAACACATTATAAAAATCATTAAGGTTTTTCCACATTGAATTAAAAATCCTCTTTCCAAATAACACCTCTTCAAATGACACAAGATATTTCTCTTCTTTTGAGGTTTTATTTTCATCGTATTTTATTTTAAAGTATTCTTTTTTAAATAAGTTTATTAACCAATTTTCATCTAACTGACTAATGATATCGAGTTTTTTTTCATTATTTTTAGTATCTAAAAATTTCCATAGCATACTTACTGAATTCAATAACTCTATCTCCTTATTTTCTTCTTTAAAATATTTTTCAGCAAGAAATATAATTACATTTTCTAGGAGTGCATCACTACGTGCAATTTTATGATTATAAATAAGTTTTTTATAAAGATTAAATCTCATTTCTAGCATATGTTCAATGTCAATTAAACCCTCATCATAGAAAGAGAGTCTAAATGTTTTATTCTCTGAGATTAATATTGATTGTTTTGTAATACGAATCAAATCAACCGCACCACTTATATAACCACTAGATAGCATGTCCCTATTTATATAATCAAGTCTATCTGCATCAACTGTACTATCTATATATTTATGTAAAATCTTGTATGAGAAATGTTCATCTTTTGTCTCGTTAAATATATTGTTACATAAAATATGCAGTAATTTTATATAATCTTTCTTATAGTTATCATCTAAAAATCCTGTTAACTCATGCTCAAATAATAGATGTGTGAGTTTTTTACCTAAAGATTCATGTAAAACAGTATCGGCATCATTTGTTATCGTTTTATAAAATGTTAAAAACTCATTCTCTTTTTCATTGTGTTTTTTTTGTAGTAATAGTTTTTTATAGATCTTTTCTAGTGCATATTCTACTTGATGTGAAAATGGAAAATGACCGACATCATGTAATAATCCAGCCAATCGTAAAGCTTGTAATACAATCATATAAATATTACTATGTATTTTCGATTTTAAAGGAACGGTATATTCATATAGTGACGTATCATCTAAAAAATCTAAATTATCAAGAGAAATTTTTAAGTTATTTTCTTTAATTATCTTGACAATAGATTTTTTTATATTGTTTATAAATTTATTAGCTACATCTTTTTGCGTATTTATCAAAGAGTTCTTTAACATATGTGAAGATAGATGCATAGTACCGATACTGTGAATATATCTCTTGGTATTTATCGATGGAAATGCAAAATAAGCTAGTGCATTTTGTGTGATAAATAATAATCTATTCACAATTTTTGTTTGTAAAAAGTAATCTTCAAGTTGTGTATATTCTATATGCTGGTATATATTGTCATTTAGTAGTCTGTTTTTTTTATTCATGTCTCTCTTATCTATTTTTTTTATTTTCAAATATTCTTTCTGTAAATTCTGCAAATTTACCACGTACTGCTTTATTAAGCTCTATTGCAAACATATTAATTTCTGGGTGTTTATTTGTAGTTTGTTTTAATAAGCTTGTAAGTCCATTGTTAAATTTATTTAAATAAAGATTATCAATTTGTCGATTTGAACCAATAACTATCCCCATACATGTTTCATCTAATCTACTCAAAATAAGTTGTGTTGTATTTTCACTACTATTTTGCCACTCGTCCATGATTACGATTGCACCACTAAGTGTTCGTCCTCGTGCTTCCCCTGGCCATAACATATCTATTTGATACTTGTTGATTAGTTCTTCTGTTTTCGAATTTATTGATTCTTTATCGTTTATATTTTCACTTTTCTTGAGTTGTTTTTTTGCTATAAATTCGAGTGTATCGTATAGTGCCATATTGTAGATTCTAAATTTTTCATCATTTCCAGCTAAGTATCCTACTTCAGCACCTTTATCTAGCGACTCTATAGAGTTTCTTACATATACTATTTTTTCATAAATACCTAAATCAATAAGTCTCATAGCTGCACTGATACTCATAAGTGTTTTTCCACTACCTGCTTTTGCATCGATAACCAATAGATTAAACATATTGGATAAAATTGCTTTCATAAAAAACTTTTGTTTAAGATTGACAGGTTTTACACAAAGTCCTTTAAAATCATTTTCTTTAATGAGATTGATTTGATTATTTGCAACTATTGCAAACTCTTTATTTCCATCGACACTATTAAATTTATAACAAAAATTTCCAATTTTATACTCTTTATCAATAGTTGTAATCTCTTTTAAATCCAAGCCATTAAAATGTGATGAGTCCAATTCAATTGACTTAATAAATTCAAATTTTGGTATTTCACTTTTGTCATCAAATAGAGTTTGTGTTTTAATATTTGCAAAAAGTGCAAAGGTTCTTGCATAGACATCAAGTGATAAAAAAATCACTTGTAAACCTCTGTAATGGTTTTGTGCAAGTGATGCAACCTCTATAATTCTTTTATCATTAGATTCTGATAAATTATGCTGTTCTATTTGTGCATCGTAAGTATCTTTTGAAATTATATTTATATCAAAATCGTCATTCGTGAGTTTTACAACTTTATAATTTTGTTTATAATCAACCTCTTTGACTTTTGTTTTAGCAAGGATTCTAGCAAATTGTCTAGCGTGATATCCAATATCTGTAAATAACTTTTTTTTATCTTCAAGCTCTAATAGTACTGTCTCTGGAATAACTATTGTATTTGTTTTGTTATCTGAAATAGCAGTTAAATTTTTGATATTTTGCAAGATAACATTTGTATCAAGTACATATACTTTTTTTGCCATTATAGTTCCTTCATTTCCTTAATTACTTCTAAAACTATAATTAATATAAATTACATATTGATTACCTATTGTTCAAGTTAGATTTTAATTTTTTAGATATAATTAAATAATAATCACAAATAAAAATAGGAATTATAATTTATTATGAAACAACAATATAAATCATATCAACAAACTTGCGACTTTTTAGAAGAATGTGTAAAAAAATATCCTGACTTAATTACTATGAAATCAATAGGACAAACATGGGAAGGGCGAGATATAATGCTCGCAACAATTTCTTTAAATGTAGAAAATGCAGATTTGAAACCTGCTATGTTATTTACAGGTACAGTGCATGCTCGAGAGTGGATTGGAAATGAATTGGCAGTATCTTTTATAGATTATTTATTAACTAACTATAGTTCAAATCCAAAAATATTAAAAACTTTAACAAAAAATACACTCTATATTGTTCCATGTTTAAATCCAGATGGATTTGAATATAGTCAAAAACATTTTTCATTTTGGAGAAAAAATAGAAGAAACAACGCAGATGGCACTTATGGAGTCGATTTAAATAGAAACTTTTCTATAGGATATCAAAAATCTAAAGATACAGCATCAAATGTATATAGTGGACCAAATCCATTTTCAGAACCTGAAACAACAGCTATGAAAAATTTTGTAGATGGAAAAGATAATATTACAATTGCTTTAGATTATCATAGTCAAGGAAATGTATTTTTCCCTGCACATAAATTTAATCATGAAGAAGAGATTGAGGGAACAGACCTTAATACAATCTGTGCAAATATGAACTATGAAATTGCAAAAGTAACAGGAAGAAAATACGGTATTCATAGAGGTAAGCCACCTACAAAGTTAATTAGTGGTAGTGGTAGAGAGTATTACTATTCAAAAGGTATCATGGCTGCTGTTGTTGAAGTAGGAACTCGAAATATTCCTGATTTTATGCAAAATATGAAAGAGAGTATTGATGAAAATATTCCTGCTCTTTTACGAACTTTAGGTGAGGCTCAAAACTACTCAAAAAATGCTCCATCAAGAGTAAGTAATTTTCATATAGATACATACACCTCAAATGATATTACTCTTGCGTGGGATTATGAACCAAGTAAAGATATCTATTTTCAAATTTTTAGAAATACTGAAGATAAAGAATCATGTACTGATGCAAATTTAATATCAGAAACATACAATACCACTTTTACTGATATCCAGTTAGAAAGTGGTACAAATTATTTTTATTTTATTAGATGTGTAAATAACTTAACGAAAGTTAAATCTCCATTTGCACCAAAAGTAAAAATTAAAACATTACTAGATGCAGATGAATTTAGTAAAACTATTTTCCCTGCTCCTAATGATGTTGGATATGTTGCTAGTAAATTATTAGATACAAATAGAAAACATTTTGGTTTAAATTCTTTATTTATAGGTGTAAATGAAAATAAAGGTACAAGTTATGGTGTAATGCAATTTAATCTTGATGGGATACCTGAAAATGCTATTATTAAAGATGTAAGAATTTCTCTTTATCCATTAAACAGAGTAAATGCAAAAATAGAAAAATTTGGAGAGTGGTCGATCTCTTTTGTTGATCAAGAAAGTGTTTCTGAACTCTACGATTATGAACAAATTCATAACGCTAAAATTATAGAAACACTAGGTCAAAGTATCCCTTCTGAAAAACTTACTCAAGGTATCTGGAGTCACTGGGATTTAAATAGTATAGAAAAAAGTATTTTAGAAACACAATTACGAAATAAAAAAGTGTTATTTAAAATTTCTGGTCCTACAGAGCTACCAGAAGGTAGAGACAGTCAAATGATGATGTTTGATTTAGGATACGGCAACTTTGGTGGTGGTATTCATTACCGACCAAGTATTGATATTAAGTATACAATACCTAGTCAAGAGATAGTAATAGATGTTTTAAAAACTACATCAATAAGTGAAGATAAAATTGAAAATGATGAGCTTCTTTGTGGATTTGATGGAAATAATTCGAAAATTTATGGTCTAATGGAGTTTGATTTAAGTACATTACCAAGTCCAGAAGAGACAATAATTACTGATAGTTATATTCAAATTAAAAATAAAAGTGCTACGAAAACAAAAGAAGATATTAGATATAACGTTGAATTTGTTGATGTAGAAGACTCAACTTATGAATCAATCCAAAATAGAGATAGAATTGAATTTATTGGTTACGAAGTAAGTCGAGCTGATTTACAGAAGAATAAAACACATAAATTTATTTTTGATCATTATTCAAGACTTGCATTAGAAGATGTACATAGAGATAATAAGATAGCGAAGTTTGTAATTAGACCGACATATTCAGATATCAAAAATCATTTAGTAAATTGGTATGGTAAAGAGAGCAACAATAGTGTGAAACTTGTTGTTAACTATATCAAAAGAAGAAAAAAATCAGTAGATAGTATCTCTAATCTTGGATTATCAATTGAAAATGATAAAATAAAGTTAACTTGGACAAATCCTGACTGTAGTGATTTTAGAGGAGTGTATGTTGTAAGAAATAGATTTCATATTCCTAAAAATCATCTCGATGGAGATAAGATTTATGCGGGTCAAGATAACTATACTTACGATGATTTTGGTAATAAAGAGATTGCAAAATACTATTCTGTATTTGCATATGATAATGTTCCAAATTATAGTGAACCATTATTTGTAGGTCATTTAAAAAAGGAAGACGATGTTGCACAAATTTAAAAATTTTATCCCAAAAATCAAAAAATCTGCATGGGTAGCTCCTAGTGCTGATGTTATTGGAGATGTTACTCTAGGAAAAGATAGCTCAATTTGGTTTGGGTGTGTTATACGTGGTGATGTAAATCACATTAGAATCGGTAAGCGAACAAATATTCAAGATTTATCTATGATTCATGTTACACATTCAGAACCAGAATGTAATATGGTAGGTAATCCAACAATTATTGGTGATGATGTTACTGTTGGACATAAAGTTATGTTACATGGCTGTGTAATCGAAAATAAATGTTTGATTGGTATGAGTGCTACTATTTTAGATGGTGCTGTAATTGGTGAGGGAAGTATCGTTGGGGCTAATTCATTAGTAACTGCTAATAAAGTGTTCCCACCAAGAAGTTTAATCATGGGTAGTCCTGCAAAAGTTGTTAAAACTCTTACAGAAAAAGAAGTGGATGCATTAAAAAATCATGCGGGATTGTATGTTGATTATAAAAATGACTACCACACTTTTTAAGTAATGAATAGGAAAATTAATTTTTTCCTATAATGTAAAAAATATTTTTATTATCAAGTTGTCTAAGTTCTACGTGGTATTTATTACTCCAATGAGCAACTTCATCTAAAAATTCTTTTTCAATCTCTTCAACACCTTTGTCATCACACTTGATTTTAAAATAAGATTCTTTGTTCGATAATCCTACATATGCGTTCATATGTTTTAATTTATCATTTAAACTTATGATATGTTTAGAGAAGCTATCAAAATTTTTTGTATTTTCGATATTTATTTCTATTTGTTTTAAACTAGCTTCAGTTTTTCCTATTTCAAGTTGTGATGCTATTACTTCTGGTGTTATTTCTAAATTCATTTATATGTTTTCCTTATTTATTTATATTATTTAGTTTAGCGAAAATTTCACTAAAAAAAAATTAAAATCGCTTTGTAAAATTAAAATTATTATCTTAATCTATAACCACTGCCTGAAATATTTACAATGTAGCCTGAACCAAGCTTTTTACGTAAATCTCTAACTACACTTCTTATTGCTGAAATACTCATAGATTTATTACCCCATACTTGATATTCTATCTCTTCATATGAAAAAGTTGTATCAATATTATGACAAAGAAGTTTTAGTAGTAGGGCTTCTTTTTTATTTAGATGAATTTCTTTTTCATTAATAGTAAGTGTTTTTTTATCTAGATTAAAAGAGATGTTCTCTTCTATGATAAAGTTTTCTGCAATTTGAGTATCTATTTTTTCGAAGTAAGCATTAAATGTGTCAAACAATTCATTTTCTGTTAATGGTTTTATTAGGTATCTGTCTATTTTATTATTAATTGCATTAATTAAATGCTCTGTATCCGTGTGTGCAGATACAATAATTGTATATGCAGTAGAGGATCTTTTTTTTAGTTCATCAATAAGCTCGAATCCATTCATAGTTGGCATTTTTAAATCAGTCATAACAATGTCAGGTAAGTGTTCTTCATATTTGTCAATACCATCAAAGCCATCATAGGCAGTATATACCTCCTTAAAGAAACAATTTAACATTGATGCAATATTTTCCCTAATAATTTTTTCATCTTCAACTAAAAGAATAGTTTTGTTTCTCAGTCTAGATATATTATTCATTATTTTCCTTTATATGTATTGGAATTGAGATGATAAAACTAGTGCCATTTTTGATATTTTTAGCCTTGAGTGTACCTTTCATATGTTTATGTATAATCTCTTTTGAAATATACAATCCTATCCCTGTTCCGTTATGTTCTTTAGTTGTAAAGTATGGTTCAAATATTTTATTTATATATTGTTTGTCTATCCCTCCCGCATTGTCATTTATTTTGCAGTATATATTTTTTTCATCCTTTGATAAATGAATCTCGATTTTTGGCTGTTTAATTTCTCTTTCTATGATTACATCTTTTGCATTTGATATAATATTGAGAATAACTTGTGAAAATTCATTTGCATAACCAAATGTATTAATATCATTTGTTGCATAAATTTGTAAATTGATATTATGGTTTTCTAATGTTGCTTGTAGGATTTTATATGCTTTTTTTGATTCATCTTTTAAATTAAAATATTCTTTTTCTTTATTTGGTGTAAAAAAGTTTCTAAAGTCATCAATTGTTTGTGACATATATTTAAGCTGTGCATTTGCTTCTTTCATTCTTTCATCTAAAAAACTTTTTTCGACGCCATTTGATATTGCTGTCCATTTGATATTCATCATAATTGCACTAACAGCACTAATTGGTTGTCTCCATTGATGTGCGATATTTCCGATCATCTCACCTAATGCTGCAAGTTTTGACTGCTGTATAAGTAAATTTTCATTCTCTCTTTGTTTTAAAACCTCTGTTTGTACGGTTTTATGTAGGCTTTTATTGAATTCATCTAATTCTTTTACTTTTAATTCTAAGGTATGATTTAAATCTGATATTTTTTTGTCATCATTTTTTTTCATATTTTGATATAAGACAAAAGTAATAAGTGTTCCAATTGCAGCTATAATTAAAAATAATATAGTCTGTTTTTTATCATCATTTATCTCTTGTAATTGTAAGAACTCTTTTGTTGCATCAAATGATAAGCTAATTCCTCCACGTATATCTCCTTCTTTATATCCTTGTTTACCATGACATTTTAGACATGATTTTTCTGTTTTTAATGCACCCATAAATCTAAATGTATTTTCCTCTATATTCCAATAGTAAGGAATTTCAGGGTTTTTATCAAAATAATCCAAAATTTCTTTTTCTTTTTTATCTGGGGCATTACTTTTGTTTATAAGTTTGTTACTCGTAATTTTTAATTTAAAACCTTCTCTTTGACTTGCAATATTTGCAATTTGTCTTGTCATAAAGGCTGGATTTATCCAGATAAGTTTTTCATTTTTATCTGAATGTATATAACCTGGTTTTAAATATGGATTCTCTTTAAGTGTTGCACTTTTTACATATACACCATCAAATTGTGCATTCCAATGTCTCATATCAACAATGAGATTAAATATAGTAATTGCTTTATTTTTTAAATTCTCATTTAATAAAATTTCTTGATTATGATAAGACTGTTTTATAATATTACCAATAATAAAAAATACTAATAATAAAAAGAAAATAAATAAATAAATAATAGTTCGTTTGATGTTAGTCCTTTATCTAATTATAAAATTATTTTAATGAAAAATATACATTATATATGTACATAAAATATACATTTATATTTAATTACTAGTATAAATATAAACTTTTTTTAATTTTCCTATTTTTTTCCTCACTTTTTTTGATTTAATACATAATCAGAAATCAAAAGGGGTAAAAATGAAAACATTAAATTTGAATAAAAAGGAAAATAAATGGCATATTTAGAACCAACAGAGTTTGTAACAAAAATGGTTGATTCAGGAGAATCAAAAGTGTACATGTCTACTAAAGACACATTAATTAGAGCATATATGGCAGGAGCAGTTTTAGCACTTGCTGCAGTATTCGCAATTACTGTTGCGATGAAATCAGGTTCACCAATTTTAGGGGCTTGTTTATTTCCTGTTGGATTTATTATGTTGTACTTAATGAAATTTGATCTATTAACTGGTGTATTTATGTTAGTTCCGTTAGCTTGGCTTGATAAAAGACCTGGAGTTACAACCGGACAAGTATTAAGAAACTGGGGACTAGTTGCTCTTGGTAACTTTGGTGGTGCTTTTAGTGTTGCTGTGATGATGGCTTTTATCTTCACATACGGGTTTAATACTGATGGTGGAGCACTTGCTGCAAAAGTTGCTTCTATAGGTGAAGCTAGAACATTAGGTTATGCTGCACATGGTGTTGATGGATGGTTAACTGTATTTATTAGAGGTATGTTATGTAACTGGATGGTATCAATGGGTGTTGTTGGTGCAATAGTTTCGACAACTGTTTCGGGTAAAGTATTAGCTATGTGGATGCCAATAATGCTGTTCTTTTTCATGGGCTTTGAACATTCTATTGTAAATATGTTCTTATTTCCATTTTCTTTAATTATGGGTGGTGATTTTACAATTGCTGATTATTTATTATGGAATGAATTACCAGTTGCTTTAGGTAACTTAGTTGGTGGTTTA
>Ga0193958_1000789_pt1 | contig 10911 bp, 11 predicted proteins | sample FB_1_MG_FD_140320 | JGI IMG/M metagenome (GOLD analysis project Ga0193958, IMG submission 140320) | Microbial mat bacterial communities from the Broadkill River, Lewes, Delaware, United States - FB_1_MG | ecosystem: Environmental > Aquatic > Freshwater > River > Microbial mats | place: USA...
AGATAGTATCTACTTGTGATGCGTTAGCTACAAAAATCATACCAACACCCATGTTAAATGCTCTGAACATCTCAGACTCTTCTACATGCTCACCCATAAGTTCAAAAATAGGCAGAACCTGTACTTTATCTCTTTGCACAATCGCTCTTAAATTATCTGGAAGAACTCTTGGTAAGTTTTCAACGATACCTCCACCTGTGATATGTGCTAAAGCATTGATATTTTCTTTACAAGCTTTAAAATCCTTTACATAGATTCTTGTTGGCTCTAATAATGTATCTATTAAAGTTCTTCCATTAAAGTCGTCTTCAAATTTCATGCCTAATTTATCAAGTAATAGTTTTCTAACTAATGAGAAACCATTTGAATGAATCCCTGAACTTGGAAGCGCGATTAAAACATCACCAGCTTGAACTTTAGAAACTCTATCCATCTCAGATTTTTCTGCAATTCCTACACAAAAACCAGCTAAATCAAAGTCACCTTCTTTGTACATACCCGGCATCTCAGCAGTTTCACCACCAATTAAAGCACACTCAGATCTGATACAACCCTCAGCTATACCTTTAACTACATCACTCGCTTCTTCTACTTCAAGTTTAGCAGTTGCATAGTAATCTAAGAAAAATAATGGTTCACCAAAGTTACAAATCAAATCATTTGAACACATAGCAACTAAATCAATACCTACTGTATCAAATTTTCCAGAATCAATAGCTAACTTTAGTTTTGTACCAACACCATCTGTACCAGCTAAAATAACTGGTTCTTTATATCCTGTTGGTAATTCAAATGCTCCAGCAAAAGAACCTATTCCACCTAAAACACCTGGAATTTTTGTTGACTTTACATATGGCTTAATATTTTCTACGAAACTGTTACCCGCATCGATATCTACTCCAGCGTCTTTGTATGAAATTGTACTCATCTTTTACTTCCTATATCACATTTTTTTGTTATAATGCAAAGAGGACAAAAGTTCATAAGTCCAGCAATTAAAGGTATTACACCTAAGTACCACCATGACCAATTTAAAGTACCATCACTTAACAAATATCCAATAACAATCGTACTTAGTCCTAGAATTATTCTAAATGGACTACAAAAGCTTCTTATCTTTTCTATTGTATTCATAATTTTCCCCTTTAATTTTCACAAGTTATTTGCATTTAACTATTTTTTGGTATTATATCTAAAATTAATTTAAAAGGCTTATAAATGGCAAGTAGTGATAATAAAAACTATTCATATGATGAGATGATGGTACACGTACCGATGTGTTCACATAAGGATATCAATAAAGTTTTAGTAGTGGGTGAAGTATCAGAAGATTTTAAAGCAGAACTATCAAAACATGAATGTAAAGATATTACATATAGCGATGAGCTAAATGTAGATGAGAAATTTGATATTATACTTTACAACAAAGATGTACCAACTGAATTAGAGATGGCAAATGTAGAACGATGTATAGAACCTAAAAAAGGTATCTTCGTAACTAAAGCTTCTTTTATTCATAAAGATATAGAAGTTTCTAAAAAAGAGTTAGAGAACATTGGGAAAAATTTCTGGATCTCTATGCCATATACTTTTGGACACAATACTCTAGTATTTGCTTCTAAAAAATACCATCCTCAAGCGGAGATTGTATTACAAGTTTCTGATTTATTAGAAGATTGTAACTATTACACAACAGAGATGCAAAATGCAGTATTTGTGCACCCTGCAAATATTACAAAAGCTATTACAGGAATAGCAAAAAGATAATGTAAATCTAGTTTATCTATACCAATGATAAACTAGTATTTTTAAAAACCTAATTTTAGTACAATTTTTCCAAGTGAAGCTGCATTGATTGGTTTTAAAATATAATTTTTAGCACCAGCTTTTATAGCTTTTCTTACTTTTTGTTCTTCTCCATGTGATGTTACCATGATAACTTTAGCATTCTTATCATACTCTTTTATTTTTTCAACTGCATCAATCCCATCTAGTATACCATTTACTTCAGGCATTGTTATATCCATTGTTACAAAATCAGGATTACATTTTTTGTATTCTTCTATTCCCTCGTATCCACTATTTGCTTCACCAACAACTGTATGCCCTAGTTTTTCTAAAATACCTTTAATATTCATTCTCATGATTTTTGCATCATCTACTACTAATACGTTTGCCATTATAAATTACCTTTTATGTAGTTTTAAAGTGGTATTGTAAACTTAAATTTTATACCAAAATTATGTTTATTTGAGATTTTCATTGTACCATTTAATATTTCAAGTTCTCCTAAAATAGCAGGTAATCCCACGCCTCTACCTGATATATCAGATACAACTTCATTTGTACTAAATCTATCTAAAAATATAATTTTTAAAATATCTTGTTCTGATAAACTTTTGAGTTCTTTTTTTGTATATATACCTTTTTTTATTGCTAGATTCTGAATGAAATCAGTATTTATTCCTTTTCCGTCGTCACTTATAATTATTTTGATACAATTTTCTTCTTGTTTAATATCGCAAGTAATTGTTCCAAATTGTTCTTTCCCATTTTCATATCGAGTTTCAAAGTTTTCTATACCATGATCAACACTGTTTCTAAAAATATGAATAAGTGAATTAAAAAACGGTTTAAATTTATCACTAACATATATATCTGAACTATTAATAATAAGTGGATTTATCTGTTTATCTAGCTTAATTGCAAGCTGTTTTACAAGTTTTTTATAAGGATTTAGAAATGTTTTGATATTGTGACAATGTAAACTTTCAACATTATTAGTAATCTCCAGAAATTTTGATTGATGAGTCTTATCGAGTGTATTTTTAGTGTTTTTATAAAACTTCTTGATTTTTTTTGTGATTTTCTTGATTCTTTTTTTATCTATAGAGATGTTATTAGAGTTATCAAAAATATCTTGCCCTAAAATATTTTTAAGTATTTTGATATCTTTTTCTAACCAAGAGTACATCTCCTCTTGTTTTATAGTTTTAATCTTTTCATTTAATATCTCTTCTTGTATACTTGATACAATAACATTTTCAAAGTCATGTAACTCTTCTACAATATTTAGCATCTCTTTTTGTGCAAAAAGACCTTTGTATGTATGTACTTCTCTTGCCAAAGCAGGGAGCATATCAATACTTTTGAAACTATCAATATTTAATAAGAGTTTTTTATAGTCTGATACTATTTCTAGAAATTGTTCCATGGAAGAAGCTGTTTCGACAACCATTTTCAGAGTTTGCTGTTCATCTTTTATTTGTTTAGATAACTCTTTTTCATTTGTAATGTTTGTGAGGATAAGCATCATTTTCATATCATTTAATATTTTATATTGTAGTTCAACATATTTACTATGAATTTCAATCTCACTTGGAAGTAAAGATAATAAAACTTCTTTCACATCTTCATCCTCTTCATCAAATATATCAATAACTGTTTCTTCAAACTCTTTAGCATCATAATCATTTTGAAATAAAAGTTTAGAAATATTTTTATCTGTTATTGATTCTCCTAAAATAGTTAAAGTTTCTTTTGAATATTCAGAACCAATCCTCATGTTTTTATCAAAATACATAAAACCTTGTCCTACATTATCTAATAGCTCTTGAATTTCTTTTTTTGCAATTGCTAAATCGGAAGTTCTTTCTTCTATTTTTAACTCAAGGTTTTTTGTTAAATCTTCTACTTCTTTTTTTGATGTGATATCTTGTCTAATAGCGCTATATCCAAGTAGTTGGTGAAACTTATCATATTCAGGAGTAATAATTGCTTCAACCCAATAAAAACTGCCATTCTTTTTTATATTTTTAACTTCACCTTTCCATTGTTTGCCAGATTGAATAGTCTCCCATAAATCTTTAAAGACTTTTTGTTCCATATCTGGATGTCTAACTATATTTTGAGGCCGACCTAATAACTCCTCTTTACTATAGCCACTTATTTTACAAAATGCTTCACTTGCATATGTGATTTTTCCTGTGGGATCAGTTTTACTTGCTATTACATTTTTATCAAAAGCTCTTAATAAACTTCGAATCTCAGCTGTTTTCTCTTTGACGAGTGCTTTTAATTTTTTATTGTTATAAATAAGGAAAGACAATATTATTAGGATAATACCAATTATTTGAAAAATAAAAGTCCAATTAGTTTTATTAGTTATTTTTACTTGTGTCCATTTTAGAAAAATATCGTTTATCTCTTTTTCTGTAATTGAATCTATAGCTTTATCAATAATATTAAGTGCCTTTCTATCCATATCTTTATGAATAGCAATCTTCAAGTTTAAATCAAATTGAGTTTTATATGCAATTTTTAAATTTTCAAATCCTAATGAATTGATATAATATTTTGCTTTAGCAGAATTTACTATATAAACATCAATCTCTTTATTTTGCAATTTTACAAACCCATTTTCATCAATTTTTTTAAGTTCGATTAGTTTAATATTTGGCATATTTTCGTTTAATAGAGCATGGATTGTTGAGTTTTGATTTACTGCTATTTTTTTGTTTTGTAAATTTTTAAAACCATTTGTAAAATCTTCGTTTTTTCGAGTAACAAATACAAATGGTGTAGATAATAAATTATTTTTACTAAAATTCAGATATTTCAGTCTCTCTTTTGTAATCCCAACCGCACTGTACATCATGGCTTCTTTTGATTCTACTTTTTTTATAGCTTCTGGCCAAGTAGAAGAGGGAACTGCTAGAAAATTAATATTTGTTCTTTGTTTAATTAGATGAATTAAATCAGAAACAATACCAACATGTTTTTCTATTCCATTTTGCCATTCAAAAGGGCCCCAGTCTGGATCAAATACATATTTAATAGGAGTCTTTTTATCAATCCATTTTTGCTCTTCTACTGAGAGTTTTAATTTATTTTTTCCCAATGAGTCCATACTGTCTCTTAATATTGCAAATTCTTCTTTTGGAATAGTTTTAAATGCTTTATTTATAATAGAATTTAATTCAGGGTATTTATGATTTACACCAATTGAAACTTCACCATATCTATCATATATTTTTTTTACAACCTTTAATCCATTTTCTTTTACTTTTTCTTCATTGATAAAATAAGCAAGCATTGCAACTGATTCATCGGAATTTGAAAGTTTTTTGTACATAGTATCAACATTATCAATATCTATTACATTAACAGAAGGTACTTTTTTACTTAGCATTTTATGTGTAATTGCATTGTTTTTTAGATATATAGTTTTGTATTTTAAATCAGATAAGTTTTTTATAGAAGTATTGTCTTTTTTTGTAATTAAAAAACACGGGGTAAAATTATATGCTGGTGAATAATAGAAATGATTCTCTTCTCTTTCTTTACTCCAACTAAGTCCCATTATTCCATGTACATATTCACCTTTAGTGACCTGTTCATATCCAAATTTCCAGGCATCAAATTCAATGGGGATAAGATTTGTTCCCATATTTCTATTAATGAGTTTTAAGATTTCTGTATGGAGATTTCTCCCATCTTTGATTTTTGGCCAATAATTCATAACGGCTATTCGTATGATTGGATTATCTTCAATCCATTGTTTTTCTTTTTGAGTTAGAATATCTTGGCTTAATTTTGGTTGTTGAGTAAGTGCAAATATAAAGTTAGATAACAAGAGTAGTAGTATAAGACTTTTTTTCATTGTGAATCCATTTAAAAAATAATAGTTATTATTATACCTACAAGTTTATTTGGTATCTATTTAGAATTTATTCAAATAAATGTTATGGTATACTTTTATTAATAATTAGAAGGTATAGAGAATTGGAAAACAAAATTGATAACAGTTTTAAACATGCAATCGCATTAACAGGTGGAATAGCTACAGGTAAAAGTACAGTTACTTCTTTATTTATGTTACATGGTTTTTTAACTATTGATGCAGATAAAATAGCACATAAACTACTAAATATTAATAGTTTAGAAATAGCAAAATTATTTGGCGAGGAATATGTTGAAAATGGTATGGTATTACGAAAAAAGCTTGGAAATCTTATTTTTAACAACAAAGAGGAAAAAGATAAATTAGAAAAGTTTATTCATCCACTTATTAAAGAATCGATTATTAATGAAGCAAAGATATTTGAATCTCAGCAAAAACCATACTTGATAGATATCCCGTTATTTTTCGAACGACAACATTACAATATAGAGAAATCTATTGTTGTGTATACTTCAAAAGAAACTCAAGTGAAAAGATTGATGAAAAGAGATTCCTCTACAAAAGAGGAAGCTTTGTCTCGAATTAATAATCAAATGGATATAGAAGAGAAAAAAACATTATCTACTTATGTTATCGACAATACTAAAGATTTGAAAAATCTTCAAGTAGAAGTAGAAAGAGTTAAAAACCTATTGATATAGATTAAGTATTCAATTTAATCTATTTTGTTTTAGAAAAAACTTTTCCTATAAGTCTAGGTATACCTATTGTTATATACAGTAAGAGTGTAAATACAATTGGGTGAATAACTCCTGGTATTCCAAAAGCTCCCCCGTTTTGTAAATTCATTATATGTTCTATAGGATGGTCAATCCATTGAGTAAAATGCATACCTATAGTCAAAAATAAAAACAATCCTATAAATATACCTAGTTCTTTTTTCACAGGAAATTTACGCTTTTCCTGATAACATACCATAAACAGTCATCGGTTTAAGTAAATAAACTTTTAATAACCACCAAATATATCTTTCTTTTGTTGGATCAATAAGAGAAGTCATAGCAGCATTTCTACCACTTCCTGTTTTTTTAGATGCCCAGTTAAACTCTGCTAACATCACTGTTCCAATATCAGTAATTAAAGGACAAACAGTATATCCCTCATATTTAACATTTGTTGCAGGTATTTCCCCTTTCTCCATCATAGAGATTATGTTATTTACTACAACTTTATATTGTTTTCTAGCACTACCACCTGTTTTCCCCATTGGTACAGCTGCTATATCTCCTAGTGCAAATACATTTGGAAATTTTACATGTTGTAATGTTTCTTTATTTACAGGTACCCAACCTTTTTTTGAACCTAATTTAGAATTACCAATTTCATCTGGTGCTTTCATCGGAGGAGTTACATGAATAAAATCAAATTCTTTTTCAACATTAGTATGAATTGTTTCTTTTACATTTTCTTCTAAATCTTCATCATAAACTTCTTTAAATTTACTATGATCGTCAAAGATAGCTACTCCATCTTTAATTTCTAGTAAATTATGATTATATGAATAATTCATATCTCTTTTTTTAAATTGTTCAACGATTGCTGTATGATAATCTTTAATTCCAAACATTGAGCTACCATTTGGATAAAAATGTAAATCGGCATTTGCTCTAGCTTCAGCACCTGCCTCATTTAATCTTGCATTTGCAAGATACATGATTTTTTTAGGAGCCCCTCCACATTTAATAGGTGTATTTGGGTGAGTAAAGATACCTTTTACCTTTTCTCCTTTTTTTGCACGTGCGATAAAAGCTTCCATATTTTTCCATGTTTGCTCTGCCCCATCTGCTGTGTAAATTGAAGATACACCTTTTTTTGTCAGTGCTTTTATCGCATCCATATTATTTCCAGATGAATATAATTCACCTATATCTTCAAGACCTTTAATTGCAGAATAGTTTAATGTTACACCTGCCGCAATAACTAAAAAGTCATATTTTATCTCTGTTCCTTTATCTGTTTTCACAGTATTTGAATCAGGGTCAAATTCAACAGCTTTTTCTTTAATTAATTTTACTCCTGAAGGAACAAAGTCATCTCTTTTATAAATGATATCAGCTTTTTCCCATAATCCAGATGCTACTAAAGTTTGACCAGGTTGGTATGAAACAGAATCAGCCTCAGGCTCAATAATTGTGATATCAGGGTTTAGTAATGAATTTGTAAATCTAGCAGCAGTTGACATACCCGCTAGTCCACCACCTACAATAAGAATTTTACCTTTTGCTTCGCTAGTATTTACTTCTGTTGATGCTTCTGCTTTTGTGCTTCCAGTAAGAAAGGCAGCTCCACCCAACCCCATCATTTTCATTGCATCTCTTCTTGAGATACCTTGCTCTTTTAATATGAGATCTAATTGTTCTAAATCCTTTTGAACATCCCTATTTTCAATCATTATTGTTCCTTATTTTATTCTAATTATAGACTAACACAAAAGAAATAATAGATAACTTAATTTTTACTCGAGATTGAAAAATTTATAACAAAAGTTTATAATATATATTTGTTATAATCATCTTTCGTATTAATATTAGCAAATTGTTTTTCATTAGTAAAAAGTATTTCTTTATAATTATTTGACGATTTAATAAGTGTATTTATTTTGTGTATATCATTTGAAATAAGTTCATCAATTATGAATAGCAGAGATTTGGAGAAGACACCACATAAATTATGAGTATGGTTTGTATCTTTGGCAATAGTGATGTCATAATTGTCCGATTGATTGGCAAGGGCTATAAATGTTTCTTTTTCTATGAGTGGGACATCAACAGTCACTATAAATATTTTTTCACTTGTCATCTTAGTTAAAATTGATTTTAAAGCAATCATAGGTGAGTAAACTTCTTGGGATTGATCTATTAATAGATTTGTATTAAAATTAAATTTATTGGTTTTTGCTGAGATAAATACTTCTGAAAATATTTTTGAAAGTTTGTTATGTTGATATTCGATAAGAGTGTCAAACTCTTTAAAAGGGAGGAGTGATTTATCCTCACCCATCCTTCTACTAGCCCCTCCGCTTAAGATAACGCAAGGAATATTTATCATTTTATAGTGATGCTGGATCTGTAATATATCCACTAATTGCAGAGGCAGCTGCTACTGCACTGTTTGAAAGGTATACTTTAGAAGTTCTACTTCCCATTCTTCCAACAAAGTTTCTATTTGTAGTAGAAATACAAACTTCATCATCACCTAAAATACCCATATATCCACCTAAACATGCACCACACGTAGGATTTGATACAACAGCACCTGCATCAATTAAGATATCAATGTATCCAAGTTTTGTAGCTTCTCTTAGAATCATTTGAGTCCCTGGAGTTACAATCATTCTTGTATGAGGAGCAATTTTTACCATTCAAAATTTCTGATGCAATTTTTAAATCACTTAATCTACCATTTGTACATGATCCTACAAAAACTTGATCAACTTTGATATTATCTTCTACAGCTTGAGTAATTGAGTGCCCATTTTCAGGTAAGAAAGGATATGCAATAACTGGCTCTAAAGCTGCTACATCAATTTCAACAACTTTTGCATAAACAGCATCTTCATCACTGTAGAATTCTTTTGGAGTATCTCTTAATCCATCATTTGCTTTAGCTCTATCCTCTAAAAATTCTCTAGTAACATCATCAACAGCTACAATTCCATTTTTTGCTCCAGCTTCAATAGCCATATTACATAATGAAAATCTATCATCCATGCTTAAGTATTGAATTGTATCACCTGTGAATTCTAAGGTTTTATATAAAGCTCCATCAACACCAAGAATTCTAATGATTTCTAAAATTAAATCTTTCCCAGTTACAAATTTCCCTGGTTTCCCTTTGAAAACAACTTTGATAGCTTCTGGAACTTTAAACCAGTTTCCACCTGTTACCATTGCAAATGCTAAGTCAGTACTTCCCATTCCTGTAGAAAATGCTCCAAGTGCTCCATGTGTACATGTATGACTATCTGCACCAATGATTACATCACCTGGAATTACTAAACCTTTTTCTGGTAAAAGAGCATGTTCAATACCCATATCTTTTTCATCAAAAAAGTTTTTAAGGTTATGTTTTTCTGCGAAAATTCTACTTACTTTAGCTTGATTTGCACTTGCGATATCTTTTGCTGGAATAAAGTGATCAAGTACAATACTAAATCCATCTGGGTTAGCTAGTTTTGTTGCTCCACTCTCTTCAAATGCTTTAATTGAAATAGGTGTTGTAATATCATTTCCTATAACCATATCAATAGGGCTTCTAACTATTTCCCCTGCATATACATCATGTCCTACATGACTACTAAATATTTTTTCTGTTATTGTTTGTGCCATTTGTAAATCTCTTTTTTATAATATTTTTCCGATTTTATCTAAAAAATCATTTTATACCACTTATAAGTATTTTGTAGTTACAATAAATTTATATATAAATAGAAGGAATTGTTTTGGATAATGAAAATATTATACTGATTGGCTTTATGGGTGTTGGCAAAGGAACTGTTGCTCGCGCAATTGTTAAAAACAGTGATTATTTTGCAGTTGATACTGATGATTTAATAGAAAGTTTAGAAAATAAAAAAATAAAAAAAATATTTGAAGAAAAAGGTGAACCATATTTTAGAGCTTTAGAGAAAAAATGTGCATTATGGTGTGAAAAGAATATCACAGGCTCTATCATATCAACAGGTGGTGGTTTTTATAAACAAGAGAACATAAAAAAAATAGGAAAAGTGATCTATTTACAATCAACTTTCGAAAAAATTCTTGAAGGGATTACTAGTTCCCCAAATGCAAAAAAGAAATTAAAAAAAAGACCACTATTAAATGATTTGGATGAAGCAAAAAAGATATATGATCAAAGAGTTAAAGAGTATGAACAAGTTGCTGATATTATTATTAATGTAGAAGAATGGGATGAAGATATTGCTGCTCAGAATATACTGAGATCATTATCAAAATAGCAATATTTGAATAAATAAATTAAATTTATAAAAATTAAAGATAATTTCGATATAATCCACAACTTATTTTCGTTTGAGGGTTCGCCTTTCAAACTTAATAATTCAAAATTTTCGCAAAGGAGTCCTAACAATGCCAAAGATGAAATCTAACAGTGGAGCTTTAAAAAGATTTAAAGTGAAAAAAAATGGTTCGATTAAAAGAGGAAGTGCT
>Ga0193958_1000790_pt1 | contig 10909 bp, 10 predicted proteins | sample FB_1_MG_FD_140320 | JGI IMG/M metagenome (GOLD analysis project Ga0193958, IMG submission 140320) | Microbial mat bacterial communities from the Broadkill River, Lewes, Delaware, United States - FB_1_MG | ecosystem: Environmental > Aquatic > Freshwater > River > Microbial mats | place: USA...
CCAAGAGGGTCTAAAGGGCGAAATGCGCAAAACCATCCACCGCACAGAAACCCTCTTTTCTGAACAATCCGACATTATCAAAACAGCGCTAACAGACCAAATTAGCAACATGTTATTGTTCGCGACCATAAAGGCACTCATCATTGCTGCCATTGTTACTTTTATCGCTTTATTTATCGCCCGCAGTGTCATTTCTCCACTGAATAATTTAAGCAAAGTCATGAGTCGAGCGCGGGACGAAAAAGATTTAACTCTACGATTCAATACAACATCAAAAGATGAAATTGCCAACATGGGCATGAGCTTTAACAGCATGATGGAAGAGTTCCAAATCCTACTCAATAAAGTTAATGATTCGTCAGTACAGTTAAGTTCCGCAGCTGAGCAAGTTTCCGCCATTGCACAAGACACCTCAGATGGTTTGGACCAACAGAAAGCAGAAGTTGTTCAAGTTTCCTCAGCCGTTCAAGAGATGGAAACCGCCATGCACGAAATTTCGAAAAATACTGATCTCACTGCGCAAACTGCGAATAACTCACAGAAAAGTGCATCTGAAGGCCAAGCCATTATCAGCCATGCTATTCAAAACATTACCGACTTAGCGAAAGATGCCGCCCACAGTTCCAGTGCGGTCTCCCTTCTCGAAGAGAACAGTAACAAAATCAGTACCGTGTTAGATGTCATCAAAGAGATCGCAGAACAAACCAACCTACTAGCACTCAACGCTTCCATTGAAGCGGCTCGCGCTGGAGATCACGGTAGAGGATTTTCTGTGGTAGCGGATGAAGTCAGAGGACTTGCGGGCCGAAGCCAGTCGTCGGCCACCGAGATTGAGGTAATGATCAATGACTTACAGCAACACACACAGCAAGTATCCGCATTAATGCAGCGCAGCGTTGAGCTTAGCAATAAAAGTGCTGAAGAAGCCTCTGGAAGTATCGACGCTTTAGATCAAATTACCAACGATGCAACGCATATTGTCGATATGACAACCCAAGTCGCTTCTGCCGTTGAAGAACAGACCGCAGTAGCAAGTGAGATCAAACACAACGCTGAACGCATTCAAGCCATTGTTGAGGTCGCCAACGAACAAGTTTCACAAAATGCGGTTGCCAGTGAAGAGGTCGCAAAACAAGCCAGCCATCTCCACCAAATCGTTGGGCAGTTTAAAGTCGCTTAATACTCAATAAGGATCGTGGCTTACAATGTTAGCCGCGATCCTGCTGTCTCTTGGATCTGTTTCACCGCTGCTGGAATATCAACTAAGCGACAAACCGTTTGCGTAGCTTGCGAAGAATCGTTTTGCGCAACGATATTGACAAGAATAGTCCAAATGCCTATCGCACTCGCGCCATTAATATCATGATCAGGGTTATCACCCACATGTATAACTTGTTCCGGCCGTAGGCCTGTTTTTTCCAGCATCTGCTGAAACATAAGGGGATGTGGCTTCATCTCACCTACATCATCCGCCTTTAACTGAAAATCGATCAAATCACCCAGCCCCACCCGATGAATATCAGCGTTACCATTACTCAATGCACCCAACCGATATCCCTGCTCTTTTAACGTAACCAACATCTCTCGAGCATGTTCAAAAAAGCTCACCTGCTGACGTGCTTGAATAAAAACCTCAAAGGCACGTTGAGTAAGCAACCCAGCATCAGAGGGGCTATAACCGACATTGAGCAAACCTAGCCTGAGCTGCTCTATTCGGATTTTTGTCACACTATGGGCAATATCAGGCTGGGCCTTGATGACATCTCGGCGAAGAGTGACAAGATCTTTTAGCTGATAACAACGCGTAAATTCTGGCGCATGGACAGCTAACCATTCGAACAGAGAACTATTCGCCTCTTTTATCACAGGACTAACAGCCCAAAGCGTGTCATCTAGGTCAAATGTAATACAGCGGATCATCATTTATCCTTTTTATGAGCCCGAGGGTGAGCTCCTTCATAAACTTGCATCAAATGCTGAAAATCTAGATGGGTATAAATTTGAGTCGTTGATATATCTTCATGCCCCAGCAATTCCTGCACCGCACGGAGATCGCCACTTGATTCGAGCATATGGCTGGCAAAGCTATGGCGTAATCTATGTGGATGCACTTTACCTTGTACACCTAACCGTTTACCCCAGTAGTCCATACGCTGCTGAACGGCTCTAACACTAATGCGAGATCCTCGCTTACTAACAAAAAGCGCATTTTCAGCATAATCAGCAAACTCATGTCGGTAATCAAGCCAACTTTCAACAGCGTTAACCGCTTTACCACCTATGGGCAGCATACGTGTTTTACTGCCTTTACCGGTTACCCGCAAACTTTTATCCGCTAAATCAAGACTGTGCATATCCAAACCGACAAGCTCTGATATACGCAAGCCCGAGGAGTAAATTAACTCCATTATGGCGGCGTCACGCGCCGATACGGCATCAATAATAGGAATATCTAAAAGCTGTACCATCTGATCAGCATCAAGGGTACTCGGCAGTTTACGGGGGGATTTCGGAGCTTGAACAGATAAGGCGGGATTTTTCTCAACAACCCGCTCGCGAGACAAAAATCGATAGAAGCTTCTAATAGCTGAAAGCATACGTTGAATACTTGCCCCAGCTAGACCTTGCCGGTGGATTTTAGCTACAAATTGTCGAACATGCTTGTCATCAACTCCATCCCATTCACCTAGATTCTCCGCTTCTACAAAATCCAAAAATCGTGTCAGGTCACGGCTGTAATTATCAAGTGTATGGGGGGATAACTGCCTTTCAGTGGCCAAGTAATGTAGAAACTGTTCTAGTAACTCTTCTTTCACAGCACGGCCCTCTGTGACAATTTCTATCGGCACTTAGCCAAGTACATAATTAAGTACTTGGCCACCTAAACTTAATACTCCTGCTGACGTAATATCCGATAAGCGACTCGGCTTAACACCTCTCCAACATAGCTTAGCAAAACAGTACCTTGGCTACTGGTAAAGTAATTAGGATCAAAGCTGCCCACCGATAGTAAACCTAATGTTTCCCCTTGCACTAAAGGAACCACCGCTGCCGATTGTACTTTTACTGCTTCATCAGCAAATATAAATTCATTCTCAGCACTACTCAGACGACCACAGCTTGGTAGATTCGTCCCAATCAGCCCGTTAATGACATTCGCATCATCACGCATCATCAAACGTAAGTTATTTACATCGAGAGGCTTATGTGTAAAAAGGATTAACGATGTTGTATCACTCGCAAAGTCTTGGCAAAGGCTTTCATCAATCGCCACCGCTATATCATCAAGGGTCTCTGCCTCAAGTAAAGCCAACACCATACGCTTAGTTTTCTCAAACTGAACATCATTGTGCCGTGCGATATCGATCAAATCAGATAGATGAGAGGTTAAGTTTTGGTTTTTCTCACGCAATACCGTAGTTTGACGCTCAACCAAAGATACCGCACGCCCTGTTTCATGAGGTACATGTAACTTTTCAAGTAATTTTACATTACGCGTAAAAAAATCGGGATGCGATTGAAGAAACTCCGCCACTTGTGCTTCTGTTAGCTGCTTTAATTGCTCACTCATACAAATATCTGTCCTTCATAAACCGTTGTCGCAGGTCCTGTCATAATGACTGACTGACCCTCGCCATGCCATTCTATCTCTAGATCGCCCCCAGGTAAGTGAACAGTCACAGGCATATCCAGTTCACCTCGCAGCGCTCCAGCTACAACGGCAGCACAAGCACCTGTACCGCAAGCCATTGTTTCTCCAACCCCACGTTCAAAAACACGTAAATTAACTTCATTACGAGATATCAATTGCATGAAGCCAATATTAGCTTTGGCTGGGAAACAACGATTTGTTTCTAACACTGGGCCCAAGGTATTTACCGGCGCCGTTTCAACATCATCCACAATAAGAACCCCATGAGGGTTACCCATAGAGATCGCGCTTAACTCAACAGAAGTCCTGCAACCATCGACGTCAACATCCAATAGATACGTATTCCGTTGCTGCTCGGCTATAAAAGGCACATCTTTAGGCGCTAAGATCGGCGCGCCCATATCTACCTCTACACGCTTATCCGGATGAATTTTTAAAAGTGCTCGGCCATTAGCCGTTTGAACGGTCACTTCCGTTTTGCCCGTCAAGCGCTTATCCCGAACAAATTTAGCGAAACAGCGCGCACCATTGCCACAGTTTTCGACTTCGGAACCATCTTGATTAAAAATACGGTAACAAAAGTCAACATCCGGCTCACTAGGCGGTTCCACAATCAACAGCTGATCAAAACCAACACCTAGATTTCTGTCGCCTAATTTCTTCACCAGTTTCGGAGTGATTTTTACACGCTGAGTCACCAGATCCAGCACCATAAAATCATTCCCTAAACCATGCATTTTGGTGAAACGAACCAACATAAAATGCTCCTAACGATCCTTTGGTATAAGCTGCTCGCCACGCACCAGATCGGCTAATGTTTCACGCTTACGGATCAAATGAAACTGACTATCGTCAACCATCACCTCGGCTGGCCTACCACGACTGTTATAGTTCGACGCCATCACAAATCCGTAAGCGCCAGCCGAACAAACAGCCAATAGATCACCAGGTTCAAGGTTAAGCGCTCGATCTTTTCCTAAGAAGTCCCCCGTTTCACAAACAGGACCAACCAAATCCCAAGACTTTTCTTCGCCACTTTCTCTCAGCATAACAGGAACGATCTCCTGATAAGCGCTATATAAAGCGGGGCGGATAAGATCATTCATCGCACCATCAATAATCGCGAAATTCTTCTCACCTGTGCATTTTAAAAACTCAACCCGGGTCAGCATCACACCGGCATTAGCCGCGATAGAGCGACCTGGCTCAAAGATAAGCTCTAGTTTTCGATCGCCAAGTTTCTCTAGTACTGCAGCTATGTATTCTTGAGGAGTAGGAGGAACTTCATCGGTGTAACAAACACCTAAGCCGCCACCTAGGTCTAAATGCTTAATAACGATATCTTGTTCTGCTAAACGATCAACTAAGGCTAATACGCGATCCATAGCATCAAGAAACGGCGCAACCTCTGTCAATTGACTACCAATATGACAATCCATCCCTACAACATCGACATTTTCCATCGCCGCTGCGCGTGAATAGATACGAACCGCATCGTCAATATCTATACCAAACTTATTCTCTTTCAGCCCTGTCGAAATATATGGATGAGTACCTGCATCGACATCGGGATTGACGCGAAACGAGATCGCTGCAATTTTATTTTCAGAAGCCGCTACGTCATTCACACGCTCAAGCTCTGCTTCAGACTCGATATTGAAACAACGAATACCCGCATTCAGTGCTTGAACAATCTCATGGGGCTGCTTGCCTACACCGGAGAAAACTACTTTTGCTGCGTCGCCTCCTGCTCGTAAGACGCGATCCAACTCCCCTGCAGAGACGATATCAAAACCAGCCCCTAAACGAGCAAGCACATTTAAAACTGCTAAATTAGAATTAGCCTTAACAGCATAACAAACAAGGTCATCACGCCCTTCAAGCGCTTCAGCGTAGGCGAGATAAGCTCGTTCTAAAGCATCCCGGGAATAAACATAAGTAGGCGTGCCGTACTCTTCTGCGATATTTGCTAAAGCGACTTCTTCACAGCAAAGCTGATCATTTCTATATTCAAACGTATCCATCAAATTTCTCTTAAACAATACTTAACGTTGCTGTGCGTTTTTCTGCTCTTCGCCATCGGGCAAATACAGTGGCCCTTTTTGGCCACAGCCACCTAAGAGAACAAGGCTAAATAACATAATCAATCCAATACTTTTCGCCTGCGTCTTCACAACAGTGCTCCCCTATTAAACGGCCTAATTCACCGATTATACCTGCAACCCTAGAATTTCCTAAAAGTTTTCAATTTTGCTGCCAAAAACCCTTACCTATCGGAAAAACCGGCAATTTTTATTCATTTCTAAGTTAATGAGAAGCATTCTTCGGCTTTTCATTATTGCTTGATATACTCTCACGCCTACCATTAAGTTTTGCAGGCTCGGTTTGCCGGAGTAAATAATGACTGAAAGTGAATTTAACGATCTAGTTGACGCTACATTAGAACAGATCGAAGAAGTATTAGATGACGCAGAGACAGATATCGATGTTCAGCTAGGTGGCGGTATCCTTACTATTATCTGTGAAAACCAGAGTCAATTAATTTTTACCCGCCAAGCACCAGTCAAACAGCTTTGGTTAGCAACCAAAAGCGGCGGCTATCATTTTAACTATAGTGCCGAGAAAGCCAGTTGGATGCTAGATAGCACAGGAGAGAGGCTAGATCATTTCCTTAAGCAAGCCTATACCGCCCAAGCAGGCGAGATGCTTAATTTTGATTTAACAGGTGCCTGATATGTCTTTTGATAATGCTCTTCAGCGTCATTTTGATACATTTAACCAACTACAATCAATTAAGGTTGTCACAGAGACGCTAGCAAACCAGATCGACAACTGCTTTCAGAATGGTGGAAAACTAATTTTTATGGGCAATGGCGGCAGTGCTGCTGATAGCCAGCATCTGGCTGCAGAATTTGTCGTACGATATAAAGCCGAACGCCGTCCGCTAGCGGCAATATCATTGACTGTTGATACTTCAATTTTAACGGCTCACAGTAATGACTACAGTTTTGATTCTGTTTTCACCCGTCAGATAGAAGCATTGGCCAAACCGGAAGATCTTATTATTGGGATATCCACTTCAGGAAATAGTGCAAATATTATTGATGCCATTAAAGCAGGACAAGCGATCGGCTGTACCACATGGGCTTGGACCGGTTCTCAAGGCGGCCAACTTAACGCTATCGCTGACCACTTGTTAAAGATCCCTTCGGATGAAACAGCTCGCATCCAAGAAGCTCATATATTCATAGGCCATTGGCTATGTGAAGAGATGGATCGCCGCACATCCAACGATAGCTAATACTTACTTACGAAAACATATTTCATCAACTAGGGCGTACAACTTCTCTAATGCGCCCTGATTATCTTGTACAAAACGATAACCAGCCTGCCCTTGTTTAGCCATCGATTCAGGATTATTTAAGAGACGTTTTACCTCGACAGCCAGCTTATCAGCCGTCGAAATGACCGTTAAAGCACCCGCGCTGCTCAATGAATCACAAATCAACTGAAAGTTATAAAAATGAGGTCCCATCAAAACCGGTTTTCTCAGCACTGCAGGCTCCAAAGGGTTATGCCCACCTCGCTCGATCAAACTACCACCCACAAATGCTATATCGGCTGCGGCCAGCAGTTTCATCAATTCTCCCATCGTATCGCCTAAATAAACTTGGGTAGCTTGATTCGGTTGTTGCCCTAGGCTTTGTCTAGCCAGTTTAAAGTTCTGCTGTTTTATTAATTCTGCGACATGATCAAACCGTTCAGGGTGACGCGGCACAACCACCAACAATAGCTCCGGATAACACGCCAGTAGCCCTTGGTAGGCCTGCAATAATGCTGTTTCCTCCCCTTCATGAGTACTCGCACCAATTAAGACAGGGCGAGATTGCCCCCATAACTCTCTGAGGGCAAATGCCAAGCGCTCTTCCCCTTCGGGCACCTTAACATCAAACTTAATCGAGCCCGTTACTTCTAGCGATGAAGGAGGGACTCCTAAATTTAGAAAACGCTCGCCATCGATACTATTCTGCACAGCAATACATTCTATCTGCTGCAACATCTGCTCAGCCATGAGACCAAACCGGGCATACCCTTTTGCTGAACGCTCAGATAAACGCGCATTTGCAACCAACACCGGAATATTACGTTTTGAACAGGCATTAATCAGATTCGGCCATAACTCTGTCTCAACAATCACACAGCCTCTGGGGTTCAAGTGCGTGAGAAACCGCTGAATTGCGCAAGGGATATCGTAAGGGCAATAATAGTGAGTGACACCTTCTCCAAACGTTACCTCAACACGTTCAGCGCCTGTCGGAGTCATCGTCGTCATCACGATAGGGATATCAGGGTGTCTCGCCTGAAGGAGTTTAACCAAAGGGACAATCGCAAGTGTTTCCCCTACCGAAACAGCATGTATCCAGATAGGCTGCTTAGTATTTTTTGCCTTTGCATAGTTAAAACCTAAGCGCTCCAGCCAACGTTTTCGATAAGCGGGTGCTTTTATACCTCGCCACCATAATCTAAACAATAAGAATGGCAGAGCAAGATAAAACAAAAAGGAATATAAGAGACGAGGCATCGGGTTTTCAATTCGAGATAAAAGAATAAGTGAAAGTATACCATGCTTATTTCGAGCACACCCTGATGCTACATCTTAAGCCTGATGATCCATCTAGCCACACATCCCTACCACGCTTATAATGCCAATCTATGAATACACTTAAATTAGATCTAGTCATTATCGGTGGTGGTGTTGCAGGACTTTGGACACTAAACCGAGCAGTTCAAGCAGGACTTAACGCCGTTCTTTTTGAAAAAGATACTTTAGGCGGCGGACAGTCTGTGCGCTCCCAAGGGATAATCCACGGTGGAACAAAATATGCGTTAAGTGGTGTATTAACCCAAGCATCTAGCACAATCAAAGAGATGCCTCAGCGCTGGCGTGATTGTTTAACGGGCAAGGGTGAATTAGATCTAAGCACGGTCAATATACTATCTGATGCGCACTATATGTGGTCGAAGGGCTCTTTAGGCTCTCGCATGACGACATTTTTTGCGACTAAGGCCTTTAGTGGCCGAGTAGAGGAGGTCTCAGAGGAAAGTAGACCTGACGTATTCAAAAATAAAAAATTCAAAGGCTCCCTTTATCGCTTAAATGAGCTTGTACTTGATGTTCCCAGCGTAATCAACGCGCTGAGAGCACCGATGGAAGATCGAATTTTTAAAATCGACCTTCTGGATTGTGAACTCGAAAAAGAAGGCGACGTTATTCAATCCATCGCGTTACCCACTCACCAATTACGCATACTTCCAAAACAAGTGGCCATCACCTCAGGTGAAGGTTTTGAATCACTGGCGACATCCCTCAATCTGCAACAGCCTGAGATGCAAACACGCCCCTTACACATGGTGATGGTGAAACATAATTTGAACCTCCCTACGTTTGCCCATTGCATTGGAGCGGGGAGCAAGCCTGTAGCCACAATAACCACTCACCCTTGTGCTGACGGCAATCAAGTTTGGTACTTAGGCGGTAACATTGCGGAAACCGGTTTAGAACGTTCCTCTGAAGCACAAATCGCCTTTGCCCAACAAGAGATAAAAGCACTACTACCCTGGGTCGACCTTTCAAATACACAATGGTCAAGCTTTCATATTAATCGCGCTGAGCCAAAGCAATCGTCTTTAGTCAGACCTGACGCTGCTTTTGCCCAAAAAGTCGGCAACTGTATTATCGCTTGGCCCACGAAATTGGCACTGTCTCCAGATCTGGCTGATCAAATTTTACTGCTATGCGCTGATAGTATCGATGCAGCAGAAAACCAGAACTTACACCTTTGCCAGCATCTACCAAAACCCGACACAGCCCAACCAGTTTGGGAGTCCTCATTTTGCTAAAACGTGAACTAGCCAACACAGGGCTAATGGTCTCTCCTCTAGGATTAGGCACCGTAAAATTAGGACGCAATAAAGGGGTCAAATACCCTACTAGCTTTTCCTTACCTAATGACCAAGAAGCATTGCAACTAATCCATCAGGCAAGGGAGCTGGGTATCAATTTTATAGATACCGCCCCAGCCTATGGCACTAGCGAAGAACGCTTAGGCCATCTACTGAAAGGGCAAAGGAACGATTGGGTTATCTGTTCAAAAGTTGGAGAGGAGTTCGACAACAATTCTGGGGAATCGAGCTATATCTTCACGCCAGAACACCTTAAATTCAGTGTTGAAAGAAGCCTAAAGCGTCTAAACACAGATTTTATAGATATGTTACTCGTTCACTCAGATGGTAATGATGTTGAGATCATTCAACGCTATGGCATTCTGCAAGCACTAGAAGAACTAAAAGCCCAAGGAAAAATACGCGCTACAGGCATGTCAACAAAGACAGTGGAGGGAGGGCTATTAGCTCTTGCACAATCGGACTGTGCGATGGTGACTTACAATCTGTCTCATCAAACAGAAGAAGCCGTATTAGACTATGCCGAGCTTAACAACAAAGGCATCTTATTAAAGAAAGCACTCGCATCCGGACATATTTGTGCCAAGAACTCACAAGACCCAATACAAGCCAGCTTTGATTTTATTTTTGCACATAAAGGTGTGACATCTGCCATTATCGGTACGATCAATCCAAAACACCTAAAAGCAAATGTGGCGGCAGCAGAAAAAGCGATTAATCAGTAATCGCCTTTTCAAAATCACTGATTGATTTAGCTATCACTATCACTTTGAATTTTCTCGACAATTGCCGTGGTAGAGCAGTTATCTAGAAATGATAATACACGGACTTCACCACCGTAACTGCTAACAAACTCACCACCGACAACGCCATCTATACCATAGTCCCCGCCTTTGACAAGGATATCAGGCCGCACCTGTTCCAAAAGACTTTCTGGCGTATCCTCTTCAAAATACAGAACCCAATCAACGGCTTCCAAACCTGACAACACCGCCATCCGCCTTTCCACTGGGTTGATAGGGCGCCCAGGCCCTTTCAAACGGCTAACAGACTCATCACTATTAATTGCCAGTACCAGTCGATCACCTTGAGCACGCGCTTGCTCTAAATAACCAACATGCCCGGCATGAAGGATATCAAAACAGCCATTGGTGAAAACGATTGTTTCTCCAGCAGCACGAGCATCAGCCAGGGCAATCAATAACTGCTCTTTAGAGACAACCCCTTTCTCTGCGCCTTGCTCTTTACTAACTTCGCGACGAAGTTCTGGCGCACTAATAGCTGCAGTACCCA
>Ga0193958_1000792_pt1 | contig 10902 bp, 9 predicted proteins | sample FB_1_MG_FD_140320 | JGI IMG/M metagenome (GOLD analysis project Ga0193958, IMG submission 140320) | Microbial mat bacterial communities from the Broadkill River, Lewes, Delaware, United States - FB_1_MG | ecosystem: Environmental > Aquatic > Freshwater > River > Microbial mats | place: USA...
TAACCCCGCCCAGATGATAAGTGTCTGAGCAGGGTTAATGCATATCAATGGGGCAGAGGATTAGTCTCTGCGCCAGATGGTTTCAGCACCTTTATCTTCTAAGGTAATGCCTTGTGCTTTTAGCTCATCTCGAATGGCATCTGCTTGCGCCCAATCTTTATCAGCTTTGGCTTGGATACGTGCTTGGATTTTGCTTTCAATAGTTTCAGCATCTAAACCATCACCGCCTGTATCACGCTGTAGCCATTCATCTGGGGAAAGCTGCAAAATTCCCAATAAACCTGCCAATTTTTTCAGCAGTGCAGCTAAAGGAGCCGCAGCCTCAGCACCTTCGGCTTGGTTAAGCTTATTGGTATCGCGTGCAAGCTCAAACAAGGTTGCCAATGCTTCAGGCGTATTGAAGTCATCATCCATGGCCGCATAGAACTTCTCTTCATAAGATGTCCAGCGAGAGGCCTCAGCTGTCGGTAAACCACGCAGGGCATTGTATAAGCGGTCAAGGCCTGCAATCGCGCCATCTAAAGAGTCTGTGCTGTAGTTTAATGGGCTACGATAATGGCTAGAAAGTAAGAAGTAGCGTACTGCTTCTGGAGAGTAGCTTTTTAACACATCACGGATTGTGAAGAAGTTATTCAGCGACTTTGACATTTTCTCATCATTGATGCGAATAAAGCCATTGTGCATCCAGTAGTTTGCAAGGTGCTCCCCGGTACATGCTTCACTTTGAGCAATCTCATTTTCATGGTGTGGGAATTGTAGGTCATGTCCGCCGCCATGAATGTCAAAACTGTTACCTAAAATGCTGGTTGACATAGCAGAACATTCAATGTGCCAGCCGGGGCGACCGTTACCCCAAGGTGATTCCCAAGCAGGCTCATCTGCTTTGGCCGGTTTCCATAATACGAAGTCCAAAGGATCACGCTTTGACTCATCGACCGCGATACGCTCACCAGCGCGTAAGTCTTCTATCTTGCGCCCTGATAGCTTGCCGTACTCAGGAAAGCTTGCAACATCGTAATAAACATCACCACTATCACCTACGTAGGCATGACCTTTTTCTATCAAGGTTTCAATCATGGCAATGATTTGAGGAATGTTTTCAGTAGCTTTTGGCTCGATGCTAGGAGGAAGTACCCCGAGGGCCCGCTCGTCTTCGTGCATAGCATCAATAAAGCGCTCGGTGAGTACCTGAAAGTCTTCTTTGTTTTCATTGGCACGAGTGATGATTTTATCGTCAATATCAGTGATATTGCGTACATAAGTAACATCGTATCCGCGTGCTTGTAGATATCGAAAAACGACATCAAACGCAACTAATACTCTGGCATGTCCAAGGTGGCAATAATCATAAACCGTCATACCACAGACATAGAGCGTTGCTTCGCCCTCAACTAGCGGTTTAAAGGTTTCTTTCTTATTTGTCAGACTGTTATAGATTTGCAGCATAGTATTTCGGTGTGCCATTTTGAGTTAAAAAGGGGTTATTCGCATAGTAGCAGAGCCGCTTTGAATCCGCTATGATGCGCGCTTTAATCTCAAAAAATAATAGAGGGTTATACTTTGAAGCGCTTTCTGATAGGATTTCTGACCTTTTGTGTATTGCTAAGTGGTTGTAATGAGAAGGAGGCAGAAGTTAAGCCTGCTCAAGCGCCCGTCAAGCAATCTTCTGAACCAAAAACATCCGGAGTTAAAAAGTCGATGACTAATGTCAAAATGGAAACCAGCAAAGGTACAATCACGCTGGCTTTAGATGCTGAAAAAGCCCCTCTTACTGTTGCAAACATCAAAGCGTATATCGAAGACGGCTTTTATGATGGTTTGGTTTTTCACCGCGTGATCCCAGGGTTTATGATCCAAGGTGGTGGGATGAATGCTGATATGAGTGAAAAGGCTGACAAGCGCCCGCCTGTACAGAATGAAGCAAATAATGGTCTTAAAAATGACCGTGGTACATTAGCAATGGCACGGACGAATGACCCTCATTCAGCCTCTTCACAGTTCTTTATTAACTTAAAAGACAACGATTTCCTAAACTTCACCAGCGAGTCACCAGCAGGGTGGGGCTATGCAGTATTTGGTCAAGTCGTTGATGGTATGGATGTGGTTGATGAGATTGCAAAAGTGAAAACAGGCAATCACGGCTACCACGGCGATGTGCCACTAGAAGCGATTACGATTACTAGCATGACGATTGTAGAGTAAGCGAGAATACAGATGACAGCGCATAGCACTTGGTTTATTTCAGATTTGCATTTGGATGCAAAACGTCCTGAGATTGTACATGCCTTTATACAATTATTAGGAAGTGCGAAAGGTCAGGCAAGTGCGCTGTATATCTTGGGTGATTTATTTGAGTACTGGATTGGTGATGATATTGTGGACTCGCCAGCGGGACAGTTGGTTACGCCGATCTTGGCAAGTTTAAAGCAGTTGTCTGATCAAGGTACTCAATTGTATTTCACGCACGGCAATCGAGACTTTCTGATTGGGGAACGCTTTTCAGAGATGACCGGTTGCACGTTACTGCCTGAACAGCAGGTCATTGATTTATATGGGGTGCCCACGCTATTAATGCATGGTGATACTTTGTGTACGGATGATGTGGAATACCAAGAGCTGCGTAAAATGTTTTATGATAAAACGCGTCGTGCTCAGTTTTTAGCATTGGATTTTGAGTCACGTATTGCTGAGGCAAATCGTATTCGTGAAATCAGTCAGTCAAAAATGCAAGATAAGTCCGATGAAATCATGGACGTGAACCCGCAGGCGGTTGCGCAGACGATGCGGCAAGCCGCTGTCACACAATTAATTCATGGGCATACTCATCGCCCAGCCATTCATGAGTTTGAGTTAGATGGGCAAGCTGCTAAGCGTATTGTCTTAGGGGACTGGTATCATCAAATGAGTTGCTTAAAAGTAACCGAAGGCCAGTTTGATCTAAGCTGAGGGTACACAACATGCTTAAGCTGTTTAAAATAGCACGTTTATTTTTACACCTGCTATTTGGCGTTGTGTTGATTGTAGTCCATGCCTTTCTGTTTCGTCGCAATGCAAGTAACCCTTTATTTCAACAAGCTGTTCAACACTGGTATCACAAAGCCTGTCACTTAGTTGGCCTGCAGATTAAAGTACAGGGCATGGTTGCTAAGGGGCCGGTCTTATTGGTTGCTAACCATATTTCATGGTTGGATATTCCGTTGATGGCGAGCCTTTGTAATCCACGTTTTTTATCAAAATCCGAAGTGCGCCGTTGGCCATTAATTGGCTGGGCTGCGGAAAAACTCAATACTCTATTTATTGTTCGTGGTAAGCGCACAGCCGCTGAGGCTGTGAGTGGAGCCATTGCTGAAGGTTTAGAGCAAGGGGATCGGATTTTGATTTTTCCTGAGGGAACTACAACGACAGGTGAGAATGTAGGGTTTTTATACCCTCGTTTATTTGGTGCCGCCATTGCTACTGAATCATGGGTACAACCTGTGGTTATCCATTATCAAGATAGCAATAGTCATGGACATAGTAGTGAGCGAGTTCCTTATATTGGCGACCAAACTCTCCTTGGCAACTTATGGGCATTGCTAGGCAGCCAAGACCTGGTCGCCCATGTGTATTATCTGGAGCCTGTTGACTCGGCTGATGCTGCACGCAAGGCACTGGCGATGAATATACAAAACAGTATGCAGCAGTGCTTAGCGCAGTCACAGGCTCATCACTAATCAACACTTAGACTCGATAGGCCGCAGTCACCATATCGGGCAGTAAAATCCCATAAATTCTAGCCTGATCTGTGGCTTTATCTTCTTTAAATACAACGTATAATGCCTCTGCGCCGTTTTTAAATTTAGCATGAGCCTGTAGTAAGTTGTTTTGTAAGGAAATTGGCTCTAGTTGCAAGCGTTTGGCAGGGATTTCGATCAAATCAATTTCATCTAAGCCTTCAGTGCTGAGTGCAAGGTACTTCGCCAGATCCATCATCGGCAATATCAGGCTAGGGCTGCCATTGTGGCTAATAATAATCCACTCCAGTCCACTTTTAACAATCTCTTCAGCACGCTTTCGGGTGACAATACGTGTTGATCGCACAAAGTTTTTTTCCAATAAACTGGCTACACCAATACGTCGCAATGTTAGTGAAATAGGGTTGACCTGATAATCTTGGTCATTAGTGCGTAGCATGGTTAGAAAGAGCGATTGTTTATTAAAGATAACACGTGAGGTCAGTTGAGCCGCAACAATGGTAAGCATACCGGGCATGATAATACCCGGATTATAGGTAAGCTCAATAATGGCGGTTAACGCGGCTAGTGGGGCCTGCAGTGAGGCACCGACCATAGCGCCCATACCCAAGATTGCGTAAAAGCCAATATCACCGGGTGTCCAGCCTTCCGTAAAACTAACTGTCATGCCTGCGATAGCGCCCACTGCTGCACCAATAATAAAGGCCGGACCAATCATGCCTGCGGGTACACCCAGGCCAATACAGAAACTGGTTGCAATGAGTTTAAAAGCAATAAAGCTCATCAGAGCCATCACACTGAATGAGGTGGGGTCTTTGAGAATAGTGGTAATGGAGTCATAGCCAATCCCCATCACCTCCGGCTGAATCATGCCGCAAATTCCTGTGACTAAGCCTGCAATACAGAGTTTCCACCAGATGTCGATCTGTTTGGAGTACTTAGAGACTGTTTCCAACATATGATTAAACATCGCCGCTACCATACCAATACTAATGCCTAAGACTAGGATAATGGGCAATTGCATCAATGAGCTGAGGTTGGTCGGTGGGACAATAAACGCTGGTTGGATACCAAAAACGGCATTGGATAAGCTGGTTGCGACGACTGAGGCTAATATAATTGGAATAAAGCTGGCTAAGCTAAACTCCATCATTACCACTTCCAGCGCAAAGATCACCCCTGCTAATGGGGTATTAAAAGAGGCAGACACGCCCGCAGCGGCCCCGCAAGCGACCATAGTGCGAATGGTATTATTAGGCAGGGAGATAAGCTGTGCAAATAGGCTGCTAATGGATGCGCCTAGGTACACATGAGGGCCTTCACGACCCACAGAGTGTCCAAAAATAATAGCAATTGCTGCACCAAAGAATTGCAGTAAAAAGCCACGCAGACTGAAGTAACCCTGATGATAAGTGAGGCGGTCAATGACCTTGGCAATACCCAGTACCCGTAGGTTTTTGGCATAAAAGTAAAATAGGAGGGCCAGTAAAATGCCCCCTAAAATGGGTAAAATAAAGCGCCCACCAACACTCAAGCCCTCATAGTTCTCAGGACCGCTGCCGGGCAACATATAATCTTGGCATGCTTCTACAATTAAGCGAAATAAGACAATAACGCCGCCTGCTAAAAAGCCAGTAATAAGCCCTACTAGCGCCAGATGCATTGGTTCATCAGGTCGTGATAGCTGAATGCGCTCATGATCTAACCAATGGAGCCACGCTTTTCTAAGTTTTCTTACTATCCCCATATGTTTTATATCTTATGCCGTTTATTCATCAATTAACAAGCGCAATGCATATATTCTCTCTGTTGAGTGAGGACTCACCCACTACGCGTGAAGTTATAACCACTTATCTACGATTACTTACATATAAAACAAGGTGTCAGGTTACGCTGAAAACTCGTACTTGCCCCTGATCAATATTAAAAAATAAGAGCGTGAATTATGTCAGTAAATTACTCAAATTGTATTCAATGGAGTGCTCAGGAGTATCAAAATTTTGGCAAAAAGCCGCAAATATCAAAGCATCACTTTCACGAGCTTGAATTATTTAGCGACCAAGCACTGGAAGCATTGTTAGATCACTACCCTAGACATTGGTTGCAGTGTTATACGATGGGAAAAGATCCTGAAAAGCATCAAGATTGGATGCCTGTACACTTAGATGGCAGTAGTGGTCAGGATATTTTGCAGGCTCTAAAGAAAGGCCGCATGTGGGTCAATGTGATTAATATTGATCAATATAATGGGGAGTATGCTGAGTTAATCCAGCATATGTACCGTGTGATCAATGGCCATTGTGAGCACATTACCAATGCTAAATCCTCGTTTAGCGCGTTGCTGATCTCATCTCCCGGTGTGCAGGTGTATTGTCATGTGGATGCGGATGCAAATATGTTATGGCACTTAAAGGGGCGTAAGCGAGTGTGGGTATATCCTGAGCGAGATACACGGTTTGCGCCTCAAAACTACGTGGAAGAGATTATTGGTGAGGCACGTCATGAAAATGTACCGTATGAAAACTGGTTTGATGACTATGCTTTTAGTCATGAGCTAGCACCCGGTGAGGTGGTTAGCTGGCCGCAGCATGCGCCACACCGTGTTGAGAATATTGGTTTTAATGTTTCATTGACGACAAGCTATGGTTCTCGTGAGAGTCGCCGCCAGTTGGGTGTACATGGCTTTAATCATTATATTTTAAAGCCATTGGGTATTAAACATCGCTCGATTAAGCGCTCTGGCCTAGTAGCGGAGATGAAAGCGTTTAGTTATTTGGCCTTGAATAAGTTGGGTCTGCTGAAAAAAGGTGCGCGTGAGGCAACGTATATTTCTGACCTACAACTTGATGTGACACACCCACAGGGTATGTCGCAGCGTGCTAAAAAGGAACTGACGGCGTTTTCACAGGTGGGAGCCTAAGTATTAAGTAGGCTGCTTTTTCAATAGCGCCTTAACCTGCTTTTTCAATGGCCCATGAATAAACTGATGTACTTGTGTGCGCTTATTATTTGGGAAAAAACGAACATCATACATCGGCTCGGTATAGGCGCTATAGCGGAGCTTGTATGAGTTCTCATCTGCGGAGTACATAAAGTTAAAGTGTGTGAGTTCAGGGTGATCAATAGCGTGTGAAATTTCTTGGGTAATCATCATAGTGAGTAAGGCATAACGGTGGCCTAGGCTCGCCTCAAAACCACACTGGTAGGCATGCACAATACCTCGATCAATTAAGCAATAGAGACCCGCGACAGACTTTCCATCAATTTTGAGCATGCGAATTTGTACTTTATTCAAAGGCAAAAGGCGTTTTACGACTAAGCGATGAAAGCGCTCAAAGTTGGCTTGGTGAAAAGCGCTGGGTTGTTCTAAGTGCTCGCGCCGTTCACGGTTCAGGTCAGCCAAATCAGATATCGCCGCATCAATGTCTAACCCTTCTGTAATGGCCTCAATGCAGTAAGTTTGCTCATTTTGTAAGCGTGTGAGCATTCTTGTGATGTTGTTGCGCTTTTTCTTACGCAAGCTCATTAAGTAATCTTTATAAGTCTCAGGTAGCTCAATTAGTGTACGAAAGCCATTGGTGGTGGTGGATGCTCGAATAGATAAGTTTTGCCCAGAGAATAAGTGACTGAGGTTGGAGTCTGCAAGGAGTTGGGAAAAGAGGGCACCTTGCCAGTATTGTTGCTGTTGCATCAGTGCTTGGCTAAAGGCTTCGGTAACGCGTGATTCTAGTCCCGGCTCAATAATTAAATCAAGGTACTCGCTAAAGACTAATCCCCCATCAGTTTCTCCTGTGCCCAGTAATAACAGCTGTTTGCTACAAGGGAAATAACGTTTGGGGTGATCTAAGATTTGTAGTGGCGCAATACCAATGAGTTGACCTTGGTGGTGGCAGCACAGTATGTAGAGTTCACGTGTTGCATCTTGATGGTAGATTTCCCACCAGCTATAGAGCCATTCCCAAGACGAAAAAAGGGTTCCATTACTAGAGCGCTCATTTAATGCATTCCACTGTGATTGTAGGGAATAAAACTCATCCGTTTGGGTAATATAGCTTATCTCTAATGTGTGCATTGTTGTTGAGCAGTCCATTCAGTTGTATTTTTTATTGTTCCAGTAATGTAAGTATACAGAATGATCAATTCTCTCATTACTGCCTTACGTGCAGAAGGAGGGTTGCTTATGACGAACGGCCGCTGAGTCATGTATCATCAAATAAACAGAAGGAGGTCAGTTTGTGGATTTTAAAAGTATCAAGAATCTCCAAGCAGAGTTAGCAGGCTATGGTTTGTTGCTATGTGAGGTAAAAGCTGTGGATCAGTTACCGGATAATATTTGGTTAGGTAAGCCACATTATCAGTCTGGCAGCATACTGTTGGTCGGAAATGCTGGGGCAGGGTTTTGGTCTGAACTAACAAAAGATGGCCTGCAAGGTGATAACCCAGTGGATCAATTTAGTGTGAAAGTTACAGAGCAAGCTTTAGCAAAACATTTACCGGATGTGAGTCGTGAGTGTTTATTTCCAGAGGCTGTTTGTGAATTAAACTTGCTGGCCTTAGGTCGTGCCTTTGCTTGGCATACCCGCTCACCACTTGGCATGGGAATTCATGCAGATTATGGCTTGTGGAGCGCTTTTCGTGCGGCGTGGTGGTTAGGTGTGAGTATAGATCGCAATGTCGATGCACCAGTGTCTGATGCGCTTGTTACAGGAACTACTGATGTGTGCTCGGGGTGCCAAAGTCAGGCTTGTATCTCTCACTGCCCAGCAGAGGCCTTAAGCATGTCATCCAGTCCTCGTCTGAATCGGTGTGCAGATTATCGCTTATCTGATCAAAGTCAGTGTACTAGTACCTGTATCGCTAGGGTGGCTTGTCCCTATGCAGCTGAACACCGTTATAGTAAGGAGCAGATCACTTATCACTATGAGTTGGCATTAAGTGCCATTGCAGACTATCGTCATGTGTCAGATTAATAATGAGGAAGTACAATAGGGTAGAGTGGCGCGCTATTAATGGTTTAAGTGGCATGATTGGGCTGTTTTATGTATCAGCGTCTATTCCAAAGTGAAAGGGAAACAGTTATAGCGACTGATATTTCCTTATTAAGTACATGGCTTAACTATCGATGTTATTCAATAACATAAGCCCTTTGGGGTATTCATTAAGGCTTGATCGTTGACTTTAAGATAAATTAAGGATAAGAACTAAGCCGTTTGCCCGCTTGACGTATATATATGGGCAAGCTACAGTCATTCCCTTAATTCTGACTTATTAAATCAAAAATCATGAAAAAAATACTGATTGTATTAATTCTGTTGGTTGCTGTAGCAGCAGCGGCTCCCTTCTTTTTGGGTTCTCAAATTGAGAAAGCAGCCCGTCAACAGGTTGAAGTGGCAAACCAGCAGCTTGCTAAGATGATTCAATCTAACCCCCAAATCAAGGACGCGAGTATCACCATTGAGTCCTATGACAAGCAGTATATGAACTCAACGGCAAACAGCTTAGTCAAGTTCTCTGTAAACCTCCCCACAGAACCTGAAGCTAAGCGCTTTGAAATCCCTGTAAAAACCGTTGTAACACATGGCCCTTACTTAGGGGATGCAGGATTTGGTGCGGCTAAGTTGGTATCTAAGCCCGACTTATCTAACTTAGAGTTACCTGATGCAATTAATGCAGATACCTTTGTTATTGAAAACGTGGTGGGCTTTAGTGGCAATACACAACAGCTTGCGACGATTGCGCCGATTAAATATGAAGCAGAAGGAAGTGTCATTGACTTTGCAGGGGCTTCAATTAGCACGCAAGGTCATATCAAAAACCAAGCGACATTTACCGGTGAGGTGAAGGTTCAACAGCTTGTTTTAAGTAATGAAGAAGACCCAAACTTGTTTACTCTCAAGCCATTTAGCATGGATATTAAAAGCGATGGTGATGCTGAGTTTACAAAAGGCAACTACACCGTGAGTAGTGGCGTGATTGAGGCTGCTGCAGATGGTGATAAGGTGGCAATGGCTTTACAGAGCATGCAAGTCACTGGTAGCTATGCGCAGGCCAAAGGCGCTGATTTCATGTTAGGCAATGCATCAGGTGTGTTCAAAGACCTCACAATCACAAATAGTGACCTGTCACCTGAGCCTGTTAAAGTGCCAGAGCTGGCAGTGTCAAGTGAAATGACGCAGGCTGAAGGCACTGACTTGGATGTGTTGGTGAAATATCAGTTAACACTAGATCCCAGTGTTAACAAGGTGATGCAGTCGCCTGTTGATGTCCAGACGGCCACTCTTGAAGTCAGCCTAAAAGCATTGCCTGTAGCAGCGATTCAAAAATATCAAAGTTTGATGCAAGATCTATCAACTACCAGTGATGCCGTACAATCTGCTGAGACCATGCAGAGTGAATTGATGTCGGTATTCACACAGTTGATTGGAAATGCCAGTGCTGCGCACTTGGAATTACATGCCAAAGCAGCAGAAGGTGACTTAAATGCCGATATTGATCTTGGCTTTAAGCCCGGTCTAGCACTGTCTGAGCAAGAATTAATGCAGTTATTGGCAGAAGCAGACTTTGCACCCTACAAAATCTTGGCGATCTTGGTAGGTCGTGGACAGCTTGATTTGGATAAGAGTGTGACGGATAAAGCAGGGTTGACACCCATGCTTCAGATTATGGCAGCAGACTTTGTGACACTTGAAGGTGAAAGCTTTAAGTCTGAGTTCTTGATTCGCGATGAGCAGTTGTTGGTAAATGGTAAGCCGGTGCCAATGATGATGGCGCCTGAAGCTGAGATGGCACCAGAGGCGGACTCTGCAATGGATAGTGATGAGGCCGCAGCAACCGATAGTATGCAAATGCAGAACTAAGTGGTTTAGCTAACAGCTTTACTGGCCGCTGTTAACTATGTGTTAGCAGCGGCTTTTTTATGTCTGGGTTAAAAAATATCCAGCTTTAACCCTTCAGCCATCCCCGCGCCTAAGTCTTCACATTGTTCAAGAAACGTATCTTGAAAATGACCATGCAGTAATAGGGGAGCTTGTACTTGCTTCCAGCGCATTCCAGATACAATCTTTTGTACACTTCGTATAGCCCCCGTGCCATCAAGTCCTGCTTTTACATACAGTGCCCAAGGTAATCCAGCAGTTTGTTCTAAGCAGGGATAGTAAATTCTTTCTAA
>Ga0193958_1000794_pt1 | contig 10900 bp, 8 predicted proteins | sample FB_1_MG_FD_140320 | JGI IMG/M metagenome (GOLD analysis project Ga0193958, IMG submission 140320) | Microbial mat bacterial communities from the Broadkill River, Lewes, Delaware, United States - FB_1_MG | ecosystem: Environmental > Aquatic > Freshwater > River > Microbial mats | place: USA...
ACGCAAATTGGCCCTCTTCTGCAACCTAGATGCTCCCTCTGTAATCGAAGCCCGAGATGCCAAGAGCATTTATGATGTGCCCATGCTGATGCTCAAGGAAAAACTCGATAGTAATATCCTTACCAAACTCCGCCTACTCGATCGACACGAACCTAAACTAGACCGCTGGAAAGGCTTTTTAGGTCAACTCAAAAACCCTATGCATGAAATCGAAATCGGACTAGTCGGAAAGTATATTGAACTACAAGATGCTTATAAATCTATCCATGAAGCCTTTATTCATGCTGGCGTAAGCAACGAATGCAAGGTAAATATCCGCCATATCCATTCTGCCCATATCAATGATAGTACGGTTGCCCAAGAACTTAAAGGGCTTTCAGCGGTTCTTGTCGCTCCTGGCTTTGGCGAAAGAGGCGTAGAGGGAAAAATTACCGCTATCCGCTACCTACGCGAACAAAAAATTCCCTTCCTTGGTATCTGTCTTGGTATGCAATGTGCCGTGATCGAGTTTGCCCGCAATGTGCTCGGCCTCAAGCAAGCCAACTCTACCGAAATGCAGGCCCAAACACCCAATCCTGTTATTTCCTTAATGGAGGAGCAAGAAGCTATCGAAAACCTAGGGGGGAGTATGCGCCTAGGGGCCTATCCTTGCCAGTTAAAAGCAGATAGCAAAATGGCTCAAATCTATGGCTGCCAAGACATTTCTGAACGTCATCGCCATCGCTATGAATTCAATAATAACTACCTCCCTAAATTTGAAGAATCGGGTCTGATTGCCTCTGGCCGTAATCCTGAAACTAACTTAGTCGAGGCTGTAGAGCTCCAAGACCACCCCTGGTTTGTTGCCGTACAATTTCACCCAGAATACAAAAGTCGGGTAGAGAATCCCCACCCTCTTTTTGTCGACTTTATCCGTGCGGCCTTAGCCTATAAAGAAGCAGAAGAGTAGTCCATTAGACAGGCTAAAGATAAAAAGGAGTTGTAGCCTTGAGGCTACAACTCCTTTTTGTATATCCAATAGGACATCTTAATTATTCCGTTTCAGTAAGAATTACATCCGCTTTGATTGTCAAGCGAGTTTGCGCAGGAATAGTATTAGCTGTAAGGGTAACAAACTTAGTTTGTGCGCCTTTTTTGCCAGCAGAGTTAAATTCTACTTCAATCTCACCAGATTCACCTGGAGCAATAGGCTCTTTTGGTGGACGAGGAACGGTACAACCGCAAGAACCTTTAGCATTAGTAATCGTCAAAGGCTTATCCCCATCATTAGTAAACTTAAATGTGTGCTTTACTTTTTCGCCCTGCTTAATGGTCCCAAAATCAAAGGCATCCTCGGCAAATTTCATAGTTGTAGCCAAAGCCGGATCTACAGCTTCTTGAGGGTTACCAGACTGTTGAGACTGGACTGTTTGAGCAGGTTGTTGACCAGTAGGTCCTACTACATTGTTATTCTGAACAGCTACATTGCCTTTTGTGGCCTCTGCATCAGCTGCAGAAACGCCTCCAGCACATTGTGCAAAAGTAAATGCCATTAAGCCAATGGCTGCAAAGCTGAAAAATTGGGCTGCAAATCTTTTCATCTTGTAAAGAGAAATTTTGGTTAAAATAATCTATCCGCTAACTTCTGCGGATAACAAAAGTAAGGCTTTCATATTAAAATCAGAAAAGCTAGAGTTTAAAACAAAATTAAGTACTAGAAGTTTTTAATCCAAGATTTTTCTTTGGGGCTGCCCCGCCGTTGGGCGGGTCGGGCTGTGTCAGGGCTCGCAGGACTGCTCGGCCCTTCGCCGCCAAAGGCGGCTTGGTCTGGCCTTCAGCCACCCTTATACATCCCTCAGCCTGCGGGCGCTCTGCGCCCTGTCCAACCCAAGGCTACTTTTCTTCTGTCAAACTATCCTTGGCCAACTGCTCAGCCTTATAAGCCTTCCATTTATCCTCTGCTAATTGCCAAGCTACAGATTTTGCATCCAATACTTCTTCCTTTAACTCACTTTCCCAAAAGGACTTAAAGCTATTGAATTCGGTCCTCGTTTCTGTCTTCAAACTTTCTATCTCTCTATAGATGTAGAAGTAAAAGAACCCTATAGCTCCCAACAAACTTAATAGCATCCCCAACAATAAGCCTAACCAAAATGCACTGTTCTTCATTAATTATGGATTTTTATGGCCCGCTCAAAACCCAAACGCTCTAAATGTGCCTTACGCGCCTGTTTAAGATCAAAATCCTGAAAGCGAATCTGCGTTCGCAAAAAGTCAAAGGCAAAGTCAAAGTCCATATATTGATAGCGAATAGGTAAACTACCTCCCCCCGCTATATCCATCAATTTTTTCTGATTCAGGACCTTGAGGAGGTCGCCGGCCAACTGCAAAAAGGGATTCAAATGATTTTCTATAAATTGTTGACGCTTCTCCCTGTCCAACTCAAAAATTTCTTGAGCCAATCGACAATAAGCTTGCATAGCTGGACAATAATCTAAGACAAAAACATTACTCAGTTCATTTCGACGAGCCCTAACCATCTCTCCATTTTTTTCTCTGAGTTGTTGTTTGAGATCCTTTAAGATCAATCGGATACGCTCATTCTTAGCTTTGCAGTCATCCTCTAAGGCAAATAACTGATCGTTGCGCCCCAATTGCAATTTGGCAATTTCTGTTTGATACTTGGCTAGCTCAGTCATAAAGCGACTACGCGCCCAAAACCAACTAATAGCCACCAAAGCCAATAAGCCCGTAAAACTCAAGGCATAAAAGGGCAACTGCTCGACAAATTCGTCCCAGTTCATATCTATAGGGGATTAAAAGGGTTGTACAATAAGGATAGTAAGGCCTACTAAGGCCAGAACAGTCAAAACGATATAGATAACCAGGGGAATAGGGCTCCAAATACGCACTTTTTCTAAAATGGGCAAATTTTCCTCGGCCCGTAAGGCATATAATAAACTATCTATACTTTGGTAAGGGTCAGCGGTAGGGCGGACTGCATAATTCGGGTCAATTGGAATAGCCGAGGGTGGCGGCAATTGCTCAATAATCAAATCTAACTTCTCTTGCTGTTGTTGCTCTAATTCTTGCAAACGACTTTGCAAACTTTCCAGCTCTTGCTCTATAGATGCTTGCTGGGCAGAACGCAACTGTAAATAGGCTCCTGCTGCTATAGCTTGTGCCCCAAAACTTTGATCCAAAGATAAGGATTCCCCCTTAAAACAAAGGCTTAAATCCTCGGGCAGGCTACCCAAAAAGCCCTGTTCTAATAGCTTTTTTAAAGCGTCTTGGGGCAATTGTTCTTCTTCAAAGGCCAAAGGTGCATAAGTTTGCCCTAAGGGGTGCTGTATATAGATAAAATGCTTTTGCACTGGCCCCTCTTGCTCAATGCGCAAAATACTGCCTTCATACAGATCACTTAGTTGCTGTAATTGTTGTTCGGCCTCTAAAAATTGCTCGCCAAAGGCCAGTTGATATTGCCCCCCTCGCTGAATGAACCCACTTAATTCTAACTGCTCTAGCATTTCGGCCGCAGAGAAACTAAGGTCCACCTCGGCAGTCATTAAGGTGCCGTATTGAGGGTGCATAAAATTTAAACTGAGTATCGGTTCCATAGGTAGAAAGGGGATGTTTCAAGTCCGAATATACTAAGATATCTCTTAAATAACAGTTTTTTCCCTAGAAAAGCAGAAGGCCCTAGCTTAGAGACAAGCTAGGGCCTTTTGTTTTGGTCCTTTTTTGCGGCGAACAGGGCCGATAGGCCCGCAGGCTGAGCTGCCCGTAGCAGGGCCGCCCTTGGCGGCCGACCCAGGCGGCAAAGCCGCCGCAGGGCCGAGCGAATAGCGAGCTGCAAAGGGGAGCGACCCGCCCGAAGGGCGGGGCAGCCCCAAAATAATCAGCTTCTCAAAAAGCAATTTGAGATCTATTGCCTTGATCAACTAATCAAATTTAGCCTAACGGGGAGGAGGAGGACCAGCAGGACCACGACCGCTACGACGACGTTGATGATGCTCTATCATTTCCTTAGATTTTTTCTCATCGACTAGGCTACCCTTTTTAGGCACAAAACGATAGCTAAAGCGCAACATGAAATAGCGCTCCAACACCTGTCCAATTTGGTCTTCGATGTAGTTGGCCGTAAAATTTCGGCTAAGGCTAGTATTTTGGCCTAAAATGTCATAGACATAAACGCCCAACTCTCCTCTTTGACTCTTAAATAAAAGCGTGGAAACACTTGCATTCCAAAGTAAGAAATCCGTATTGAAGCCATCAGAGAGTCCTGCATAATGTTGATGACTCAAATCTGTTTGAAGCACCAAGGTTTTCCAAGGATTCCAATAGGCACGTAAGCGAGTATTTTGGTTATAATAGCGGTTATTAGAGCTTGTATTCAAGCTATTTATAGAATAGTTAACGCTACCATCGGTACTCAAGGTGAAATCAAGTTTCTCGCTGATATTCGAGCTCAATTTAAAGCCCAAACGGCCAGAAGGCTGGCGAGAGTAGTTCAATTCGTTGTTAATCAAGCTAGGCGTTTCGGAGAAAGAGCCTCCGACTTTAATGCCAAAGTTAGACTTGATAAAGTTGAGGGGGAAACTATAATCTGCAAAGAGGTCCAACTGATATTGTCGGTCTAAATTGACATCCTGTATTAGTTGCGTTCCTTGAGCTAGTTCCACGCCCAAAAAAGAAGTATCTTGATAAGCAATGAAGGTACTTTGGCCAATATAATCGTTATTATATTGGGCACCAAAGCCAATAAAGAACATACTATTTTTGCTCGGATTAGGATTGGCATAATGAAAGCGAATTCGGTGGTTTGTTGCCTGAACCAGCTGTGAATTCCCCATTGATAATTGAAGGGGGTTACTATTATCGACCACCTCTTGCAATTGCCCGATACTAGGTTCATCAGTGCCTGAGCGGTAGAATAGACGTAAATTTTTGGTCTTAGATATTTTGTAGTTCATTGCTGCAAAAGGCAAGACATTAAAGAAGTTATAGCTGTTCTGGAAGTCTTGCGGATAGACTTGTGTTGCTGATAAGGTGGCCCATTGTGCAGTAGCACGAACATAAAAACGCAAGCCTTTTTTATTGTAACGTAGGCCTATAGAGGCTTGATGGCGATCATAACGACTATCTGCCTCATTAGAAAGTAGGCTATCCAAAAGACTATAGTTTCCTCCATCGTAATCATAGGTAAACTGATCCGCTTCGCCATAACTAATAGAAGGATCATAGCGGAACTGCAATTGCATCCTTCTGCTCAAGGGTTCACTATATTCCAAACGGGCTGAGTAACTGCGCTCATATTGATCTAAATCTGAAGACTGGTCAATAGAGTCTATTTGATTTTGGCTATAATAGCTATTTATAGACTCTTGCTTATTGTTTCCGCTCTGTCCGCTCATCTCTTGTTGAAGGCGGATAGAAAAGGTCCGCCCTCTTTTCTTGAGGCGGTGACGATAGAGCAAGCGATTGCGCAAATTATAGGCGGTCAGCTCGCTATTAAACAGATTTTCACTCGCATTCAAGGGTTGTTCAGTATTATAGGTCTGCGATTGACCAAACTGCTGCCCCTCATTGAGTTGCATACTAAAGTTGGGTTCAAACTCAATTTGATTGCGATTATTGATTTTATACTCTAAGCGAAAGGTTGCCCGGTGGTTTATATTTGTACTATTCTGGCTTTGCGACTCCAGATAATATTGTCCTGCTTCTTCTTCAGAAATGTAACTACGGAAGGTAGAATCGAAGCCGTTGTTATTGACTTGATTAAAGAAGTAACTTCCGTTGAACTTCCACTTTTCATTCCATTCATTACTGTAGTTAATTCCTCCCGCATAGGTTTCATTGATTCCTCCATTGTCATCTACAAGAAAGTTCCCTAGGCTACCTCCGCGCCATCGGCGGCGACCACCACCGCTAGAAGCTGCAACACCAGCCAAATCCTCTGAGCTAAAGTTTTGCTCATTGATATTATTCCATTGGCCCAAAATCGAGATACGTTCATTGCCATTAAAGCGGTTGTATACCCCACCCAAACGGTAGCGCCAATCATCTGCAGGCTCTTGACCATCATCATGTCCTAAACCAGCATAGACTCTACCAAAGGTTCCTGAGCGGTACCTTGGTTTAGAGACAATGTTGATCGTTTTACTTTCTTCTCCATCCTCAAAGCCTGAAAACTGAGCCTGACGACTCTTTTGATCATAAACCTGCACCTTATCTACCATATCTGCGGGTAAATTTTTTAGTGTATTTCGGGCATCTTGACCAAAAAAGGGTTTACCATCGATAACTACTTGTTCAACAGTTTCTCCTTGGGCTTTTACTGTTCCATTGTCTATCTCAATACCTGGCATTTTCTCTACCAAATCTGCGGCTGTGGCGTTGGGGTTGGTCTTATAAGCCTTAGAATTAAACTCTACAGTATCTCCCTTGAGCACTGCTGGAGGCGTTTTGCCCACTACATCAACCACGCCCTCTTCTAGGGCAGATACTTTGAGCAAAATAGGCCCCAAGTCTACAACCTCCTTATTTAACAAGAAGGGCGCTTCATATTTCTCATACCCCAAAAAAGAAATTTTAAGTACATAGGCCCCCTGAGGCACCTTTAGTTGGAAAAAGCCATCCAGGTTGGAGCTACTCCCAAATTGTTTTGTGCTGTCTTTGACCGACTGCAAAATAACGTTGGCCCCAATAAGTGGCTCTTGATGCTCTGCATCAAAAAGGCGCCCATTAAGCTGCCCCTCTTGTGCTGAAACGCTCCAATGAAGGAGCATAAAGAATGCTAATGATATATAATATTTCATTGTACAGAATTGATGAACTAGATAAATTCTATAGGAAAGGAAGACGAACAGTAATTAGCAATTCTTTTTGTAACTAAGGGCAGCTATCGCTAAGCGCTAGCTGTCCAAAAAATGACTAGACTGAACGACGATCAATAAAGTTTTGAAAAGCCTCTTTGTATTTGTCAGAGACGGGGATATGCTGCTTGCCAAACAAAAGCTGCCCCCGCTCAATGGTCGATATCTTGTCTAAATTGACAATATAAGAGCGATGAACCCGCATAAAGCGGTGCCTAGGCAAACGCGCCTGTAAGCTCTTCATACTGAGCAGACTCAACAAGCTTTTGTCCGTAGATTTCCGATGAATACGCACATAATCTTTTAAGCCTTCAATGTAAAGGATATCATCTAAGGCAATCTGCTGTAGTTTATAGTCTGATTTGAGAATAAGATAGTCCTCTGTATCTAAAGCACTGCTTTCTTGCAATTGCTGCTTGGCCTTCTGTGCAGCCGATAACAATTCTTCAAAGGCAAAAGGCTTGAGCAAATAGTCTACAGCATTGACCTTATACCCCTGAATAGCATACTGCTCAAAAGCTGTAGTAAAAATAATTTTGTGCCCCTGCCCCACTAACTGCTGGGCTAGTTGCAAACCACTAAGGTTAGGCATCTGAATATCAAGAATGAGCAAGTCCACCCATTCGTCCTCCAATTGCTCTAAAACAGAGAGGGCATTGTTATGGCTACCAATCAACTGCAAAAAAGGGATTTGCTTGACGTATTTTTCTACTAACGAAAGGGCCAATGGCTCATCATCGGCCACAATTACAGAATATGTTTGCATAAGTTTAATATTTTGGAAGGCAAAGACGGGCAAAGAAATAATCCACCTGAACACCTTGTTCAAATTCATAATTCTGATCCGGATAAAAGAGCTCTAAACGCTTGCTTAAATTCTCTAAACCTATTCCCGAACCACTTTTGTCATTTTCATTTTTAGGAAAAAGGGAGTTTTTCACCTCAAAGCAAAGCCAATTTTCTTCTAAACGTAAAGACAACTGTATAAAAGAAGATTGCCGAGCATCTACTCCATGTTTAAAGGCATTCTCCAAAAGAGGGATAAGCAAGAGTGGAGGTACTCGCAAACCCTGTTCTTTCGGAAACTCCATATCTACCTGCACATGCCGCGCATAACGCAAACGCATCAGCTCTACATAGTTTTGTAAAAACTGTATCTCATCTGCTAAAGGAACAGCCATTTCATCTGAACGATATAAAATATACCGCATCAACCGACTGAGCCTAAGCACATTATCCTGAGCCATCTTTGGCGCTAAATCAATTAAAGCATAGATGTTATTTAAGGTGTTAAAGAAAAAATGGGGCTGCAACTGATACTTCAAGTACATCAACTCAGACTTCAAATGCTCGTTCTCCATTTCCTGATAACGATCTTTCTCTGTTTGCAACTGCTGCGTTACCCGAATAGCACTAGCCATGCCTGCACTTAAGGAAAAGGCCAAGCTGTCGCCAAACAAAATGAGGAAAATAGGCGGCTCATAAGCATGCCCATCGTCTACCAAGAATTGCCCAGACAAAATTTGACCATAACAGAGATATAATACCCCCAACAATGGAACAAAGAAAGCCAAGTTGCGCCCTATAAATGCCCTATACTTCTTTTTGACCAGTAATTGACTGACCCAAACGTAGTAGTTCAGGTAGAAGACTAGTAGGTTGAAACCAAGGTTTAATGTATGCTTGAATAAAAACTTCTGCCAAGGGATATGCGTATGCCGCCAATCAATCCATAACAAGGGGAATATCAATAAGATAAGCCAAGGCAAAAAGTGAAAAATAAATTTTCGACAATTAGGCGAAAAGTCAAATTGTGGGTCGTTCGTGCACATAGTATTCATGTTTATACACAAATATACGCCATCTCTATTCTTTAGCCACTTAAACTAGACTAAGCCGCCCTTCTTATAGATGATTTTGGCCTATAAAAAAACCGGCAACCTCCCTATGGAAACTGCCGGATGATAAAACTAAACCGTCTAATTAACTTCTTTTCGTGCCTTTTGGATCAACATACTTAGGCGCCTTATTCTGTCGAGGCGATACATTCTCTTCAACTGCTGGAGCATCTGCAGATTCTTCCTCTTCAAACCAAATTCGCTTTACCTGATGCCGAACCATAATCTTTACGCCATCATAGTCTTTATAAAAACGCACCTCCTCTGCATTCGGATCCAAAACCATCTCATAATGATTGCCTACATCAGAAACGATACTAAACTCAAAGATCTCATTCTCTTCATCTTGCCGCGCTTCTTTTATTAAGTATGCCGAACTAATTGAAGGAGTCGTATGCTTAAACATACTCATTTCCGCATTAAACTCAAAAAAGGTCAATTCCTCTTCATCAGAAGACATCAAGACCCATTCTTCACGCTCTTCATCATATCGTAAATCTTCTCTCAGAGAAGTAGATATCATCATCTGACTCCAAAGCGGAAGTTGTAGGAGCAGGAAAAGTAGGAGTAGGGGAAGCTGTCGCATAAGCTATGGTTTTGGCTCTTTCTAAAAAAGAAAAGAGTATTTCATGGAATTATTTTTCAAATAAGCCTTTGTAAAGCAAAAAAAATTCCAACCAATAGCACTTTTACAACAAATTAGATCGTCACGCCACCTCTTATTTGTATTTTTATTCGTTTATGGAGCTGCCCCTCCCTTTGGTCGGGTCGGGCTGTTTCGCAGCTCGCTATTCGCTCGGCCCTGCGGCAGCGCTGCTGCCTTGGTCTGCCGCCTTCGGCGGCCCTGCTGTCCATCCCTCAGCCTGCGGCGGCTTCGCCGCCTGCTCACCGCAAAGTTATTTTGCCCTAAAAGTGCTGCTGATAAAACTCTAAAACTCTTGGGTCTACTCTAATGTCTTGCGGCTTTAAAGGATGTTTGAGCACTAAACCCTCAAAGGTGCGGCAACGACTAAGAGCTACATAGGTTTGCCCAAACTCAAAGGCCCCCTTGGGCATGTCCAACAATACCCGATCAAAGGTTTTTCCCTGACTTTTATGTATAGTCATTGCCCAAGCTAAACGTAAAGGATATTGCGTAAAACTTCCACTAACTTTGGTCTCTATTTCTCCCGACTCATTCAACTGATGAGTCATCATCTCCCACTCAAACTTTTCGACCTTGATGGTTTGCAAATCTCCAAAAGGACCATAAACCTGCACCTGTATCTCATCAAAATCTAAGTAGACCACTTTCCCAATGGTCCCATTCGCATAGCGACGCTTAGGATCATTTTTAAGAAAGACAACCTGTGCCCCTAATTTTAAACGCAACGGAGAAGGGGCCGGCTGTACATTCATTTGCCCAGAAACCTCCGCTATATAACTATACTCCTCTCCTTCTAAAGCTAATAATCTCGCTCGATTAACTTCATCTACTCGAGCGTTTCTAGCCGCCAAAGTAATATAGAAGTCCGATTGTTCTGGAAAATTGGGAATGTGCCGCTCATTCAACTCCATAAATTCATCATAATCCATGGTACTCTGCCGAACCGCATCCAAAAGGCCAATAAATCGGCGATCGGCCTGCCGATAGACCTCCCTTAATTCAGCCATGATGATGTCCGTTTGGAAGAAGACCTCTGCAGAGAAGAAATAGGGACTCTCATAACGCTCTTGTAGTTGCTGCCTAACCTCTGGACTGCTAATCACGGGAGGCAACTGAAAGAGATCGCCAAACATAATGAGCTGCGCGCCCCCAAAAGGTAGATAACGATCTCGCCCATTGATTCGCATAAAGAAATCTATCTGGTCCATCATGTCCGCACGAACCATCGATATCTCATCTATGATGATCGTATCAATCGCTTTGTATAAGCGATGATTCTTCCTAGGCTTTATTTCACTTCTTTGCAGGGGCCGAGGCGGAAAGCCAAAGAAAGAATGAATAGTCTGCCCCCCAATATTCAAAGCCGCAATTCCTGTAGGAGCCAATACAACTACTTTTTTCTTGGTCCTACGAACAAACTCCCGCAATAAGGTAGATTTTCCCGTGCCCGCCTTTCCAGTTATAAACATAGCTGGGGTGCCTGCCTCCATATCCTCTAAACA
>Ga0193958_1000795_pt1 | contig 10900 bp, 8 predicted proteins | sample FB_1_MG_FD_140320 | JGI IMG/M metagenome (GOLD analysis project Ga0193958, IMG submission 140320) | Microbial mat bacterial communities from the Broadkill River, Lewes, Delaware, United States - FB_1_MG | ecosystem: Environmental > Aquatic > Freshwater > River > Microbial mats | place: USA...
TATTTTAGAAAGTCAGTTATTTGAGCCGGTAACCTCAGTTTTTCAAGACGCGTTAGCGCAAAACCTGATGGATCTCCCTGTGCCTATGACTATTGAACAACTGGGCTTTGCCTGCTGGAGCCTGAGCTTTGGTACGAATGCGCTGTTGCTTGAAGATGTTGAGCGCTGCGGTAAGCGTACCGGGATGGTCGTTGAGCGGGAGTTATTGAATAACGTCGCCCTGTTATTTGATGGGATGCGTTTACGGCCCTATAGCCATGAGTTTGACTGGTCGACCACTTTACACCGATTAAAGCATGAAACTTTTAAAGAAGAAGTAACCCAACTGGAGGCGCGAGGTGTTGTGCTAGCTGTCTGACAACCATCGTGCCAATCAAAAACTATAACGTGATTAGCCGTCTTTAAACGGAGTTATTATGAAAGAGCGAGTCTACAATGCTGCGATAGAGCACCCCATAAAGGTGCTGCTTATCGGCATAATACTGATCATAGCCGCCGCCGCTGGCGCTAAGAATTTGGTATTCAAAAGCGACTATCGGGTGTTCTTTAGTGAGCAAAACCCACAGTTAACCTCTTTTGAGTCGATGCAAAAAATCTATAATAAAAGCGATAATGTCGCCTTTATTATCGCCCCAAAAGAGGGGGGTGTATTTACCCCCGATAGATTAACCGCTATCCACGAACTCACAACAGAGTCATGGCAGATACCCTACTCTAACCGCGTCGATTCTATCACTAACTTCCAGCACACCACGGCGGAAGAGGATGATTTGATCGTTGAGGATCTGGTCCTAGAGCCATCTGACTTAACCCCTGAGCAAATGCCTGCATTACAAGCCATTGCGGTGAATGAGCCACTCATGAAGCGCAAGCTGATCTCGGATGATGGCAAGGTCACGGTCGTCAACGTTACTGTTCAATTACCCGGTATCAACCCTGTCGCAGAAGTGCCTGAGGTAGTCGCTAAAGTTCGTGATATGCGCGAGCAATTCTTGGCGGCCAACCCCGATACGGATGTGTATTTATCCGGCATGGTGATGATGAACAACAGTTTTGCTGAGTCTTCACAAAACGACAGTAAAACACTGATTCCACTTATGTTTGGTGTGATCATTATCGCGATGATCTTTTTGCTGAGAACCTTCAGCGGCACCATTGCTACAGTACTAATTATTATTTTCTCGATCGCCAGTACGATGGGGCTTGCAGGATGGACAGGCTTTTACCTAACCGGCCCATCCGCTAGCACACCTACCATGGTCATGACCTTGGCCGTGGCCGATTGCGTACATATTCTGACATCCTTCTTCTATGAATTACGCCACGGAGCCAAGAAAAAGGATGCCCTCAGAACCAGCTTACGTATTAACTTTGGCCCTATTTTCTTAACCAGCGCAACGACCGCCATTGGCTTTTTGAGTATGAATTTCTCAGATTCGCCGCCTTTCCGTGACTTAGGAAATATGGTTGCTGCCGGTGTGATGTTGGCGTTTGTGTTCTCGATTACGCTGTTCCCTGCCCTGCTGATGCTGCTGCCTGTGAAGGTAAAACCTCGCCCCGAAGGTCATAACGGTGCAATGGAAAAGCTCTCGCACTTTGTTATCGAGAAGCGCAACTTTCTGCTGCCGGGTATGAGCGTAATCATGATCGGGCTGGTACTGTTTTTACCCCTTAATAAACTCAACGATGACTTTGTTAAGTACTTTGATACCAGCGTTCCTTTTAGGCAAGCCACTGATTTTATGCAAGATCACCTCTCTGGCTTAACCTCAATGGAGATATCCATCGACTCTGGCACCTCCAGTGGGATTAACGAGCCTGCTTACCTAAAAGCCGTGGATGATTTCAGCGAATGGTTGCGTACCCAGCCTGAAACCGACCATGTTAATACCCTCACAGACATCATTAAGCGCCTTAACAAAAATATGCACGGGGATGATCTGAGCTATTATAAACTGCCCGAAAGCCGGGAGTTATCAGCTCAATATCTGCTGTTATATGAGATGTCACTCCCTTACGGGCTGGATCTTAATAACCAGCTCAACGTCGATAAATCTTCTGTTCGTGTTGTAGGAACCTTTAAGAACCTCACCAGTAATGAACAGATCGATTTAGAAAACCGTCTCTATGGCTGGTTTGCTACCCATGCACCTCAATATGAAGTAACCATAGCCAGCCCCAGTTTGATGTTCTCTCATATCGGCCAACGTAATATCACCAGTATGCTGCTGGGTATCTCCTTTGCCTTGGTGTTAATCTCTGCGCTACTTGGGCTTGCTCTGCGCTCGTTCCGCTATGGGGTAATCAGCTTACTGCCTAATCTGGCACCCGCGGCCATGGGCTTTGGTCTGTGGTACTTTATTGATGGTCAGGTGGGGTTAGCACTTTCGGTGGTTGCCGGTATGACCCTAGGTATCGTGGTAGATGATACCGTACACTTTTTGAGCAAATACCGTCATGCCCGTGAAGATAAAAACAAAGATTCTATTGAAGCGGTGCATTACGCTTTTGCAAGCGTAGGCAAAGCCCTTTGGATCACAACACTGGTATTGGTAGCAGGCTTTATGGTTCTAGCCCAATCCAGCTTCAAGATTAATGCCGATATGGGCTTGCTAACCGCGGTCACCATCTTAATTGCTTTGATTGTCGATTTCCTATTCCTCCCACCGCTATTAATGCTAATGGATAAACGAGCCGCCAAAGCCAAACAAGGAGCAACAGTATGAACACATTTAAATCTTTATCACACTGGTTACTGGCAGGCGCATTTGCCTTAACGGCTAGTGTCTCTCTGCAAGCCTCAGCTGAGACGGCAGAGGAAAAAGGCCTACGTATCTCTCAGGATACAAAAGTTAAGGATGATGGCTGGAAAGACCTTCAAGCTGAAATGGTCATGATACTTCGCAATAGCCAAGGTGAAGAAAGTATCCGCGAGATTCGTCTTAAATCGCTGGAGATGGAAAATGATGGCGACAAAAGCTTAAGTATTTTTGACAAACCGCTGGATGTTAAAGGCACGGCATTTTTAAGCTTCTCTCACCCCGTGGGCGCAGATGATCAATGGCTATACCTGCCTGCACTTAAGCGTGTCAAACGTATTGCATCACGCAATAAGTCCGGCCCTTTTATGGGATCAGAGTTTGCTTATGAAGATCTGACTTCGTTTGAGATCGAGAAATACACCTATAAATACCTGCGTGAAGAGGCCTGTGGCGCAGAGCAGTGCCATGTCATCGAGCAATACCCGGTCGACCAATACTCCGGTTATACCCGCCGTGTGGTATGGGTTGATCAGAGCGAGCTGCGCTTACAGAAGGTTGTTTTTTATGATCGTAAAGACGCTTTGCTAAAAACCCTGACTTATCATGACTACCAGCAATATCTAAACAAACACTGGCGCCCTGATCTGATGAAGATGGAAAACCACCAGAGCAAAAAAAGCACCGACCTGCGCTGGAAAGATTACCAGTTCAGTACAGGCTTAGATGACTCTGACTTCAATAAGAACTCCTTGAAGCGAGCACGCTAATATGAAGTCGATCAATACACCGCTTTGTGCCGTATTGCTCGGCTCGTTATTCTCCTGTTCGGTGACGGCAGATTCCGAGATTGAGTTTGAGCTATCAGGGAAGCTCTCTTTAGAAGCCCGTGGTTTTCTGGAGAGCCCCGCTTACGAAGGCCAGCATAGTGGGCGTGGCGCACTTTCATTAGCCCTTGAGCCGGATATGTATTGGGCAATGAATAATGGGAGTGATACCGTCACCTTTAAGCCGTTTTTCCGCCTTGATCAGCAAGACAATCAGCGTACTCACGCTGATATCCGTGAACTTAGCTGGACTCATCTAGGGGACGGCTGGGAGCTGCGTAGTGGATTGCGTAAGGTGTTTTGGGGCGTCACAGAGTTCCAGCACTTAGTCGATGTTATCAACCAAAGCGACGCCGTTGAAGATATCGATAGTGAGGATAAACTCGGCCAACCGATGATCAACCTTTCCCTTGTTCGGGATTGGGGGATTGTGGATCTTTACCTGTTACCGGGCTTTCGTGAGCAAACCTTTGCAGGACGTTCAGGCCGCTTAAGAACACCCCTTGTGGTTGATACAGATAATGCCCAATATGAAGCGGGTAACAAGGAGTGGCACACCGATTTAGCAGTTCGTTGGAGCCACTCTGTGGGGGATTTTGATTTAGGAACTTATTGGTTTCGGGGCACACAACGTACCCCTGAGCTATCCCTCGATCTAAGCGGATCATCTCCCATGCTGGTGCCCACCTATGTACAGATGAATCAGTTCGGTTTTGATCTGCAAGCAACGTTAAACAGTTGGTTATGGAAGGCCGAGTTGATCTGGCGGGATACCGATAAGGAGCACTACTGGGCCAGCCAAGCGGGTTTTGAGTATACCTTTTACGGTATTGCCGATAGCGATGCGGACTTAGGCGTGCTACTGGAATATGGCTGGGATCAACGAGGTGAGGATGCCACGGCGATTTTCCAAAATGATATATCAGCAGGTGCTCGTATCACTCTCAATGATGCCAATAGCACGGAGTTTTTAGCCGGATTTATCCACGATCTGGATTACCACTCCACCAGCTTTCAGGTAGAAGCCAGCCGCCGCATCGGTAGTGGCTGGAAAGTCAGTGTAGATGGGCGCTTTTTCGCTGCGAAAAACAGCCGCGATCCTTTATCAGCTTTAGATGATGATAGCCATATCCAGTTAACCTTGGATCGTTACTTCTAATAAGCCGGGATACGATGTTAAGCCATGGCCACCTGAGCCTCAGGTGGCCGTTTTTATAAGATCTGTCTATTCAACTAGCGGGGTTTGCACTGACGATATAACACTCTTCGTCAGAGAGGTTTCTGAAACGATGTGGAATATGGCTGCTAAAGTAATAGCCATCTCCCTCTTTTAATAAATAGACATCAAAGCCAACCGTTAGCTCGATCTCGCCTTTGAGTACGACACCGCTCTCTTCTCCTTCGTGTTGCAGCATCTCTGCACCCGTATCAGCGCCTGGCGGGTAATATTCCCGTAGCATATCCGTGGTGCGCCCTTTAACTGAGGCGCCGACCAGCAGCAATTTAACGTTACCCGAACCAATATCCGGCTGCTCTTCAGATCGAAATACCACTTTTTCAGGTTCCATTTCGTCTAGATCAACGGTAAAAAAGTCACCAATCGAAATCGGTATACAGGCCAGAATTTTCTTAAGGGAACTGACGGACGGGCTGACCCCGTTTTTTTCAATCATAGAGATTGTGCTGTTAGTCACGCCAGCACGTTTAGCTAACTCTCGCTGTGAGATACCTTTAAGCTTGCGGATTTTCTTTAATCGCTCACCTACGTCCACATGGTTATCCTGTTCTAAAACTATCAGGTCAGTATATCAAAGATGCAGGCCGACACATCCAAAATAGCGATAGCATCGGCCAGCATAAGACTTAAAGACTACGTAGGCTTTGCTCCATAATATCCAGCCCTTCTTCAATCAGTGCATCCGATGCGGTCAGAGGCACCAGAACACGAATGGTGTTGCCGTAGGTGCCGCAAGAGAGCAATAGCAAGCCACTAGCCGTTGCTTTTGCTACAAGCTGGCGCGCTTTTTCAGCATCAGGCTGCCCCTGTGTATCAAACAATTCACACGCCACCATTCCACCGGCAGCACGAATATGCCCGATACAGCTAAGCCCATTTTCCTTCATTGCCAAAAAGCGTGAAGTAATGAGTTCTCCGACCGCTTGGCTTCGCGCCAGCAAACCCTCTTCTTCAATTACTTCAATCGTAGCTAACGCTGCGGCACATGCCATTGGACTACCGCCATAAGTGCTGCCAACGCTGCCAGGTCCCGGCGCATCCATTAGCTCCGCTTTGCCCACTAATGCAGATAAGGTCATACCACCGGCTAAACTCTTCGCCATGGTAATAAGATCAGGAATAACACCGGTATGTTCGATAGCAAACATTTTACCGGTACGGGCAAAACCTGATTGCACTTCATCAACGATCATTAGGATGCCGTGCTCATCGCACAACTCACGAATAGCTTGCATAAACTCAGCAGGCGCTTGATAGAAACCACCTTCACCTTGCACAGGCTCGATAATGATGGCCGCCACTCGGGTGGGATCTACATCGGTCTTCAGCAAGCCATGTAAAGCAGCCAGAGAATCTTGTGCTGACACACCATAATAGTCATTGGGGTAAGGAGCGTGATAAACCTCCGCAGGGAAAGGCCCAAAACCCACCTTGTAGGGAGCCACCTTGCCGGTTAATGCCATCCCCATCATGGTACGCCCATGGAAAGCGCCGTTAAATGCGATCACCGCCGAACGCCCCGTGGCGGCGCGCGCTACTTTCACCGCGTTTTCTACCGCTTCGGCTCCCGTGTTGAGCAGCAGTGTTTTCTTTGCATGATCTCCTGGTGTAATGCTATTGAGCTTTTCGGCCAGCGCTACATAGGGTTCATAAGGCATAACATGAAAGCAGGTATGCATCAGTTGGTGCAGTTGGTTTTCTACCGCTGCAACCACTTTTGGGTGCAGATGGCCTACATTTAGCACACCAATGCCACCTGCAAAGTCGATATAACGATTACCTTCGACATCCCACACTTCTGCGTTGCTAGCTTTTTCTGCATAAAATTGCGTGATGTTTGCAGCACCCCGAGCCACCGCGGCTTCACGACGCGCCTGCATCTCTTTGTTAGTTGTCATTTGGTGACTCCTGTTAACTAATTCCACCGATCAGGGTGTATTTCATTTCTAAGTATTCATCGATGCCGTAACGGGAGCCTTCCCGACCGATACCGGACTCTTTCACCCCACCAAAGGGTGCAACTTCCGTAGATAGAACGCCTTCATTCACAGCAACCATGCCATATTCAAGCCCCTCCGAGACTCGCCATACTCGACCTAAGTCGTTGGCATAGAAGTAAGCCGCGAGGCCATACTCGGTATCATTAGCCATCACTATCGCTTCTGCTTCGGTTTCAAAACGGTAGACGGGTGCAATAGGACCAAAGATCTCTTCACGGGATACCCGCATCTCAGGAACCACATCGGCAATCACTGTCGGCTCAAAAAAGGTACCGCCCAGCTCATGAGGGTTTCCACCACAGACTAAGCGCGCACCTTTGCTTACAGCATCTTCAAGCAGTTCGGATACTTTGTTGACAGCAGCTTGATTAATCAACGGGCCTTGATCGAAAACCCCTTGCAGGCCGTGCCCAACCGATAAAGCTTGTACTGCTACGCTAAACTTCTCGATAAATGCGTCGTAGACACCTGCCTGCACCAAGACTCTATTTGCACACACGCAGGTTTGCCCAGCATTGCGAAACTTGGAGATAATTGCGCCTTGTACTGCTTTATCAAGATCAGCATCATCAAAGACGATCAAGGGTGCATTGCCCCCCAACTCCATGGATACTTTCTTAACGGTGTCTGCACACTGTTTCATTAACTGTTTACCGACGGCTGTCGAGCCGGTAAAGGACAGTTTTCTGACCTCTTTACTCGCTGTAAAGACGCCCCCCACTTCCGCTGGCTGGGTTGTCGTTATGACATTAATGACTCCTTTAGGAATCCCGGCACGCTCGGCTAATACCATCAGAGCCAAAGCAGATAGAGGCGTATCTTCAGCGGGTTTTAACACCATGGTGCAGCCTGCGGCCAGTGCAGGTGCGCATTTACGGGTGATCATGGCGTTCGGGAAGTTCCATGGTGTAATCGCCGCGACAACACCCACCGGCTCACGGCTGACCATAATACGTTTATCTGCCGCATGGGATGGGATCAAGTCGCCATAGACGCGCTTACCCTCTTCTGCGTACCACTCAACAAAAGAGGCTCCGTACAGTACTTCACCTGCTGCTTCAGTTAAGGGCTTACCTTGCTCTGCTGTCATTAACATGGCCAGATCATCTTTGGCATCGACAATCAAATCAAACCAGCGTCGCAATAGTACAGAGCGTTCTTTAGCTGTTTTCTTCTTCCATAAAGGTAAGGCTGCTGCCGCTGCATCAATGGCTTGTTGCGTTTCAGCGGCACGCATGTCAGGTACATACGCCAGAATCTCGCCATTTGCCGGATTAATGACCGGCATCGTTTTTCCACTCAATGCGGCTTGCCACTCACCATTAATATAGGCTTCCTGCTTGAGTAAATCAGAATCTTTTAGTGATAACATGGGTTAACCTCTTTGTATAACACCTTGATTGCATAGAGTTTCTAGATCTTCACCTTCAATATTTAACAAACACTTTAACACTTGTTCGCTATGCTCGCCGAGTATGGGCGGTGCTTGAGTATATTCGATTGGTGTTTCTGAAAACTTCACAGGGTTCGCAACCGACGGTACCTGCCCAGCTTGTTTGTGGGACAGGGAGACTTTCATTTGACGGTGCACTACCTGAGGCTCGTCAAACACCTGCTCAAGGGTATTAATAGGTCCGCAAGGGACACCAACCTCAGCCAATAACGTGAGCCATGTCTGGGTCGTCCGTTTACGCAAAAGTGGTTCAAGCAGAGGTATTAATGCATTTCGGTTTTCAACCCGTTTACGGTTGGTCTGAAAAGCCTCCATACATGCTAACTCAGACTTGCCCGCCACCTCACAGAAACGTGTAAATTGCTGGTCGTTTCCCACGGCTAGAATGATATGGCCATCTTCAGTGGCAAACGCTTGATAAGGTACAATGTTGGGATGAGCATTACCTAGTCGCCCAGGTGATTCACCGCTGGCAAGGTAGTTGGTAGCTTGGTTGGCAAGGGCTGCCACACAGACATCCAACAAGGACAAGTCGATATGCTGACCTTTGCCGGTTTGGTCTCTGCTTAAGAGCGCCGCCTGAACAGCATTGGCGGCATATAACCCTGTCATAACATCCACCAACGCTACCCCTACTTTCATCGGCATACCATCAGGCTCACCGGTTACACTCATCAGGCCTCCCATTCCTTGTATCATAAAGTCATAGCCAGCCCGGTGTGCATCTGGCCCATCCTGACCAAATCCGGTAATGGAGCAATAGATCAGACGAGGGTTGATCGTCTTCAGTGACTCATAGTCCAATCCGTACTTGGCTAAGCCGCCCACTTTGTAGTTTTCTAGAACCACATCGCTGACCTTCACTAATGCTTTGATCAGCTCCTGCCCTTCTGTCGATGCGATATCAATCGCTACGGACTGCTTACCGCGATTCGCTGCATGAAAATACGCCGCTTCACTGCTTTGCCCATCGCTTCCTTGCATAAACGGGGGGCCCCAACTGCGGGTGTCATCACCTGCTCCGGGGCGCTCAACTTTGATGACTTCTGCACCAAAGTCCGCCAGCATTTGACCAGCCCATGGGCCAGCCAAAATGCGACTCAGATCCAATACACGGATATGTGAGAGTGCGCCACTCATCAGAAGAACGCCTGCAAACCTGTTTGTGCACGCCCTAAGATCAAAGCATGGATATCGTGGGTGCCTTCATAAGTGTTGACCGCCTCAAGGTTCATCACATGGCGGATTACATGGAACTCGTCGGCAATACCGTTACCACCGTGCATATCCCGAGCAACTCGGGCGATATCCAGCGCCTTGCCACAATTGTTACGTTTCATTAACGAGATCAACTCAACTGGACAATTACCTGCATCCATTAGCTGCCCCATGCGCAAGCAACCTTGTAAGCCCAAGGAGATCTCTGTTTGCATATCTGCCAACTTTTTCTGAACCAATTGAGTTTGTGCCAAAGGTCGGCCAAATTGTTTGCGGTCCAGCGTATATTGGCGAGCAGCCTGCCAGCAAAACTCAGCTGCCCCCATGGCACCCCAAGCAATGCCATAGCGTGCCTTGTTTAAGCAGCCAAATGGTCCTTTTAAGCCTGCAACATTGGGTAGTAGGTTCTCTTCAGGTACAAATACATCTTCCATCACAATTTCACCTGTAATCGAAGCACGCAGTGAAAACTTACCTTCAATTTTTGGTGCTGAAAGCCCTTCCATCCCTTTTTCAAGTACAAATCCACGAATCACATCATCGAGTTTGGCCCATACGACAAACACATGCGCAACCGGGGAGTTAGTGATCCACATCTTACTGCCTTTAAGGACATAACCTCCGTCAACCCGTGTGGCACGGGTACGCATACCGGCCGGATCAGACCCTGCATCAGGTTCAGTTAAGCCGAAACAGCCAATCCATTCACCACTTGCTAACTTAGGAAGGTACTTTTTACGCTGCGCTTCACTGCCATAGGCGTAGATAGGATGCATAACCAGTGAAGATTGCACACTCATCGCTGAACGATAACCGCTATCAACTCGCTCTACTTCACGGGCAACCAAACCATAAGTGACATGACTTGCACCCGCGCACCCGTACTCTTCCGGTAAGGTACAGCCCAGTAAACCTAACTCACCCAACTCCTTCATAATTTCAATATCGAAGGTTTCATGACGGTTGGCTTCTAAAACACGAGGCATTAGCTGCCCTTGCATGTAATCACGGGCGGCATCCCGTACCATGCGCTCCTCTTCAGAAATTTGCTGGTCAATAAAGAAAGGGTCTTCCCAGTTGAAAGCGGCTTTACTCATTGTGATGGCCTCAGTTCTATTTATTTTGATTCACGATTGATTGTTTCTCTGTCTTTTTTACAGCACACTCATAGCGTGCATCAGTAAAAATCCAATAATCGAATTATTGTTCATTATTTTTTACAAAATCAACTTATTTACTAATAAATTTTATTTACCAACGGCTCTCGTCTTTAATCTAACTATATATTAGACCATGCTAACCCTTCGCTTATTTCTTGATTTATTTCATATTTTATACAGAAAAACCCTTAAAAACCCTGCTATTCCTCTGTAAATCTCATATCCAACTCACCCGAAAGTCTTAGA
>Ga0193958_1000797_pt1 | contig 10874 bp, 11 predicted proteins | sample FB_1_MG_FD_140320 | JGI IMG/M metagenome (GOLD analysis project Ga0193958, IMG submission 140320) | Microbial mat bacterial communities from the Broadkill River, Lewes, Delaware, United States - FB_1_MG | ecosystem: Environmental > Aquatic > Freshwater > River > Microbial mats | place: USA...
GCTGATTTTGCTTTTGTATTGCACTGTTTAAGTTATCTTTCACCAAAAGGAAAAGCGGCGATAGTTTGTTTCCCTGGTATTTTTTATAGAGGTGGAGCAGAACAAAAGATAAGAAAATATTTAATAGATGGAAATTATGTAGAGAGTGTTATATCTCTTGCACCAAATCTATTTTTTGGTACTTCAATTACAGTTAATATCTTAGTATTAGCCAAAAATAAAAAAGATACTAAGACACAGTTTATTGATGCAAGTGGACTTTTTAAAAAACAAACAAATAACAATGTTTTAACTCATGAAGGTGAAAATAATCATATAGATCAAATACTTAAAGTATTTGGTAGTAAAGAAGATATTGAACACTTTACTAAAAATGTTGATAATGAAGCAATAGCTAAAAATGACTATAATCTTTCAGTAAGTTCATATGTAGAAACAAAAGATACAAGAGAAAAAATAGATATAAATGAGCTAAATAAAGAGCTAAAAAGTACAGTTGAAAAAATAGATACTTTGAGAAGTGAGATAGATAAAATAGTAGCGGAGATTGAAGCGTGAGTGATAAAATCTTTATTAAAGAACTGCTTAAAGGTGTAGAGGTTGAATGGAAGCCTTTGAACGAAGTTTGTGAATTTAAAAATGGATTTGCATTTAAGAGTAATTTATTTAAAGATAGTGGATTACCAATTATTAGGATTACAAATCTAGATGGAAAAAATGTTGATTTATCTGATGTAAAATATTTTAATCCTACAGATTACAAAGAAAATATAAATAATTATCAAGTAAATAAAAACGATATTTTGATTGCAATGTCTGGTGCAACTACTGGTAAAATTGGTTTTTATAACTATGACAAAACAGCTTATCTTAATCAGCGAGTTGGAAAATTTATACCTAATGATAAAAAACTTAATAATCGATATTTATATCATTTACTTCTTTCAATAGTAGAGGAAATTTATATTATTGCTGGTGGTGGTGCACAACCTAACTTAAGCTCTAATATTTTAATGTCTAAAATACAAATTCCTATACCATATCCCAATAATGTAGACAAATCATTAGAAGTGCAAAATGAAATTATCCGAATTTTGGACAATTTCACAGAGCTTACAGCAGAGCTTACAGCAGAGCTTACAGCACGGAGAAAACAATATAGTTTTTATCTTGATAAATTATTTACATTTGAAGATAGTCAAGTAGAATTTAAACCTTTGGGTGAATTGGGTGAATTTATAAGAGGAAAAAGATTTGTAAGAACAGATATGAAAGATGAAGGTTTTCCATGTATTCACTATGGTGAAATGTATACACACTATAATATTTGGGCAAAAGAATCAAAATCATTTGTAAGTCAAAAGCTTATAGAAACTAAAAAATTAAGAGTTGCTCAGTATGGAGATGTTGTTATAGTAGCTGCTGGAGAAACTATTGAAGATATAGGTAGAGGTACTGCTTGGTTAGGTAATACAGGAGTAGTAATACATGATGCTTGTTTCTTTTTTAAAAGTAGTCTAAATCCAAAATATGTAGCTTATTTTACAAGAACTAGATCTTTTCATGACCAAATTAAAAAACATATTTCATCAGGAAAAATATCAGCTATTAATTCAAATGGATTAAGTAAAGCACAAATTCCAATCCCTTATCCCAAAGACCAAGATAAATCATTACAAGAGCAACAAAGAATAGTAGATATCTTAGATAAGTTTGATACTCTTACAAACTCAATAAGTGAAGGATTACCAAAAGAGATAAAATTAAGAGAGCAACAATATGAATATTATCGTGATTTATTACTCACTTTTCCAAAAGATAAAGAGGTAGAATAGAATGTCAAATACACTTGAAGAAATTGCAAATAAACTAAAAAATAATAAAAAAGTACAATTATTATATGCTTTTAATGGTACAGGAAAAACAAGGCTTTCAAAAGAGTTTAAAGAATTAATAGCTCCAAAGGCTGATTATGATGCAGGAGAAGCACTTAAAAAGATTATCTATTATAATGCTTTTACTGAAGATTTATTTTATTGGGACAATGATTTACTAAATGATGATGAAATAAAATTAAAAATTCATTCTAATGCATTTACTAAGTGGGTATTTGAAACGCAAGGAAAAGAACAAAATGTAATTGATAATTTTCATCACTATACTGATGATAAATTGACACCAGTTTTTAATGAAAATTACAGCGAAGTAAAATTTAGTTTTAAAAGAGGTAATGAAGAACCTGAAGAAAATATTAAGATATCCAAAGGTGAAGAAAGTAGTTTTATTTGGAGTGTGTTTTATTCATTAATGGAACAAATTATCTTAGAGTTAAATATACCAGAAGTAAGTGATCGTTCTACAAATGATTTTGATGACTTAGAATATATTTTAATTGATGACCCTGTAAGTTCACTTGATGATAATCATTTAATTGAATTAGCTGTAAATATTGCAACTTTAATTAATGATAGTGATTATACAAATGGAAATGGACTTAAATTTATTATCTCAACTCATAATCCACTTTTTTATAATGTACTTTATAATGAACTTAACCTTAACAAGAAAAAAGGTCATTATATGCTTTTAAAAAATGATGATGGTTCTTTTACATTAGATGATGCTAGAAGAGGAGATTCAAATAAAAGTTTTTCTTATCATTTACATTTAAGATATTTACTTGAAGAAGCTATTAAAAATAATGAAATTGAAAAATATCATTTTACATTGTTGAGAAACCTATATGAGAAAACCGCAAATTTTTTAGGCTATGAAAAGTGGTCTGATTTATTACCTGAGGATAAAGAGGCTTATTTTAATCGTATTATTCAATTTACTAGTCATTCAACATTATCAAACGATGATATAAGAGAACCAACGCAACCAGAAAAAGAGGTTGTCAAACTTTTATTCAAGAATTTAATTGATAATTATAGCTATTGGAAGGAAGAAGAAAATAATGAGTCAACAAACTAAACCAATTGCAGAATCAAAAAACTTTATTGTTTTAGATAAATACACTAAAATTGACCAAGAAGGAAGTAGCTACCAAAGTGAAGCTGATTTAGAAAAAGAACTTATCAAAGATTTAGAAAATCAAGGGTATGAGTATCGAGATGATATAAATAATCCTGATACACTTTTAGCAAATGTTAGAGTCCAACTTCAAGAGCTAAATAAAGTAGAATTTAAAGATAGTGAATGGAATAGGTTTTTAGAAGAATACTTGGATAAGCCTAGTGATAATATTATAGAAAAAACTAGAAAAATCCATGATGATTATATTTATGATTTTGTATTTGATGATGGACGTATTAAAAATATATATTTATTAGATAAGTCAAATATTACAAGAAATAAAGTTCAAGTAATAAAACAATTTTCTCAAAAAGGAACTCAAGCAAATAGATATGATGTAACCATTTTAGTAAATGGATTGCCTTTAGTTCAAATAGAACTTAAAAAAAGAGGTGTTGCTATACGAGAAGCTTTCAATCAAGTACATAGATACTCAAAAGAGAGTTTTAATAGTGATAATTCACTTTTTAAATATTTACAAATTTTTGTTATTTCAAATGGTACTGATAGTAGGTATTTTGCAAATACGACTAAAAGAGATAAAAATAGTTTTGATTTTACTATGAATTGGGCAAAAAAAGATAATAAACTTATCAAAGATTTAAAAGATTTTACTGCAACTTTTTTACAAAAAAAGACTTTACTTGATGTGCTTATTAATTATTGTGTATTTGATGTAAGTGATACCCTACTTATAATGAGACCTTATCAAATAGCAGCAAGTGAGAGGATAATATGGAAAATCAAAGGTGCTTATGAAGCTAAAAAATGGAGTTCTTTAGAGGGCTTTGGTTATATCTGGCACACTACAGGAAGTGGAAAAACTCTTACAAGCTTTAAATCTGCAAGACTAGCTACACAGCTTGACTTTATAGAGAAAGTATTTTTTGTGGTAGATAGGAAAGACCTTGATTATCAAACAATGAAAGAGTATCAAATATTTTCACCTGATAGTGTAAATGGAAGTGAGAATACAGCAGGATTAAAAAGAAATATAGATAAAGAAGATAATAAAATAATTGTAACAACTATTCAAAAACTTAATAATCTTATGAAGAGTGAAAATGATTTGGAGATTTATAATAAACAAGTTGTATTTATCTTTGATGAAGCCCATAGAAGTCAATTTGGAGAGGCTCAAAAAAACTTAAAAAAGAAATTTAAAAAGTTTTATCAATTTGGGTTTACAGGAACACCTATTATTGCAGGAAAAAATGCTTTGGGAAGTGAAAGTACTGCAAGTGTATTTGGAGATGAGTTACATTGGTATGTAATTACTGATGCTATACGAGATGAAAAAGTTCTAAAGTTCAAAGTAGATTATAATGATGTAAGACCACAGTTTCAAACTCTTGAAAATGAAACAGATGAGAAAAAGCTTACTGCTTATGAAACAAAACAAGCATTTTTAAATCCTGTAAGAATAAATGAGATAACTCAGTATATTTTAAATAACTTTAACCAAAAAACACACCGACTACAAGTAGGAGCAAATGGTTTTAATGCTATGTTTGCAGTAAGTAGTAAAGCAGCTGCAATGTTATATTATGAAGCTTTTAAAAACTTACAAAAGAAAAGTGAAAGACCTTTAAAAATCGCTACTATATTTTCATACTCTGCAAATGAAGAGCAAAATGCTATTGGAGAAATTGAAGATGAAAACTTTGAACCATCTGCAATGGAAGCAAGTGCAAAAGAGTTTTTGAGCTTAGCTATTAAAGATTATAATAAAATGTTCGGAACAACTTATGGAGTTGAAACTAAAGAGTTTCAAAATTATTATAAAGACCTTGCTAAAAGAGTAAGGGGTAAAGACAACAATGGGATTGCCCTTAAAAAAGAAGAAAAAGTTGACTTACTAATTGTTGTAGGAATGTTCTTAACAGGTTTTGATGCACCTACATTAAATACATTATTTGTAGATAAAAATCTTAGATATCATGGGTTGATGCAAGCATATTCAAGAACAAATAGAATATATGATGCTACAAAAACCTTTGGAAATATTGTAACTTTTAGAAACTTAGAGGATGCAACAGTTGAAGCAATTACTCTTTTTGGTAATAACAATACTAAAAATGTAGTTTTAGAAAAAAGCTATGATGAATATATGGATGGATTCACCGATCCAACATCGGGAGAAGCTAGACGAGGGTATTTAGAAATCACAAAAGAATTAGAACAGAAATTTCCTAATCCTGATGAAATAGAAAGAGAAAAAGATAAAAAAGAGTTTGCTAAACTTTTTGGTGAGTACTTAAGAGCTGAGAGTGTACTGCAAAATTATGATGAATTTTCAGCATTAAAAGCATTACAAGATTTAGATTTAGATGATAATGAAGCTGTTGAAGAGTTTAAATCAAAACACTATTTAGATGATGAAAAATTTGAAAAATTGAAAAATGAGAAAATACCATCTGAGCGTTTAATTCAAGACTATAAATCAACCTATAATGATATTAGAGAATGGATAAGAACCCAAAAAGCTTCAAATGAAAAAGAAAGTTCTAATATTGATTGGAACGATATTGTATTTGAAGTTGATTTATTAAAATCTCAAGAGATAAATCTTGATTATATTTTAGAATTGATTTTTGAACATAATAAAAAAGTTAAAGATAAAGTTGCCTTAGTAGAAGAAGTAAGAAGACTAATTAGAGCAAGTCTAGGAAACCGTGCAAAAGAGAGTTTAATTGTTGATTTTATTAATCAAACAAATTTAGACAATATTGGAGATAAAGCAAGTATTATTGATGGATTTTATAAATTTGCACAAACAGAACAAAAAAAAGAAGCCGATGAATTAATAGTCGAAGAAAATTTAAATGAAGAAGCTACTAAACGATATATGATGTCATCACTGAAGCGTGAGTATGCAAGTGAAAATGGAACAGAGTTAAATTCAATATTACCTAAGATGAGTCCGTTAAATCCTCAGTATTTAACTAAAAAACAAAGTGTATTTCAAAAAATAGCTTTATTTGTTGAGAAGTTTAAAGGTGTGGGTGGAAAGGTTTAATATGAAAATAGTTGAAAAATATTTAGAAGCAATAAAAACATTTACAGATTATGTAACAATATCTGAATGGGCTATTAAATTTAGTGAAATGTATCCTGATGAATTACAAAAAGCTAATAAACAAGCAGCTAATCAGAAAAATGACACTACAGGGTTAAGAGAAATTGCTGCAAGAATATCATCAAATATTTCTTCAGGTAAATGGGCTAAGGAATTATCAATTGATGATTCTGAAAGACCTAGAAAAGTTAAATATATATCTAAAGAAGAATTAGAAGAACAAACAGATAAAGAAATTGAAGAAGATATAGAACCATTAAGAAGACAAGATATTATTAATAATGCCTCTAATCAACTAGAGTTATTTGAACTTTATAGAATAACAGAGTTTGAAAATATTCAGAAATCATTTAAACAGTTTTTTGGATTAGATTTTGAGATAGATCATGCAGAAGCTTTATTAAGTAGAGAAAAACAAGGTGAACACCATCCAAGCAACTTACAACTTTTATTAAAATATCATAATGGTAAAAAGAATAAAAATAGTTGGGATAGGTTTACATTTGATGAACAAGAAGACTATATTAAAAAAACTATAGCTTTACATAGTTTGGTTGCAGATAAGTTTGATGTGGAAATTGATAGTAAAGTGTTAGACTCATTATTAAATAGATTAAAAGAGGTTTATTAATGAATCATCGAGGTCGAATACAATCACAAGGTGGAGGAATTGAAAAATCTGAAAATTGGGCAAAAAATAGTAGTTTAACTATTTGTGAGGGCAAAATAAAATTATCAGGCTTAAAAGCAGATCATCCAAAAAAGATATTAAAAGAAAGAATAAATGCATTTGCAAAACTTGAAGGCTTCATGAATAATGCAAATTCACAAGGTGGAGTAAGTGGTCCTATATCAAAATCATATCCTGTACTAAATCATAAAAACAAGAGGATTGATTTAGAAGTTCAAAAAGGACAAGCATTTGTTTAAATATAAAGATTTTCTAGAAAATAAAGGTTCTTATCGTTGGAATAAACTATTTTGGAAGAATTCTATTTGTAGTCATTTTAAAAAAGTTTTTGATAAAGAGTTTATTTTTGAAAATAGTAAATCTACTACTCAAAACAATAATTTTATAAAAATAGAAAATTTTGTGACAGATACATATAACAATGGTAAATTATTTTATGATGGCAATCCTATTATAAGTGGTAAAATTCTCAGTGCTAATAAAGCCTTCAGAATTATTCAAGAAGATCCAAATGAATTTGATATATTCTATTCTAAATTCGAGAATGAAAGTATTCATGAAATTAAAGAATTAGTAATTATTCTAACTTTAACAAAAGAGAATCATAAACTAGCCTTAAATGATCTAGAAGAATGGTTTAAAGAATTAAAAAATTAACAATTAAAACGAACGTTTTATAATTTATCCTAATACTAGTAAGTTAACATCAATATCTAAATAATCAGCAATCCTTACCACATGTAATAAGTTAAAATGCTTACCATTTTTATTATTCTCACAGTCACAGTAAAAACTAACAGAATTAAATCCTACATTTTGTGAGAATTCTAATTGAGATTCGTCTTTTTCTTGGCGATATTTTTTTACATTTTTTGATACAAATTTATAAAATTCTTCTGCATCTTCATAGAGATTATTCAATATATTCACCTAATGGTTAATTGTTTTTTAAAGTGTATCAATATAAAATATTTAAATCATTCAGCTATAGATGAATAAAATATGAAAGAATATAAAATGCAAGAAACAATTGATATTAAATCGTTCCAAAATGCTTTAAAGGATTTTGAACAAATAACAGATAAAAAATTTAAAGACAAACTTCAAAAAGATGGATTACCTACAAATATTAAATTTGGGGAATTTGAGTTTATTTTTAATGATAACCATTATGAAATCAAACAAGTATTTTATATCAATGATGAACAAAATCATAAAGATGAAATGATAGAACTATCTAAACTATTAACACAATTTTACAAGGAAAGAAACAATGGCATTAATTAAATGTCCTGAATGTGCAAATGAAGTATCAACAAATGCTAAAACTTGCCCAAAATGTGGAGAAAGTTTTGAAGATAGTTTTAAAAACTCTTTAGAAAAGTTAGGTGGTACTTTTGTAGGGGTACTTTTAGCAATAGTAATAGCTATTGGTATTGCTGGGTTCTTTGAAGAGATGAATCTTATGAATAAAAATAACCACATCTTAATAGTAATTATAGCTTTTTCAACCTCACTTTTAGTAATTGCAAATTTAATGTCAAAAGTAGTAAAAAAGTTTGGAAAGAAATTTACAACAGTTGATGGTGGAGTTTATGATCATAGTAAAGAAAAAACAATAAAGCAAATGAATAAAATAGCTTTTCCTATCATTGCAGTAATGATAGCAGTTGTTATTATATTCAAAGTAACTGAACCAGTTAAAGAAAATTACAGTATTGTAGGGATAGGAACTGCTTTGAAAGGCAATAAATTGCTAAAATAGTCTACATGGGGGGATCAGTAAATATAAAATCTAAGCACACTCTAAGTAGTATACTGTAATAATTACATAAGATTATTTTTATCACAAAGTACATTTTGAATGTATTTTGTGACAGAAATGTCCGCTTTAGCGTGAAGTGGGGTTACGATGCAGAGCGTTTAGTAAGCCCTCGATGGTTGAATACTGTTATCGTCCTGCTTCCATTATATATTGTAAAAAGTTACTACTAATTCTCCATCTTCCTTAGAATCCAAAACAAGTTTTAAAATTTTTCCGTTTTTATTTAGTTGATATACTTCTAAATTAGTGTTTGATACACCAACATTATTTAGTTTTAATCCTCTTGAAAATACTTCAGCAATATTTATAATATCTAATGTTTCAAGTTCTCCAGGACAACCTTTACAATAATGTCTTTCTATTATATGTTTGAATCCCTTTTTGCTATCTCCTAGTCTTAGGATAACTTTTTTTTCATTTATTAAAAATTCTGCTTTTTCATTAACACCATTTATAAAATCAATGACTATCTTTTGATTAGGTTTCCATCTTTTCTTTTTTCTTGAAGATTCTATAGCTATAATATCTTTTTTAAGTTTGGCTAACCGCTCAGAGTAAATACTCACTACATCCCTTTTATTTTAATAAGACTAGATTTTATCATATATTATATAAATCTTTGACAGACTGCTTACCACTTTCAGGAGCTAATTTTGCATATCTCAAAGTCATTTTTATGTCTTTGTGATTCATAAGTTTTTGGATAGTAAAAATTGGAGTTCCATTTATAGCCAAATGACTTGCAAATGTATGTCTAAGTGTATGTAGTACGACTAAGTTCTTTCTATCAGTTTTATCAATGCCCTTATTGAATAGTTTGTGAAGTATTGCTAAAGTTTCTCTTTGTATCATTGTTGGTTTATAATGAAAAATTTTATCTGAAATGTGAAGATTACTTGACCAAGTTTTTAATAAATTGACTAGTTCATCTGTCAAAAAGGATTTATAAGTACTGTTATTTTTAAAGTCTTTAAGTGTAATAATTTGATTTGTAAAATCAAGATCTTTCTTTGATATATTTAATATTGTTGCTAATCTTCCTCCAGTAGTTAATGCAAGTTTACAAAAAAGATATAATTGTTCATCTTCCTTAACAGTTTCGTAGAGTTGGTTGATCTCTTCTATACTAAGGTATCGTTCTCTTTCATTATCAACTTTATCTTTTTCTATGTACTTTGTAGAATCATTTTTTATCAGTTCTTCTTTTAGTCCAAAATGTAAAATTGCTGAAAAAAGAGTTAATATATTATTTACAGTTTTATTTGATAGAGGATCCCCATGTAAATTGGTTTTTTCTTTTAAATGTTGTTTAAATATTTTTATGTCATCTCTTGTCAATATTTCAATATCTTTTGAATTAAAAAAAGGTAAGATGTGTTTCTTTGCACTTGAGATATCACTTTGTTTACTTTTTCCAACTTTTCTTGTTTCAAAATACTTTTCTTGTAATGTTTCAAATTTTAGAAATGTTTTTTTCTTTTTATTTACAATTAAAGGTGGCTCTTCTCCCAGTCGTTGCTTTGTAAGGATTTCGTTTCTTTTTTGAACACAATAGTTTTCTCTTATGCCCTCACTATATTTGCCAATTTTAATCCATACTTTTTTAGAGTTAATTATGTCTTTATATGTAATATAATAAACTTTGTCTCCATTTAACAAAAGATTATAATAAATTCCTATTTTAGAAGTTTTTATTCTTTTCAAAAGTGTACCCTATATCTATCCCTATATTAGGAATATTGAATTTTTTAAGGATTATATCATTTTAAAGAACTCTTGTAAATAATGTATTTATGGCTATTTAGGCGTATTTTATTTTTTAAGTTTTATATTAAAAAATATCATTAAGGGTTTCGGCCCCGGTGGTTGCGGGTTCGAATCCTGCCAGGCGTACCATTAAAAGCTCCATTTAATTAGTCTTTTGACTTTTTACGTGGAGCTTTTTTTATGTCTAAAAATTAGATTTTCCCAACCTATCTCCCACAACAAAATGCAAAACAGTACAAATATATAAGACTATAGTAAACAAATTGTTTTTATAATTAAATCTTAAATAGTAATATTTTTAAAAGAGATTTTATAATCAACTAAAATTATAGTTATGTTTTTGTATAATAAAATAAAAGGATAATTATGAGAGGTATTATATATTTAAGTTTAGTGACATCTTTTGTTTTACTAACTATTACTGGTTGTGCAAA
>Ga0193958_1000798_pt1 | contig 10872 bp, 13 predicted proteins | sample FB_1_MG_FD_140320 | JGI IMG/M metagenome (GOLD analysis project Ga0193958, IMG submission 140320) | Microbial mat bacterial communities from the Broadkill River, Lewes, Delaware, United States - FB_1_MG | ecosystem: Environmental > Aquatic > Freshwater > River > Microbial mats | place: USA...
AACAAAAACTTCATCTTTGAATTGTTTGATATAAGGCAATGCATCAAGTAGTAGTTTTGCTTGTTCTATCTTTTTTTTCACATTTTTACCTTTTTGTTTTGTATCGGGTATTATAGCGAAATTGTGTTAAATACTTTCTCTTATAAAAATATGCCGAATATCTAAAAATACAATAGTTACGAAATGAAATACGCACTAAAATTACTGTAACCAAACTGTAACCAAACTTATTTATACTTTCAAAATTAACTTGTATAGACAAGTAGAAAAAGGAAAAATTTGTTAGATCAAAATTCAACAGATGCGTTGTACTATCAATTGTATAAAGTAATAAAAAATCAAATAAAAACAAAAGAGTTATCATCAGGAGAAAAAATACCATCAGAAAATGAATTTGCTGGATTATATAATATCAATAGACATACAGTGCGTCAAGCCTTACAAAAATTGAAAGAAAAAGGTTTGATTTATTCACAAAAAGGGAAAGGTAACTTTGTTGCAAACATCAAAATTCCATATAGTATGACGAAAAAAAGTAATTATAGTACTCAAATATTGGATATAGGATTTGAGCCATCTTCGAAATTACTTGAGTGTAAAATAATTGAAGCAGATGAAGATATATCTCAAGAATTACAAATAAATGATGGAGAAGATGTATTAATGATAAAAATACTCAAGTATGTAGATGCAACTCCATTTGCTATATACACTAGTTTTTTTGATGGTAAACGATTTAAGGATTTGGCAAATTCTATAGAAGACAATACTTCTTTATACAAAGTATTAAAGGAAAAGTATGATGTGATTGCTACAAAACAAGATTGTTTTTTTGAAGCAATGTTACCTACAAAAGAGGAAGCAGAATTATTGATGATTCCTGAGAGTTTTCCATTATTAGTCTCTACTGTATCTTCACTAGACCAATTTGGAAATTCAGTAGAGTGTGGATATGCAAAATTTAGAGCTGATTTAGCGAAAATAAAAATAAAATTATAAGAGAGACAAACAGATGATACATATGAAAAAATTAACTTTAGGATATAAAAAAGAGGTTATTCTAAAAAATATAGATTTAAAAATAAGTAAAGGAGAATTTATAGGAATTATAGGACCCAGTGGTGCAGGAAAATCAACACTTCTAATGTCTGTTGTTGGTGGGATAAAAGTTTTTGATGGAAAGTTTGATGCTTTAGGTTTTGATATGAGAAAAATCAAAAAAAAAGATTTAGCTAATTTAAGAACAAAAGTTGGAATTATTTTTCAAGGGTATTATTTGGTTGATAGGTTATCCGTTTTAGATAATGTAATAAGTGGCATGTTAAAAGATATCCCAATGGCAAGAGCAATTATAAAATATTATAAAGAGAAAGAATTAAAAAAAGCAAAGGAGTTTATGGAGATAGTAGATATTGATAAATATTCATTAAAAAGATGTGATGAGCTTTCAGGTGGGCAGAGACAAAGAGTAGCAATTGCACGAGCTTTAGCAGCTGATCCTAAATTGATTTTAGCAGATGAACCTATTTCAGCATTAGATCCAAAAAGTGCTACAAAGGTTATGCAAATATTAAAAAAAGTAAATGAGACATATGGAGTGACTGTAATTGCAAATTTACATCATTTAGATTATGCAAAAGAATACTGTGACAGAATAATTGGCGTTAATAATGGCACAGTAGTCTTCGATGGTAATAGTAGCGAACTAACAGACGAGTTAGTTGAACAAATCTATACTACTAAAAACGATAGTAGTGTAGCAAAAAAATAATATTACAAAGGTAAATAGATGAAAAATAAATTATTAAAAACTGTAGCAATAACTACACTTACGTTAACTTTAGGAGCAAATACTTTAATGGCTCAAGATAAATGGCCAGATAAATTACGATTTGGTGTTATTCCAGTTGCAGGATCTACTTCTATGAAAGAAAATTTTGGACCATTAACTACATATTTAGAAAAGCAGTTAGGGATAAAAATAGATTTACAGCTTGCAGGTGATTATACTGGTGTTATAACAGGGATGCAACATAATCATATTGATTTAGCATATTTAGGACCAAAATCGTATGTGGAAGCTGTAAAAAGAGCAAATGCTGAAGCACTTGTTGTTGAAGTAGATGCAGAGTCTGGTTTACCTGGATACTATGGGACAATTATAAGTAAAAAAGGAAGTGGTCTTAAAACTCTAGAAGATATTAAAAATAAAAAATGGGCATTTACATCTTCACAATCTACATCTGGAACATTAGTCCCATCAGTTATGTTTTCACAAAAAGGTATTAAACCTACTGATTATTTTTCAAAAGTGTTGTATTCAGGAGGACATGAAGCTTCAATACTTTCTGTTAAAGCAGGAAGAGTTGATGCAGCATCTACAAATAATTTAGATTTTAATAGAGGACTTGGTAAACATTGGACTGAAAATGATTTTAATATTATTTGGAAATCAGCGTTAATCCCAGGAGCTCCTATAGCCGTAAAAAAAGACTTACCTAATTCTTTAAAAATGGCAATCAAAGGTGCACTGATTTCATTTAATGACCAAGAAGGCTTAAAAAGGCTTAAAAATAAAGGTTATATAAATGTTGATGATTCAATGTACGATAGTATTAGAGATTTGATTGAACTAAAAAAACAACTAAAAAATCAGAAATAACTTCAAAAAATATAATTTATTAAATAGAGAAAAAAATACAAAAGAGTTTGATTACTCTTTTGTATATAGAAAAGTAATGCCTATTTTTTGGCAAAAGGAAAATCATGAGTATAGAAGATTTAAAAAAAGAATCATCACCATTTAACATATATTCCTTTGTAGTAATTACAATTTTTATATATGTAATGGCACAAAGTTGGATAGATACTGAAATGAGTTTTGGTGCATTAGTCGATGGATGGAAGTATATGCTGGAATATCTTCAAGGAAATCCTGACATAGAGGGAAGTGCATATTTTCCACCTACTACAAATAAAGCTGATATAAGTGATTATATTTTAGCAATGATAGAAACAGTTCAAATGGCAATTTTAGCACTTGTTTTATCCGTAATAATTGCAGTGCCATTATCTTATATGAGTTCAAGAAATATATTAACGATTTTAATTCCAGGACAATCATTATTACAAAAAGCACTCAGACAATGTTTGTATGCGTTAGCAACTTTATTTGCAAATATTTGCAGGTCGATAAATGAAATTGTTTGGGCATTGATATTTGTAAGTGCCGTGGGACTTGGACCAATGGCTGGTATATTAGCATTAGCAGTACACACAGCAGGAACACTTAGTAAACTTTTAAGTGAAGGAAATGAATCAATAGATCCAGGACCAGTTGAAGCATTAACATCAAGTGGTGCAGGTTTTATTAAGATATTAACTTATGCAGTTATACCACAAACAATGCCACATTTTATATCAATGGTTTTATATAGATTTGAATCAGATGTAAGAAGTGCTTCAATTTTAGGGTTTGTAGGAGCTGGAGGAATCGGTTTTTATCTTTTTGATAAATTAAGAGCTTTTGAAAATGGTGATGTATGTGCGATTTTAATAATAATCGTTTTAACAGTATGGATAATTGACAAGTTTAGTGCACTTATTAGAAAAAGGTATATATAAAAATGCAAAGAGAAGATATAAATAATTTAGCACAATTAGTGCAAATAGAAAAACTAGAAGAGTTATATAATAAAATTGATAAAAATTTTAAATTAAAAATATTAACACAACCAACAGAACAAACAATACTCGTACCAGTTAAAGATCCAATCTCTGGGGGAAGTTTTTATGCTGGAGAAGTATTAGTAACATCTACAATCGTACAAGTAGAACAAACTAAAGGCTGGTCAATGATAATGGATAGTGATGAAATATTATCCTTGTATGTAGCAACACTGGATGCTTGTTTTGAAGCAAATATTTTAAAAAATGAAATAGAAAATTTATTAAATGAAGCAGAAAATTTAAAAAATAAAAAAATAGAACAAATAAATCAAAAAGTAAACTCTACCAGAGTATCTTTTGATTTAATGTAAGGTTATAAAATGGATACAGTTGATATAGAAAAATTAAATAGAGACAACTTTAAAGCTCTACAAAATAGTTTAAGTATGCCAGGTAAGATTGAAAATATAACAGAGTTGTTTGAGTCACATTTATTAGCCATAGCAAATACACTTCTTTATTCTGAAGTAAGTTTTTATTATGAGGGTAGTGAAGAGTTTGAGTTAATAGAAGCAATTACAAATTCAAAAAAAGAAACGATTGAAAATGCAGATTATATTTTTTGTGATGAGGTAAATGAATATTTATTTAATAAAGCAAAAATGGGAACGGCTAAAGATCCAGAATATTCAGGAACTTTTATTATTAAATGCAAAGAATTTGATGGCCTAAAAGTAAAATTAAAAGGTCCAGGAATAGATAAAGAAAAAATAGTATTTTTACCCATAAACAAATCATTTGTGGAATTTTTTAATGAAAAAAATTCTTATTATCCGTTAGGTAATGAAGTGTTTTTTTTAAATGAAAATGGAAAAATTATAGCTTTGAGTAGAACAACTAAAATGGAGATAATATAATGGCATATTATGCAATAAAAGGTGGTGAAACTGCTATTAAAAATTCGTTAAATTTTTATAGTGATTTAACACAAGCATCTCAAAATATAGATGACAATGATTTAATGAACGGGTTAACATTCTCTATAGACAAAGTGATGAGTGAAGGTTCATTATATTCTAAAAAATTAGCAGCAATTGCTATTAAAAGAAGTGCGGGAGATTTATTAAATGCTTCGTTTTTTTTAAGAGCGCATAGAAGTTCTTGTCAAAGAATTTGTACTTCTAAAACTATTGATGTAAATGAGATGAGATTAAGTAGAAGAATATCATCCGCTTTTAAAGATATTGAAGGTGGACAACTTTTGGGTGCATCAAACGATTATGAAATTAAATTGTTAGTAGATTTAAAAGATGAAAAGGTAAATGTCGAAGAATATTCAAATAAAGATTGTGTAATTAAATCTGCTTTAACACCATTAAGAGATGATAATCTTATAAAAAAACTTCCACAAGAAGATGAGCCATGGGATATTACGAGAAACTATCCATCTGCTCCATATCCAAGAAGTGCAGTACTTCAAGTGATGAGTAGAGGGGAGAGTGGTTCACTTTTAACAGTAGGATATACAACAATGAGAGGGTATGGTGATGTTCATCCAACTATTGGAGACCTTCGTATTGGAGAGTTAGATATAACAGTTGTCCATCCATTTACTAAAAATGAGGTAAAAGTAGGGGAGATAGAAGCAACAGCAGTTGAGAGTGTTGGAACATTTAACCAAGATAGTGAAGGCGATACAAAACTTACAACTGGTTTTGGATTTTGTTTTGGTAAAAATGAAACAAAAGCTATCTCTATGTCAATTATTGATTTAACATTGTACAACAATACTTATTCTGTTGGTGGCGATAATATTATAGCTGCTGATTTTGAGATGATAATGCATCATTTAGATGGTATAGAATCATTTGGTATGACAAATCACTTTAAGTTACCACATTATGTGACATTTCAAACTGATTATCAAATTTTTAAAAGTGCTCAAAAATACTCTGAAGATAAAAAAGAAGTTGAACAAAAAGAGCAAGAGGGAGTAAAATAATGAGATATGCATTTTTAGATGAAGAAGCAAAAAAAGAGATTAGAAGATCAATTTTAAAAGCTATTGCAATTCCTGGGTATATAGTATCTTTTGCTTCAAGAGAACTACCAGTAGCTCGTGGTTGGGGTACTGGTGGATTACAAATCACACTAGCAATTATCAATGAAACAGATAAGTTAAAAGTAATAGATCAAGGGTGTGATGGAAGTGTAAATGCTGTAAATATTAGAAATTTTATCAAATCAGTGACTGATGTTGATACAACTATTGATACAAAAGAAGCCACAATAATTCAAACACGGCATAGAGTACCAGAGATGGAATTACAAGAGGGGCAAACTTTAGTTTTTCAAGTACCAATTCCCGATATTTTAGAAACAGTTGAGCCAAATTTAGGGAAACAGAAACTGCTACATGCAAATGCTGATTATTCAAAACTTTGGGTTTTATTGTATGAAGACACATCAATGTATGGTGATAGTAGAATCTCAAATAGATACCCAGTAATGGTAAATAAAAGATATGCAATGGATCCAAGTCCTATACCAAAATATGACACTTTAAAATTAAATAATTGTAAAGCATTACAACTATTTGGAGCAGGAAGAGAAAAGAAAATTTATGCGATTCCTCCATATACAAATGTAATGCCGTTAAAATTTGAAGATAAAGACTTCTCAGTAGAAAACTTTAATGGTCATTGTTGCGGAAAATGTGGAAGTACGCATAGCTTTTTAGATGAAGTGTATGATGATGATGGTGTTGTAAATTATTATTGTAACGATACTGATTACTGTGATAAAGAACAAGAAATGAAAGGAGATAAATAATGATATTAGATATGAAAAATGTTTCGAAAGTCTTTGGAAAATTTTGTTCTAAATGTTTAGAAACAACAGGAGCTTCATATAATAGTTCTATTTGTCCTACTTGTAAAAGTGTAGTTGGTGTTAATGATGTAAATTTAACATTAAGTGATGGGGAAGTATTAGGAATAGTAGGGGAGAGTGGTAGTGGAAAATCAACACTTCTTCAACTTATTTACCAAGACCAAAAAGCATCTTTGGGTGAAATATTTATCAAAGCTTTTAAAGGTAGAGATGGAAAAGAAAAAAATATCTTAGATGCAGACTTAAATGAACTATCGTATTTAAGAAACTCAATTATGTCAATGATTTATCAAAACCCAAGACTTGGATTAAATTATAAATTTAGTGCTGGTGGGAATATAGCTGAAAAAGTAATTATGAGTGGAAATAAAAAATATCAAGAGATACGAGATAGAGCATTATATTTTTTAGAAAAAACTGAGATACCAGTAAGTAGAATAGATGACTATCCAGAATACTTTTCAGGTGGACAACAACAGCGGATACAGATATCAAAAGCATTATCTTCAAACCCAAAAATTTTACTTTTGGATGAACCTACGACAGGACTTGATCTTTCAGTTCAAGCCAAAATTCTTGATTTGATAAAAGAGTTACAACATGAAATTGGTTTTTCTATGATAATTGTTTCTCATGATTTAGGTGTGATTAAACATCTTACCGATATCACAGTTGTTATGAAAAATGGACAAATAGTTGAAAGAGGTTTAACAGATCAGATTCTAGAAGATCCACAACACCCATATACACAACTATTAGTATCATCGATACTTTAAAGAGTAAGGAAAAAAAATGATTAGATTAGAAGTAAAAGATTTAAATAAAACTTTTAAAGTTCATACTCAAGGAAGTATAGAAGTTAAAGGTTTTGAAAATATAAGTTTACAAGTAAAACAAGGTGAATTTTTATCACTATTTGGGCCAAGTGGTGCAGGAAAATCATCTATATTAAAAACTTTATTTAGAACATATACAACAACAAGCGGAAATATAATTTTCCATAGAGATAATGGAAACACAATAGATATTGCTAATGCTAATGAGAGTGAAATTTTAGAATTAAGAAAAAATGAAATAGGTTATGTTTCTCAATTTTTACAAATTTTACCAAGAGTAAGTGCAGTTGATGTAGTAGCCCAACAGTTAATTTACAAGGGTGAAAGTGAAAAAGTTTCTAGAGTAAAAGCAAAAGAGATGTTAGATTATCTTTCCATTAGAGAAGAGTTATTTGATCTTTCACCATTGACTTTTTCAGGTGGTGAACAACAGCGTGTAAACATTGCAAAAGGTATTATTGCTCCAAAGTCTTTGTTGCTTTTAGATGAACCAACTGCATCTTTGGATAAAACAAATACGATGAAAGTAGTAGAAAAATTAAAAATACTAAAAACACAAGGTGTAGCGATGGTAGGTATTTTTCATGATTTAGAAGCTATGGAAATAATAAGTGACAATATATATAAATTAGAAAGAGTAGGATAGAAAATGCAAACAATATTAAGAAGTACAAATGTTCTTATCAATGAAGAATTTGTACCAGCAGATATAGTAATCGAGGGTGAGTTTATTAAAAGTGTTGATGCATATAAATCTCATGATGTAGCTATAGATTTAGGAGAGCGAAAAATTGCACCAGGTATTGTAGATTTACATTCTGATGCAATAGAAAAAGAGATAGAACCAAGACTCGGAGCAACTTTTCCAATTGCATTGGCTGTTGCAGAACTTGATAAAAAACTTTCAATGGCTGGAATTACTACAATGTTTCATGCTATTGGTTTTGAAGAAAATCCTAAGAAAAAAAGAAGTATTGATTTAGCAAAAGAACAAATCGAAGAAATACATAAGGCAAACAAACAACATTTAGGAGTTGATAATTTTATCCATGCACGATTTGAGTTAAGCGCAAGTGAAGCTGTTGAACCTATAAAAGAAGTTATCGAAAATGGTATGGTAAAACTATTATCTTTAATGGATCATAGTCCTGGGCAAGGACAGTTTAAATCTTTAGAATCATTTAAAAAGTTTTATAGTTCATATTATGGACTTAATGAAAGTGAGTTACAAAAAGTAGTTGATAAAAAACTAATAAAAGATGATGATAAAATTAATGATTTAATAGCTTGTGCAAAAAAACATAATTTGACACTTTTAAGTCATGATGATGATTGTATAGAAAAACTTGATGGATTGGCTAATATTGGTGTACAAATATCAGAGTTTCCATTGGATTTAGAAGTTGCAAAATATGCTGTTTCTAAAGGAATTGCAACAGGAATGGGTGCTCCAAATATTGTAAGAGGTGGAAGTCAAAGTGGAAATATTTCTGCCATTGAACTAGTTCGTGAGGGTGTGTGTAAATATCTATGCTCAGATTATCATCCAACATCAATGCTTCAAGCAGTATATAGAATGAAAGGGGATGCAAAATTAGACATTGCAAAAGGTTTTTCAATGATTTCATCAACACCTGCAAAATATGCAAACCTAGAAGATAGAGGTGAGTTAAAAGCTGGTAAAAGAGCTGATATTATTGTAATAGAAGATGACCATATTGCAAAAGTAGTTTGGACTATTAAAGATGGAGAGTCAATTTACAATGCAATGAAAGGTTTTAGGTTTTAATATGACAAATATATACAGAACAATTTTAGGTTTAAAATACAGAGATTAAGATTTTACAAGATGTATCAAAAAATGATTACATCTTGGTTGATTATAAATAAAGCAGAAAAGTAGAATGGATGAAAAAAATTATATTGATTGTGGGACCCAGTGGAGTAGGTAAAGATACTTTAATTGATTATGCAAAAAAAACACTAGATGAAAAAGATAATTATCATTTTATCAATAGGTATATAACACGAATACCAGATGAAAATGAAGAAAATTATTTTGTTGAGGAAGATGCATTTCGTATTTTAGATGATCAAGGTTTTTTTGTATCATCTTGGTATGCACATAAAAATTGTTATGGTATTGCTAAAAATAATATTTTAGATGGTATAAATATTATCTCAATTTCAAGAGAACATATTAAAGATTTTGAAAATAAATACGATAATGTTATAACAATACATGTTACTTTACCTAAACTCATGTTATTGGAAAGATTGCGTTTAAGAAAAAGAGAATCAGAAGCTCAAATTATGCAAAGAATTGAACGATCATATGAAAAAATAGAAGCTAAAAAATTAATTAGTTTTGAGAATATTCATAAAATTGAAAAATCTGCAGAAGAATTTATAAACATAATTAAATCAATTTAAATGAAAGGTTTAAAATGAAATTTAAGTTTTTAGGGACATCAGATAGTGCAGGTATTCCTGTACATAATTGTAAATGTGCAGCATGTTTATCATATAGAAATGAAAAGAAAATAAATCTTGCAACATGTGCAGTATTAGAATATGAAAATAAAGTTATTTTATTTGATGCAGGTATAGAAAATATTGCAAATATGTATGATGGTAAAAAAATTGAAGCAGTGTTTATGACACATTTTCATCCCGATCATGCCCTAGGTCTTTTACGACTTAGATATTCAAATGATGAAATTACTTGTTTTCATCCAAAGGATACTGCTGGTTTTTCTGATCTTTTTAAACATAAAAAATCTATAAAATATATAGAAAACGAAGCATTAAAAACAATACAGATAGATGATATCAAAATTACTCCTATACCTTTAATTCACTCGAAAAATACTACAGGATATATAATAGAAACCGCTCATTGTAAAATTGCTTATTTAACAGATTGTGCTGGAATAACTGAAAAATATATGAAAATTTTACAAACATATGCTTTTGATTATGTGTTTTTAGATGCTTGTTTTACTCCACCTAATATCGGTAATCATTTAAATTATGAAAATGCTACAAAATTACTAGATACTTTAAATACACAAGATGCATACTTAATGCATCAAGGACATGATACATTATCTTATATCTTAAATAATAATATAAATTTAAAATACAGATATATCAATGCTTTTGAAGAATTTGTATTAAACTAAAAACTAAGTAAAACTATAAATTCTTTTTCTAATATATGCAATTAACTTAATAGCTTAATCTTATACGATATAATACCCATAATTTAAGACAATACAAATATCTTATAATTTCAAAAGTAAAAGGAATTAGATGAATTCATCGAAGACAATAAACACGACAATTATTCTTTTGTGTTTTTTAGTGGCAAGTGTTGCTACATTAGGGAGCCTATTTTTTAGTGAAGTGATGGGATTTGTTCCCTGTTCAATGTGTTGGTATCAAAGAATTTTTATGTATCCATTGGTTTTAA
>Ga0193958_1000799_pt1 | contig 10864 bp, 9 predicted proteins | sample FB_1_MG_FD_140320 | JGI IMG/M metagenome (GOLD analysis project Ga0193958, IMG submission 140320) | Microbial mat bacterial communities from the Broadkill River, Lewes, Delaware, United States - FB_1_MG | ecosystem: Environmental > Aquatic > Freshwater > River > Microbial mats | place: USA...
CAGCTTTTTTCTTTAGTAGATATAAGTTTGATAGATAAGTTCCTATAAATGATTCTGTGATTCCTAATTGTTCTCCATAAGGATTTACTTTTATTTTTATTTCATCAATTCCAAATTTCAACGAGTTTGAAGATGATTTTACACCTTCAATTTGTTTTAACTCTTTATCTAATAATTCAACAGCATTGATTGCTTTTTGATTATCTGGTGTGATGATTCCTATTTTTACATCTGCTTTTATTGGACCTACTTTTTTCTCTAAAACTGCAATTTCATCAAGATTGAATTTATTTTTATAATCTTTCTTTTCAATAAAATCTTTTAATTTTTTTGCAATATTATCAGATTTTTCTTCTCTTTTTCTCCCCTCATCATCATAGTAAAAACTTAAAGCTGGAGTTACATATCTATCTAAAATATTCATTGGTTTTAGTTTTTGAAGTTCAACTGTCATATACATAGCATAAGGAAAGTTCTCAGTATTATTCCCTACATCTTTCCTATATCCCGCAACTGAGTTTATATTTCTTATATAAAACTTTTCACTATTTTCCATGATATCTGCTTCAATAGAACTTACTATTGCAAATGCTTCTTCAAGCGTTGTATTTGCATTTGCTTTTAATGTAATTTTAACATCAGTTGAATCAAATTTTGGGAACATTTGAAATTTCGAATCACTTATAAATTTAAAAGTAAAAAATGGAACTAAAATAATAAATATTACAATAAAAGTTTTTTTCCAATGCATAAAAAAATGGATCACTTTATTGTAAATACTGTTTGCTTTTTCCCAAGAAGTTACTTTTGAACCATTTTTAAGTGTATGAGCTGCGTGAATTGGTAAAAATATAAAAGACTCAATAAGTGAAGCCACAACTAAAGCACTAAGTGCAATTGGAATTAACTTCATAACTTCACCCATAGTTCCACTAATCATTAAAATTGGTAAGAAAGAAAATAAGGTAGTAAGTGAAGCGATAGTTACAGGTTCAACCATCTCTTTCGCTCCCATAATAGCAGCTGTCTTAGGATCGTGTCCTTCTTCTATATGTTGTTGTATATTTTCACTTACAACAATCGCATCATCAACAACTATACCAATAGCAATAAGAACACCAACTAGCGTAATCATATTTATTGTATAACCTGAAAAATAGATGTAAATAGCTGCAATAACAAATGAAGTTGGAATACCAATAGCAATAATAAATGACATTCTAGCGTTGATTAAAAGAGCCACTAAAATTGTGATTAAAATAATACCAAGTAAAATATTTGATGAAACTACATTTAATCTATCGACAATTCTTTCACTATTATCATCTGAAATCTCAATATGAATATCTGGATTCTTTTTTGATATCTCAGGTAATACTTTTTTAATTTTTTTTACTATTTCAATTGCATCTGCTGTATTTGCCTGTACAACTTGAAGAGAAAGTGAGTTCTGACCATTTAAAGAGTATAAAGTAGAAGAATCTTCATATTTTTTTGCGATTTTTGCAATATCTTTTATATAAACAGATTTACCTGATATTTTTAATAAAATATTCCCAAAATCAAGGGCATTTTTTGCACCATTAAATGTTGAGATATAATAGTGTTTTTTAGGGTCTTCAATTTTTCCTATTGGGAAAATATATGAAATAGTGGATATGGCACTAAAAACTTCATTTTTATTTAGGTTTAAAGCATCTATTTCTTTCTCATCAAGTAAAACTTCAAAATATTTATCAGAATCTCCAAATACATTTATTTCACTAATTCCATTTATATTTAATAATTGACTTTTTAAATTATCAGCAAATGGTTTTATCTCATCAATAGCAAGCTTTTTAGAAGTTACAGATACATCAACTAATGTTCTAGTTCTATCTAATACGCTAACACTTGGGTCATCCATATCTGATGGTAGATTTGTTTTTATGAGAGTTATTACGTCTTTAATTTTATCAGCTTCTCTGTATTTATCTTCACCTTTTTTTAACTCTAAAATAATTGTGAATTTTCCTGGACTAATAACTGTTGAGATAGTATCTATTGAGTCTATATTTTTAATATTATCTTCTATCTCTGTTACTGCCATTTTATCTAGTATATCAACTGAAGCTCCTGTGTAAGAACCTTTTATTGAAATCATATCTAAGTCAAAACTAGGGAATATTTCTTTTGGAGTTTTTGTATATGACCAAATACCAACAGCAAAAATTAGTATAAATAAAGTATAGTTTACTCTTGAATTTTCAACGAAAAATCTTAAAATTTTATCGAACATTTATTTCCTTTAATTAAAAGAAAATATTATATTACATAAGTATTAATAGTATGTTAATATTTTAGTAAAAAGCGAGTAGAATTTTATCTACTTGCCCCATAAATATTTAATTTTTTAACAATTTCTAAATCTTCATTAGTTTTTACATTTTCAGCAAATACTTTTATATTTAAAAGTTCTGATAAGTCTTGTATACTTTCAACAAAACTTTGTTTAGCATTATCATTACAAATATTGCAAGTATAGTCTCTTGCTAGTCTTATATAATCAAGATTTAAATTTTTGATACTATCTAATGGTATAAATTTAGTTTCAAATCTTTTTATAATAATCATTGCTCCACATTTATGAATTTCATCTACAAAGAATTTGAATTTGTCTACATTTTTTGCAACAGCATAAGCAGTTACTGAGAAGACAAGTTGATTTGCAATTGTTTTATGCTCTAAAATCTTTTTTTCAAGCCATGCTATGAAAGCTGTGTTATTTATTGATTCAAGAGAAAGGTTTATAGAAATTGAGTGAGAAACATTGTTTACTAAAATATGATTAATTACTTTTGTTATAACTTTTTTATCAAATTCTACAATTTTTTCATATCTTTCCGCAATAGAAACAAATGTACCAATTGCTATTGGGTTATTCTCTTTGTCTTTTATATGAGTAAATGCTTCTTGCATATAAATTGAGTTTGACTCTTTATTTAATAAAATAGAATCCCCTATATATCTAACATCAAAATTAGAATTGTCAATAATATCAAATACTAATTCTCTCCAAGCATCCATATCTCTTGATAACTCAGTTGAATCGGATATAAATGATTCGTTTACCCCAATGATAGTTGCCCTTTCATATGCTTCATTTGCACTTTGTAAAATCTCTGGAGTTGTTCCTATTGGATTAAATTCTGTTGCCCCTATATGAACTATTTCATTTTTATTATATTCAATTGAAAGCTTTTCAAAATTTGCTTGTAAATCTTTTATAAATTTTTCAGTATCTTCAAAACTGAATCTTTCAGCAATTAAAGCAAACTCAGAACCAAAAAATCTATATGCAGTAAGTTTCTTCCCTTCTGGTATTTTTGTATTTTTTAATATTTTTGAGAACTCTTGAATAAAATTGTTAACTTCACTTGTAGTATGTGATTTTGCAAATGATGCTAAATCAAAGATTTTAATTATAAAGATAAATCCAGATGATTTATTTATGAACATATCTTTCATATCTGTTTCAAAACTTTGTTTTAAAGCAAGTCCTGTTAATTCATCCTCTGATAGTTTTTTTGTAATTGTTTCAAGATTTCTATTCAGTTTATTAATAATTTCTTCTATCTTTGTAGACATTAAATTAAATGCAATTGCAACAGCTTTTATTTCAGTTGTCCAAGGTAATTCTTTAATAGTTTCAAATTTACCATTTGCAATATCAATTGCTAACTTTTCTAAAGTTTTAAGTGGTTTTAGTAAATATCTTACAAATATAAATAAAAATGCCATAGATAAAATAAATGCAAATATTGCATAAATAATAGCACTTTTTGCTTGCTCATATAATTTTGCATATGCATCTCCTGCATTTGCACTAACAAATATTTTAGCAGTTGTTTTCCATCCATCACTAATTTCACTATATTTTTCTTCAAGATTAATTGGAATCATATCAATAAACCATTTTGGAATATAATCAAATTTTTCAGCTCTTACTGATTTTATTAATACTTTGTTTATTGATAAATGGGCAATTGCATCAACTTTTTTGCCATTCTCATTTGTCGCTACAAAATTAAATGTAATATTCCCACCATTTTTATATTTTGCTGTTGGAGTAAAATTATAAATGTCTTCTGTTATTTCAGTTGTAGGTTCATCTTTTATTTTTTCATCTTCAAGTGCTTGAAGCTCTTTTGTTATTTCATAATCAGAAGTGATAAGTTCAACTTTTCCATATTTTGGATCAACTTTTAAATTAGATATTTTCCAAACAGAATCATCTAAATCAGTTGAAGCTATGATTAAATCCCCTTCACTAATAGTAAAATAAGCATCTTCAAGTCTTATCTCTTTATAAAAACCACTAGTAGCAATGGCTGTAATAATAGATTCAATTTCTGGATCTTTCTTATTTTTTAAAAGAGGTTTTAGGCTCATTCCAAGGGACGTTGCTGTATCTTGTGCTTTTGATTGTGACTCAATCTGTAGATATTCTTTTGTATTTACTACGCTAATTATAAAATTACCTGTAAATATTATAAAAAATATAATCGAGATTATAATATACAACTGTTTTGATAAAGACATTTTTTATTCCTTTTTTAAAATCTACTCATTAAATCTTTCCAAGATCTAAGATTATTTCTTCCAACTTTAACTGAACCTTTATTTTTAGCTTGCCATAATCCATCAGCATTAAAACTATAAACAGGTTTTAAATCAGTTCTTTTAGTAGCCAATTGAAGCTTTTTATTGATGTTATCTAATACAATTGGAGTTGCTCCTGGTTTATGAAAATATGTTAAAACCATATGAGCTTGTTCATATTTACTATTTGATCTTCTATATGAAACATAAGTGATTCTTAACTTGTCATCTGGAACTCCAAGTTTTCTTAAGCTGAAATATTTTGCAATTGCATAATCTTCACAATCTCCAGCACCACTACCCATAAACTCAAAAGGTGTAGCCCAATAATCCTTTTTTTTCCAGTGCCTTAAGTCACTAACATATTTGATTTTATTAAAAAAGTCATTTACATTTTTAAGCTGAGTAAGGATTTTTTCATTTTTTGAAGATTGTATCATTGAATCCCAAATTTCAACTCTATTTTTAGCTTGAGACCCGTATTTGTTTTCAATTGATCTGAGTTGATTTTCGGTTATGTTATAAGTTCTTGATGCAGTAATAATTGAAATAAAAGAGATAAATAAGAAAAATATTATTAATAAATTTTTCAAATTATCTCCTTTTTTATAGACATAATAGCCAAATTAAATTGAAAATTATTTTAATAAGCTTTTTATTGCTTCTTCGTCAATTTTTTCGTTATCATATTTAATAGCAATTACATTTTCTGTATTATTTACATACCATTCATCAATTGCATCATGAGTTAAGTTTGCACTATTTTCTAAATGGTATTCATCAAGTGAAAGATAAGCAAATTTTTTCTTAGCAGGATTTGGCATTGTAATAATTAAAATAGCCCATAAAACACAAATAACAGCAATTACGATTACTAAAGTTACAATTGGTTCTTCTGGTTTATAAAACATCCCACCAATAATACCACCTAAGAATGTACCTAAATATCCAGCTGAGTTAAATATTCCTAAAACTAATCCTCTTTGGTGAACTTTTGCAAATTTAGATGCAAGTGATTGCATAATTGGTTCGTGCATATTAAATCCAACAAAGAAAACAACAACACCAATAATAAACATAGTTGAACTTGTACTAAATCCTATGATTAAATATGAAATAGCAAAAAATGCAATACCAATAAGTAAAATCTCTTTGAATTTTCCTTTTTTCTCAGCAATAATTGCAGCGGGTGCCATAGCAATAAATCCAAAAATCATAGCTGGTAGATAAACTTTCCATAGTTCAGTTTTTTCCCATTCAAAACCTTTTGTTAAAGTCATAGGAATAATCATAAAAGCAAAAGTCATTAAACCTTTTTGTAAAAAGTTTGTAATGTTCATTTTTATTAAATTTGTATTTCCTAAAACTTCACCTAAATTTGCTTTTGAATTATAAGTGTGAGTAATATGAGGAGGGTTTGGAACTTTTTTTACTAATACAAAAATAGAAGCTAATGCTAAAAACATTGTAATATAAAATAAACTCTCAACACCAAATGCACCACCAATAGTTGGTCCTGCAATCATAGCAATAGCAAATGAAACACCAATAAACATACCCATTGTAGCCATTGCTTTTGGTCTTTGTTCTTCTTTTACTAAATCACTAATCATAGCTGTAACTACTGCTCCAATAGCTCCAGCACCTTGTAAAAGTCTTCCCACTAATAAAGAGTAGATATCAGTTGAAAGAGCACATATTAAAGAACCAATTGCAAAAAGCAATAATCCTAAAATAATCGTGCCTTTTCTACCTAATTTATCACTCATTACTCCAAATGGAACTTGGAATATCATTTGAGTTAATGCATAACCACCAATAACTACACCAACTAAAGTTGTTGTAGCTCCCTCTAAATTTATAGCATATACTGATATTACTGGTAAAACTAAAAATAGACCTAAGAATCTCAGAGCGATAATTGCACTAAGAGGTAAAACTGATTTAATCATCTATAATCCTAAACATAATATAATTTGCTAGGATTATAGTTAATTATAGTTAATAATAGGTTGAAAAGGATTATTGTGAAGATTGTTTTAGCATCAGGAAATAAGGGAAAGATTAAAGAATTTGAAAAATTAATGCCAAATGATGAGGTAATTGCATTCAAAGAAATTTTAGGTGATATGGAAATTGTTGAAGATAAAGATAGCTTTAAAGGTAATGCAATAAAAAAAGCTGAAACTATTTATGATGAATTAGTAAAAATTGGTCAAAGTGATGTTGTAGTAATCTCAGACGATTCAGGAATCACAGTTCCTGCACTAAATAATGAACCAGGAATTTACTCAGCTCGTTATGCAGGTGAGGGTTCAAGTGATAAAGAAAATAATGCTAAATTAATTGAGAATTTAAATAAAGCAGGATTAGAAAAAACTCCAGCTTATTATACTGCTTGTATTGCAATTGTTTACAAGGGTGAAACATATACTGTTCATGGTTGGATGCATGGAAATGTTTTAAATAAAGAGCTAGGTGATGGTGGTTTTGGATATGACCCAATGTTTGTTGCCGATGGTTTTGATAAAACTTTAGGTGAATTAGGTTATGAAGCTAAAAAAGAGTTTTCACATAGAACAAAGGCCTTAAATCTAGCAAAAAAAGTTTTGGATGTTATTCTTTAATTAAATTTTCATAAATAGATATATTGTAATTTTTTGCTTTTACAAATATATCTATTTTCTTTTTTGAGTTTTCTTCTTTTATATTCGCATAAATATCAAAAGTTTCATCTTCTATTTTTAAGTGATTTATCGCTGTTAAATCTTTTGAGCTAATCAATTCTTTGAAAAAGTTCATATGATTTTTTGCTTGAATATATAAATATTGATTTTCTAAATTTTTACTTCTCAATGACTTTGTTTGTAAAATCTGTATGGAAAGATATGCAAAAAGTGTGATTAAAATAGTAGTTATTAATAAAGAATAAGATTTTTTCATATTAAAATTTCCATTCTTGTTTTATGGAATTATTAATATTAATATAGATCTTTATAGTATTATTTACATTAATTATATTAAATTCTTTTACATTTTCTAATAATAAAAAACTATCAAAATATAAATTTTGATTTTCATATTTTAATTTTTCTATTTCATTTTTATGTTTTTGCAAAAATATTTTTGTTGATAATAAATCCAATTTATTTGTTTGAGTATTTAAAGAATTTTGATTTTGAGTATATAATTCTTTTATAAAAAAACTTGAATAGATTATTACTATTGAAGATATTATTAAAGTTAAAATTATTTCAAAAAGAGTAAAACTATTTTTCATATTTTATCAATTTTATATGTTCATTTAAAAATTCATATTTTTTTACATTTAGATTTTCTATTGTTTCACTATTTACTATAAGTTTGATTGTTTGGTTTGAAGAAGTGAATTTATCATAATCTTTTGTATCAAAAGAATTTTCTAAAGAGTTTAAAAGCATATAATTTTTACTGCTAATTTCATCATCATAGGTAGATTTTGAAAATCCACCTATAACAAGAGCTAGTAATGTGATACTAAGAAGGGTTTCTAAAAGTGTAAAACTACTTTTTACTAAGTTCTGTTGCTTTATCATATGCTGTTTGAATAGAGTCCATCATTGCATTTCTTACACCATTTTTTTCTAAAACACCATACCCAGCAGCAGTAGTTCCTCCTGGACTCATAATAGAATCTTTGATAAGTGCAGGGTGTTGAACTTCTAAAAGTGAAGCTGTACTACTAAATAATCCATGAACTAATTGAGAGCTTAAATCTCTTGGAAGTCCAGCTCTTACAGCACCATCTGCTATACTTTCTGCTATCAATGTTAAAAAAGCAGGTCCACTTCCAGCAACTGCTGTTGCAATATCTAATTGTTTTTCATTTTCAACCCAAATAGCTCTTCCAATACTTGAAAAAATCTCTACAGCTTCTTTTTTTATTTCTTCATCACCTGTTAAAGTTGTAGTAGAATTTAAAACAGAAGCTGCCACATTTGGCATTGTTCTTACGTATAATCTTGATTGTATATGTTTTTTCAGTGAGTCAATTGTAGTACCCGCTAATATAGAAAATAAAATATTTGCTTTTCCACTTAATCTTGCTGCTACTGTTTGTAAAACATAAGGTTTCACACAAAATAATATATTTTTTCCTGAGATATCTTCCATATCATCTAATTCTTTAATTGTAATTTGAGGTATCTCTTTTTGTACAGCTTCTAATTTTTTTAAGTTTCTTCCAATTATTTCTACTTCATGGTTCTTTACTAGCCCTTTAGCTAATGCTTGTGCCATTGTACCGTTTCCAATTAAAGTAAGTTTCATTTATTATTGCCTTTTAATTATTTTAGATAATTATAGCAAATAATTCCTAAGCTAGGATTAGATAGAATATCATCTTTATGAAGAAAGGATTTAAGAAATGATAAATAGCTTTAAATTTAAGAACATACTATTAATAGCTTGTGCTACATTCGTTTTCTCTGCTTGTGCGAGTAAAAATGATGTTGAAGAGTATAATAAACCGGCACTTTATTGGTACAATAAAATGTTAAATCAGATAGCTGTAACAGATTTAGATTTAGCAGATGACACATATACATCACTTGAGAGTGAACATAGAAATTCACCTCTTATTCCAACAGCACTATTAATTTTAATAAATGCACATATTGATCAAGAAGAGTACTCTCTAGCTAATTTTTATTTAGATGAATACATTAAAAGATTTGGATTAAGTAAAAATATTGATTATGCAAGATACTTAAAAATTAAAGCAAATTTCTTAGGATTTAAATATCAATCAAGAGATCAGCAGTTAATTGAAAACACTATTAGTGAAATTCAAGTTTTCAAAACAACATATCCTAGTTCACCGTATATGCCACTAGTTGATACTATTAATTCAAGACTTCTTATGGCAAAAGCTTCTATGAATAAAGATATTGCAGCTCTTTATGCAAAAAAAGATAAAGAAAAAGCAGCTGAAGTTTATACACAAAAAGCAAAAGATGCATGGATAGATCCAGAAGAAATACAAGCAGTTGATGTACCATTTTATAGATCAATTTTTGAATAAATTAAGATACATATAAATAAATTTTTAGGAGTTAAATTAAATGGAATTAGAAAATTATGATAAATTTCCACAAACTATACCATTAATTATTGAAGATGAAATATTTTTATACCCTTTTATGATTGCTCCACTTTTTTTAAGCAATGAAGAAAATATAAAAGCAGTTGAAGATGCAATTCAAAATAATAAATTAGTAATTGTTGCAGTTTCAAAAAATGGAAAAGAAGGGAAAAGAGAAGAAGATTCTTTTTATGATGTAGGTGTTATTGGTAATATTATGAGAAAAGTATCTTTACCTGATGGTAAAATAAAAGTACTTTTTCAAGGTTTAGTAAAAGGTAAAATTGAAAGTTTCTCAAAAGAAAATGAAATCTTCGCTACAGTTGATACCCTAAAAAATGAAGCCTTTAATGAACAAAGTGTTAAATCTGTAATAGATGTTTTAATTGAAAATATTAAAAAATTATCTAGATTAAACTCAAAGTTTCCTGTAGATTTAATCAAAACAATTGAAGAAAATGAAGATGCTACTAGAATCGCTGATTTGATTTCTTCTGTTTTAAAAGTTAAAAAAGATGAAGCTTATAAATTATTTGCTCAAACAAATGTTGAACAAAGACTTTTAGATATTATTGAAGTTATTAAAAAAGAGATTGAATCTCATAAAATTCAAAAAGAGATTACTCAAAAAGTAAACTCAAAAATTGAAAAAACTCATAAAGATTACTTTTTAAAAGAACAAATCAAAGCTATTCAAAAAGAGCTTGGTGCTGATAATCAAAAAGATGAAGAGATTAAATCTTATAAAAAGAGATTAAAAAAATTAAAATCAAGTATGCCTCAAGAGGGTTACAAAGAGACTAAAAAACAAATTGAAAAACTTAGTCGTATGAATCCAGACTCACCTGATGCTTCACTTTTACAAACTTATGTTGAGCAAGTATTAGATATTCCTTTTGGGGATTATGCAGATGAAAAAATTTCTGTTTCAAATGTTGAAGAACAGTTAAATAAAGATCATTATTCTTTAGTAAAACCAAAAGAAAGAATCGCAGAATATTTTGCAGTTAAGCAATTATTAGAGCAAAGAAATATCGAAGATTTAAAATCTAAAGGTACAGTTTTATGTTTTGTGGGACCTCCAGGTGTTGGTAAAACTTC
>Ga0193958_1000802_pt1 | contig 10840 bp, 5 predicted proteins | sample FB_1_MG_FD_140320 | JGI IMG/M metagenome (GOLD analysis project Ga0193958, IMG submission 140320) | Microbial mat bacterial communities from the Broadkill River, Lewes, Delaware, United States - FB_1_MG | ecosystem: Environmental > Aquatic > Freshwater > River > Microbial mats | place: USA...
ATGATGGATGCCGTAGCGCATCAATGGAGACAGCCTATAAATACTATTAACATGGAAGTTGATATGTTACAATATGATTTTGAAGATGATTTGATTACTAAACATTATATAGAAGAGTTTAGCCAAAAGATTTCCACTCAAATTTTACATATGAATAGTACATTAAATGAATTTCGTAGTTTTTTTAGACCAGATAAAGATATTGTACCATTTGAGATACGCAAAGCTTTAGAGTCTGTTTTGGTTTTATTAAAAGATGAGCTTGTGAAAAATGTTATAAAAATAAAATTAGAAATTTGTGATGATTTTAAGGTTGTTGCTATTGAAAATGAATTTAAACATGTTTTTATTAATCTCATAAATAATTCAAAAGATGCATTTAATGAAAATAATATAGCTAATAAAGTTATAAATATAACAACAAAGATTGAAAAGAATAAAAAGAAAATTATGATTTTGGATAATGCAGGTGGAATTCCTAGTGATATCATAGATGATATATTCAAAGCAAATGTAACATCAAAGAGTCAAGAAAATGGCACTGGAATAGGACTTTATATGAGTAAGCAAATAGTTGAAAAATATAAAGGAACAATAGAAGTATCAAATAGTACAATCCAAAAAGGGTCGCTATTTATTATTACACTTCCATAAAATAAAATTATAAAAGAGAGATATATGAAAAAACAACACTATTTAAGCCACAGTCAAATCGATGTTTACTTTAAGCAAAGTAAAGATGATTTCGTAGTAACAGAAGTACCTTTATATGAATTTAGCGGTGAAGGTGAACATGTTATATTAAAAATAAGAAAAAAAGATTTGGCAACTTGGGATGCATTGCAAATTATCTCAGAAGCTGTAGGGTGTAAAAATAGAGATATAGGGTATGCTGGATTGAAAGATAAAAATGCGATGACTGTTCAGTATATATCAATTCATAAAAGTTATGAAGATAAAATCGATGCTTTTTCTCATCCTCAAATAAAAATTTTAGAAAAAACATATCATAATAATAAAATAAAGATAGGGCACTTAAAAGGAAATAAATTTTTTATTAGATTAAAACGAGTACAACCTATGCATCGTATGAAATTAGAATCTGCATTAGAAAAAATAGTTACTTTTGGAATGCCTAATTATTTTGGATTTCAGAGATTTGGTTTAGATGGGGATAACTATAAAAAAGGTGAGGCTTTAATAGCTGGAACTTTAAAAGTAAGAGATCGAAAACTAAAAAAAATGTATATCAATGCGTATCAATCATATTTATTTAATGGGTGGTTATCAAAAAGAATTGAAGTAAGTAAAATAGTTGATAGTTTTGAAGCATCTGAAATAAGTGAAAAACTGGGCTTATCTGTAGAAACTATAAAACAGATGCAATCTCAAACACATCCTTTAAAAGTAATGAAAGGTGATGTGTTTTCTCACTACCCATATGGAAGATTGTTCCATATTGAAGAGTTAGATGAGGAGGCTCAAAAATTTGCAAATAGAGATAGAGTGCCTACTGGACTTTTAAATGGTAAAAAAACGAAGTTTGCGATTGATGATGCATTGAAATTTGAAGAAGAATTCATGAAAGAAACAAAAGAGGATGGAGCAAGAAGATTTGCTTGGATTTTTCCTATGGATGTCAGCAGTGAATATAAAGAAGAAAAAGCTTGGTTTGAGTTAAATTTTGAGTTACCCAAAGGAAGTTATGCAACTGAATTTATTAGTGAACTTATTCACTAGTAAATTAGTAGTGTTTTATATTTTATCGGCTATTTAACCTTTAGTATTTCTTCTAAGAGAAAATTAATCTATCAAAATAGTCTATAATAATAATTTATTTTGGTTATAATCACCATTACTAATTTTAAAGGATTTGCCTATGCAAAAAACAAGTATTGTTAAAAAAACTGCAGATATATTGTTCTCTTATTGGACAACTATGTTTGCTTTTGTTCTTTTAGCAGGTGGAGCAGGTATTGCTACATTTATAGAAAACGATTTTGGAACATCTACCGCTAGGGTACTAGTTTATAATAATATCTGGTATGAAATGGCTTTAGGGTTATCTATTCTAAACTTAATTGGTATTATCAATAGACGTAAAATGTGGAAACAAAAAGCAAAATTTATTTTTCATGTTTCATTTGTGGTGATGCTAATAGGTGCAGCTATGACTAGATATATTGGCTATGAAGGTATCATGCAAATCAAAGAGGGACAAACTCAAAATATGATGAACTCTCTTGAACCATATATTCAAGTAACTATTGTTTCAAATGGCAAACAATATTACACAGATTTTCAAAAAGAATTTGCAGCTATAGGAAGTAATGATTTTAATTATGACGTTGAGTTTGAAGGTAGAACACTAAATATCTCTTTGGATAGTTATAAGTTTGCTAAAAAAGGTTCGGCAACAATGAATCTTATTGGTACTAAAGTAACTTTAGGTGATGAATCAGAAGTTGTTAAATTAGTAGGACAAAGAGGTGCAGCATCACCTTTAATAAGAGATATTGAATTTAAAGATAAAACGATTGTGTATCTTACATACGGTTCAAAACCACTAACTGTACCATTTTCTATTAAATTGAATGATTTTCAGTTAGATAGATATCCAGGTAGTATGTCACCTTCTTCATTTGCAAGTGAAGTAACAGTGATTGATGAAAAAAATGATGTAACATTTGATTATAGAATTTACATGAATTCAACTTTACAATATGGTGGATTTCAATTTTTTCAAAGTTCTTATGAACCAGATGAAACAGGAACAGTACTTTCTGTAAATAATGATCCTGGTACTATTCCTACTTATTTCGGTTACTTTTTATTAACCTTAGGACTTTTAATGAATATGTTTGATAAAAAATCAAGATTCGCAAAACTGATTAAATATTCAAAAGAGTTTAATGCTGTTGCTATAATGGCAGTTTTATTTGCCTTTTCAACAGTTACAGTAAATGCAGCGCAAAGTGCAGAAGATATAAAATTAGATAAAGATACTCAATATTTAGAAAACTATAGAACTCAGTCTTTAAAAACTGCAGAAAAATTTGCACATCTAGTTGTACAATCTAATGCAGGTAGAATGAAACCTATTGATAGTTTAAATAGGGATATTTTAAATAAATTAACAAGAAAAAATGAATTTTTAGGTATGAATCCAAACCAAATTATCATGGGTATGATTTCTCGTCCTGAAGTTTGGCGAAATGTAAAAATGCTAAAAATTACAACACCTAAATTAAAAAAACTTTTAGGTTTAGAATCTAGCAGAAAATATGTTGCATTTAGTGAGATGTTTACATCTGATGGTGCATATAGATTAAAAGGTCTTGTAAATAAAGTAAATAGTGTTAATGCTAATGAAAGAGGTACATTTGAAAAAGATGTAATTAGATTGGATGAAAGACTTAATATTGCATACATGGTTTATTACGGATATTTATTTCAGATTTTTCCAAAACCAATGGATGAAAATGGGAAGATGACTACGACAAAATGGTCGAATCCTGTAGATGCTATGAGTAAGTTTGATGAAAAAGATAGCAAGATTATCAAGATGTTGGTAAGTGGATTTATTGATGGTTTATATGCTGGAAAATATAGCGAAGTTGATAAATATATAGGTTTAATATCTCAATACCAAGAAAAAATTGGTAAAGAGGTTATACCTTCAAGAAGTATAATTGACTCTGAAATATTATTTAATCAATTTGGAGTATTCCCAAAATTAACAATTGCATATGTTCTTATTGGTATTATTATCTTTATTATTTCATTTTTAACAGTATTTGATAAAAGATGGTCATCTAAAAAAATAAATATGGCATTTTTTCTTATATTAGCTGTATTATTTGCTGTACATACATTTGGTATGGGACACAGATGGTATATCAGTGGACATGCACCATGGAGTAATACTTATGAAACTTTAGTATATATTGCATGGTCTGCTATGTTTGCTGGACTATTTTTCTTTAGAAAATCATTGATGGCATTAAGTGCAACAGTTGTAATGGCTGGTGTCTTTATGTTCACTGCTCATTTATCAGGAATTGATCCTCAAATTACAAATCTTGTTCCTGTTTTAAAATCATACTGGTTAACTATACATGTATCGATTATTACTGGTTCATATGGATTTTTAGCACTTGGAGCGATGCTTGGTTTTATGTCTTTAATTTTATTTATTTTTAGAAGTGAATCTAAACCACATATTGATGCTACAATTAAGCATATTACTGCAATCAATGAAGCATCGCTTATTATAGGACTTGCTGCTTTAGTTATAGGAAACTTCCTTGGTGGAATTTGGGCAAATGAATCTTGGGGTAGATACTGGGGATGGGATCCAAAAGAAACTTGGGCATATGTTGCAATTGTAACTTACGCACTTGTTTTACATCTTAGAATGATACCAAAAATGAATTCACCGTATATTTTTGCAGTTGGATCTACGTTGGCATTCTCAACTATCTTAATGACATATTTTGGTGTGAATTTTTATCTATCAGGAATGCACTCGTATGCTACAGGTGATCCTGTACCAATTCCTACATGGGTATATGTCTTAACTTCAATGGTGTTTGTTATTATCGCAATTGCATCAAAAAAAAGAGGATTATCTAAATTAAAAGTATAAGAGATTTAAAATCTCTTATACTTTTTTACACTCTTTTTCTTATTAAAGTATCAAAAACTTCTCAAATTAAATAAAAATTACAATATTTTAGTATTAAATGTAAAAAAGTAATAAAATATTTGCTATACTAAACGAAAAAATAATTAAATATTATTAGGATTGAAATGAAGTTAAGTCTTTCAAAAATGAACTTTTTTAATATTGTAGGAATAGTAATTATTTTTTCAATAATTCTTAGTATCTTTATATATACCTTTACTGAAAGCTTATATCAACAAAAAATTGTAGAACTCGAAAAAAGTTTTTATAATAAAAATAAATCTCTTGTTAAAAACGAAATAGATAGAGGTATAAATAGAATTGAAATAATAAAAAATATCATTAATAATAACAATAAAAATATCTTAAAAGAAAAAGTAAATTATATTCATAACTTATTATCAACTGATTCTATACAAAATACAAATAAACTTTTGCAAAAATATAAAAAAGAATTAGATCTATTAAATTGGAAAAATAAATCTGGATATTTTTATATATTTGATAAGAATGGAAAGTTTTTATACTATGGCGGTGATAAAAAATTTGCAAATAAAAATATATTTGATTTAGGTAAATCAAATCAAGACTTTGCCTTATTTATAAAAAATGCTATATCAAAAACAGAAGCTTTTGGCTCATATAAGTGGCAAAAACCTGATGAAGAAACAAATGATTTAGAAAAAAAATATGTTTATGTTAAAAAGGATTTAAAACATAATATTTATATAGCTATTGGTATATATAAAAAAGATATTGATAATGATATAAAACAGTTAGTCTTTAAAGAGTTCAAAGAAGATAAGTTTGGTGATAAAAACTATGGATATTTTTGGATAGTAGGACTAAATAAAATTATGCAAATGCACCCGAAAATAGAGGGCAAAAATATTGATTCTATGAGAACACTAGATGGCAGAGTTTTAGTAGATGTCATAATTAATAAAGCTTTAAATAATGGTGGTTATGTAGATTATAAATGGTTAAATCCAGATACAAATAAAGAGGGTGAAAAAACATCCTATGTAAAACTAATACCTGATTTAAATTTAGTTATTGGAGCAGGGTTTTATATTGATGAATTGAAAAAATTATTATTACATGAAAAAGAAAATCTTAAAAAAATATCTGATGAGTATTTAACAAAAATTTATTTTGTTGTATCTATATTAATTTTATTGACTTTAATTATTGCACGGTATCTTTCTCGAAAAATTCAAGAGGTAGAACTTGAGGGAGAGGAACAAATGCATTTATTAGAACAATACAGACATTTATTAGATGAAAGTTCAGTTGTAACACGTTCGGATAAAAATGGTATTATTACTTACGTTAATGAAAGTTTTGAAAAAGTAAGTGGATATGCAAAAGAGGATATTATTGGGAAAAGACATTCTTTATTAAGACATCCTGATACTCCTAAAAGTCAATTTAAAAATCTTTGGAATACAATACTAAAAGGTGAGATTTGGAAAGGTATTTTAAAGAACAAACGAAAAAATGGTGAAAGTTATTATGCTAGTTTGACAATTATTCCTATTAAAAATAAAGAGGGGGAAATATTACGATTTATCTCCTCTTCTATCGATATAACAAAACATATTAGAAATAAAACAAAGCTAAAAAATCTATTTAAAACTGATTCTTTAACAGGATTAGGTAATAGAGTTAGTTTATTAAACTATATTACAAAAAATAATAACGTAGTGTTGTCTTTAATCAATATTGATCGATTTAAAGAGATAAATGATAGTTTTTCTCATGATATAGGTGATTTGGTTATAAAAGAGTTTGGTAATCGATTGTTTAGATATTTTACACATAAAAGTTATTTTTTATTTAGAGTTCAAGCAGACGTTTTTGCAATAGTTAATAATGAAAAATCTATAAAAAATGTTTCAGTTGATATTAGTCAATTTATGAAAGTAATTGAGCAAGAAAAATATGAAATAGATAAACATAAATTTTTAATAACATACACATGTGGTCTTGCATCAAATCAAAAAAATCTTTTTGCATATGCAGATATTGCTTTAAGTGAGGCAAAGAATAAAAAATTAAAAATTTTAGAGTATGATACATCGTTGAAAAATATTGAACATTTTAAAAATAATATTCAATGGGTTGACAGACTACATAAAGCAATTAGTTCAGATAGTGTTGTTCCTCATTTTCAACCAATTTATAACTATGAGACAGGAAAGATTGATAAATATGAAGCATTGATGAGGATTGTTGAAAATGATACTATTATTTATCCAAATGACTTTTTGGATATTGCTAAAAAAACAAAACTTTATCCTGAACTAACATATAAAATGATTGAAAAAGTTTTAGATAAGTTTAGTACAAGTGATTTGGAATTTTCATTAAATCTTTGTATTGAAGATTTAATGAATAAACAATTAACAACATTTTTATATGATCATGCAAAGAAAAAAGATGTTTTTAATAGAATGGTTTTAGAGATTGTTGAATCAGAAGAGATGGAAGATAATGAATATATATCTGAAGTAATACATAAATTTAAAGATATGGGTACAAAAATCGCAATTGATGATTTTGGTAGTGGGTATTCTAACTATGAGTATCTTATCTCTTTACAAGCTGATTACCTGAAAATTGACGGTTCAATTACAAAATTAATAGTAACAGATAGTAGAACTTTAGATGTTGTAAAATCAATAGTAGAATTTGCAAAAAAATCAAATATCAAAATTATTGCTGAATTTGTAAGTGATGAAGAGATTGATAAAATTTTACGTGAAGTGGGTGTAGATTATGCACAAGGTTTTTATTATGGAAAACCTCAAGCAGAATTAATCTAAGAGATTAAATATCTTTTATTCTCTCTTTTTTCAATACCTTGAATGTTGTCTAAATAATCAAGGTATGAAATAAGATATTTTCGACTCATTGGAAGTTTTTCTTTAAAATTTTTAACCTCTATAAATCCATCATTTTTTATTATCTCTTTCATTTTTGTTATTAGACTTGATAAATTTGTTGCGTGTACAAAAAGATTGTGTTGTATTCTAATAACTAGCTTCTTTTTTGTTAATGCTTTTAATATATCATCGCCAAGTTTTCTATCTATATCTAATTCATCATATATATTATATGGAGCAGTTGGTGCATAACTTTCTTTTTCTAAGCGATTTAAAATAATATCTTCTAACATATCTTTGAGGTCTTCTTTAATATTTGCATTTTTATAAAGATTTCCATCTTTTATTAAAATATTTTCGTTTACTAATTCATCTAAAACTAATGTGATGAAATTTTCACTAGCCCATGTTAAACGTAAAGCAATCGAAGCAGTTGAGAGTAGGGCATATTTATTTTTAGTATAGATATTTAAAATATTTGATTTAATTAACTCTTTTGTTTCTATAGGATAAATGATAAGTGCTTTTTCATCTATAAAAGTATCTTTTAAATTTTTGGCAAAATCTAAAGCTTTTGTGTGACTAAGTGCAAATCTTTGAGCTGATGAGATAAGTCCTAATCCTTTTTTATGTGCTTCAAGGAGTACTTGGTAGGCTTTTATGATATTTTCATCGTATAGAGCTTCTAGGAGCTTTCTTTTTTGAGATTTTTTCATAGGGTCAATAATTGGATTTAATACTCTTGCACCTGCAATAGTATCATTTCCTTGTCTTATGATTATTTTTTCATTGTAGATAGAAAATATATCTTCATTTGCTTTTATAGTTGCAAAACCATCGTTTGATTTGTTTTCAATATCAAATAACAACACTTTTGCTTCTATTCTTTTAGAACCCAGATAGATAGAATAGTTTGTATTGTGTAGGAGTTTTTTATCTTTTAGATTTTTAAAAGAGATATCGATTTGATGAAAACCTCTTAAAAATCCTTTTTTCGAGATGATAAAACCTCTCTTGATAGTTTTGGCATCTATTGATTGGATATTTAAAGCTGTACGATTTGATATACTTGCATCATCTATATCAGATCCATGTACTTGGATATTTTTGAGTTTTATCTCTTTTTTGATATCACAAATAAATAGTTTTTCTTTTATATTTATTGGTTTTCCTAAAACAGTTCCCGTTACTACAGTACCATTACCTTTTGTTGAAAAAACTCTATCTACATAGTACCTAAAAAAGTTTTCTTCTATTTTATTATCTGCTTGTAGATTAAATAGTTTATCTTTTAGTTCACGTATGGAGTATTCATCAAAAATGGAAACGCAATGGTGTGATACTATTTCAAAATCATAATTTTCTATAAAATTAAGTATCTCTTGTGTATTTATCTTTAATTCTTCGTTTGTTACTAAATCTTTTTTAGTGATAACTACAATAGCTTTTTTAATACCAAGTAGATTTAAAATTTCTAGATGTTCAACAGTTTGAGGCATGATTTTTTCTTTTGCACTTACTACTATCATAATAACATCAAATGAAAAAGCACCAGCAATCATATTTTTTACTAACTTTTCATGTCCTGGTACATCAATGAAAGCGACATTTTTATCATCTCTTGACATATTTGAAAAAGATAAATCTATAGTGATACCTCTTTGTTTCTCTTCGTTAGTACTATCACCTTCATAACCATTTAAAGCAGTAATTAGTGCTGTTTTACCATGGTCAATATGTCCACATGTTCCTATGATATAATTAGTCATTGAGTATCTTTATAATTGTTTTTTCTATTATTTCTAGTTCACATTCTTGAATACTTCTAAAATCAAGTAGATATTTATCATTTTCTATTCTACCAATGATGTTATGTTCTCTAAATAGTTTTTCTAGTTTATTTGCTTTGTAATTTTTAAAACTAATTGACAAAGCAATAGTTGGTATTTTTTTATTTGGAGTTGTCCCTCCACCTATTACTGTAGACGTTTTGATAATTTCACATTTACAATATTCTTGAAGTTTTGATTGTAAGTTTAGAGCTCTTTTTTCTAAATCTTCTACAGATGTAAATAACATCTTCAGTGTAGGAATATCTTCATTTTGACCCAAAAGTAACGATGTGATATTATCTTCTAAAAGTGCAAGTGTGATTTTGTCAACTCTTAACATTCTAAGTAATTGATTTTTCTTTAATTCATCGATATACTTTTTTTTACCTACAATGATACCTGCTTGTATAGAACCTAAAAGTTTGTCACCTGAAAAACTTATCAAACTTGGGTGATATTTCATGATACCTAATACACTTGGTTCATGTTGGTTTATATTGTAAGGTAAGTCTATCATATGACCACTACCCATATCATAATAGTCTATGACATTATTTTCTTTAGCTACTTTTACAATCTCTTCGTGGCTTACTTCACTGGTAAATCCTTCAATAGAGTAGTTTGATTTGTGTACTTTCATAAGTATAGATGTATTTTCATTACAGGCATTTACATAGTCTTGAAGATGTGTTTTGTTTGTAGTACCTATCTCTTTTAAAATAGCTCCACTACTAGACATAACATCTGGGACTCTAAAACTACCACCAATTTCTACTAGCTCACCACGACTTACTACTGTTTCTTTGTTTTTAGCAAAAGTATTTAAAACCAAAAAAACCGCACTGGCATTGTTATTTACAATCAGTACATCTTCACATCCCAATAATTCACATATGACTTTTGAGATATGAGAGTATCTTTCTCCTCGTTTTCCTTTTTCTAAATCATATTCAAGGTTGTTGTATGAAGTAATGATTTCTTTTACCTTATCAAATGAATTAGGAGATATAAGACTACGTCCTAAGTTTGTATGTACTATCACACCTGTTGCATTTATCACTTTTTTTAATGATGGTGTAGTAATATGATTGTAATCATTTATCACATCAAGAATAAGTTTTTGTTCATCTATAGATGTCACAATATTATTTAAGATATCAGCTCTTAGCGTTTCTATTTTTTGTTTTGATATTTTAGTTATAAGTTTTGTAGACATCTCTTTAAAGGCTATGTTTTGGATAAACTTATCCACCTTTGGTATTGATTTTAGTAAAATCATTTTTACCCTTTCAGTTTATTATAAAGATAATTGTGTAGACTTTCATCACTTATTTGGGGGGTATGTGATCCTGGTGGACACCACAGGTTTCAACCCTGATTGGAGGTTTTGCTGACAAAGCCTCGGTAGGTTCGATTCCTACACCTTCTCGCCA
>Ga0193958_1000804_pt1 | contig 10833 bp, 9 predicted proteins | sample FB_1_MG_FD_140320 | JGI IMG/M metagenome (GOLD analysis project Ga0193958, IMG submission 140320) | Microbial mat bacterial communities from the Broadkill River, Lewes, Delaware, United States - FB_1_MG | ecosystem: Environmental > Aquatic > Freshwater > River > Microbial mats | place: USA...
ATAATCTATGACAAACTCTTAATGATTGCTTATTTAGCATAAATGAAGATGCCTCTGTACTATCCATATAAATCTTGATTTAGAGCTAATTTAAGCTTATTTTTAAAAGTGGGTCAACCCAAGCTGCGTAACCTAGCGCCCGCAGCCCCAAATAAAAGGGCTGCGGGAGGCCCAAAAAATATTTATTGATGAACAACAGGATGTTTATCGCCCCAGATACGTTTCCAAAGCAATTCAAAAAGCAAATCCATCTGAATATCTTGAGCTTCTCGGACGCCCTCAGCTTCTAGTTGGCCATCTTTTAGATAAATTTTATGTCGAAAGACATACTCCCCTTTTCCTTTTAGGAAACCGAAGCCCATAAGGCCAAAACGGAGATTATTCATATAGAGCTCACCATTTTCGCCTTCTTCTACGCTATAATAGCCTTGGGCAAACCATTTTAGGATTTGGACAAACTCCTCCTCGGCCCATTTGTCGAGCAACTCATGTTGTTTAGGAAGTTTCTTAAACTCCATTTTGCTATCCTCATCCCAAAAAGAGTAGGTGCCGTAATAAAAAGCATCCTTGGTTTCCACAGTAGTTTGCCAAAGCATAATATTGAGAATGCTGGGATAGGTCAAGAAATCGAGCTGTTCAATACCTTGTTCTTTGAGATTTTGGGCAACTATTGAATTAACCTGAGTTTTGGCGACAAAGCTCAGGCCCATATAGGCCGTAGAAAGGACCAAAGCCGTAGTATTGATACGTTGTTGCCACTTATTATTCTTAAAAAACGGGATAATAATCATGGCCAGTAAGAGTGGCAAAGTATAGATTGGATCGGCAATAGCGATATTATTAAAAGAAACTCGATAAGACGAAAAGGGCTCAAAAATTTGGGTACCGTAACTTGTGCAGGCATCAATTAGCCAATGGGTCAAAATAGCCCAAAAGAACATCCAGCTCCAGTTTTTCCAGCCTGGCTCGGCCTTTAATTGAGGCGGATTTTTACTGCCCCAATATCGCCAACCCACCCAGGCCGTCACGGCTAAAATAAAGAGGCCAATACCCTGCATAATACTACTTTCTTCTTGTAAGCCTACACCACCTATAAACAGCACTAACAAAAGGCCAAAAAGAACGGCAACAGCCCCCCTTTGTTTATGAGCCAGATAGCCCAATAAAGGCGAAGCAAGCAGCGTAATAAAAATAGAGTGCGTTACTCCTCTATGATAAAGCAAGCCATAAATTTCGTGCTCGCTAAAGACGCGACTAACCACATCCAAGTCGGGTAAAGTACCCGCAATAGCGCCCCAAGCCAAGGCTTTGGCGCCAATTTTTCGGCCGAGAACTGCTTGTCCGCAAGCGGCACCAAGCACAGCCTGAGTGAGTGAATCCATAAGATATAAAAATGATTGAGGCGCAAAATACAAAGCCTAAGTTAGAAGATGCGCCCAAATAACAAGAGTTTAAGGCCTTTGGCCAGCGATTTTTCTTATCTTTAATTGAACTTATTTGAAAATAGCCTTAGCATTATTGTCGAGTGCGTTCATTATTACCAAGAGACAAAACCGGCGCCTATGGACAGCCTAGATAAAACAAGCTTGCCGCGGATAGAAGAGCTAGAACACAAACTCTACTTGCAGCAATTGCAGATCAACCGCTTATCAGAAATTACGCAGGCCATCAACAACAACATTAAGATTCAGGACCTGTTTAAAATTTATACCGATACCCTAAGTTGGGAGATGGGCGCCAATCGCTTTGCCCTCTATAGTTGCAAAGATGGGCATTGGCAGCTTGCTACGCACAAAGGAATAGACGAAAAGCTCTTGGTTCTAGACATTAGCGATTATTTTTCGGCCTATCAGCGAATTTCCAAAATTGGAGAAGAGCACCCTTTACTTTGTGAGTTTAACTATGTGATTCCCGTTTATCACAAGGAAGAGGCTATTGCCTTTGCCTTTGTCCATAAAGAGGCCCGAAAAGGAGAAGAACTCTTTGAAGCTATTCGCTTCATTGGGACCTTAACCAATGTGGTGGCCGTTGCCATTGAAAATAAACGCCTATTTAAGAGACAATTGGCCCAAGAAAAAATGCGGCATGAGCTCCGACTAGCCAACCAGGTCCAAAACATGCTCATTCCCAACAAATTACCAAACAACCACCGATTTGATTTTGCAGGCATTTACCAACCACATGAGGGCGTTGGTGGCGATTACTATGACTTTATGGAGCTTAATGAAGATGAAATTGCCTTTTGTATTGCCGATATTTCGGGCAAGGGAATTTCGGCCGCGATCCTGATGTCAAACTTCCAAGCCAACCTGCAAACCCTTATTCATCGCAAAGATCTCAAGATCCCTGAATTTGTCGACCGCCTCAATGAGAAGGTCCTCAAAGCTACCCGAGGCGATCGTTTTATTACCTTTTTTGTGGCTCGCTACAACCGCAGTACTAGCCGTTTGCTCTATCTCAATGCGGGACACAACCCGCCTTTTCTCTATCGAAATGGCCAGATCGAACGATTGGATAAAGGTTGTACGATTTTGGGCATTGTCCCCAAAATCCCTAAACTAGAATGGGGCGAGATTTACCTAAAAGAGGATGCTTTTTTCTTCCTTTATACTGATGGCCTAACCGATTTGCGCAATGAGGCTGGAGAAACTGTAGAAGAAAAGGCCATAGAAGACTTTATTGCCGAACATCACCAGCTTTCGGCTCTTGATTTTAATGCCGCCCTCATGCAAGAAATGAAGACATTTAAGGGGAGTATGGAATTTCCCGATGACATTTCAATCCTTACAGGACACATCTTTGCGACAAAAGAGCAGAAAAAACAGGCTCCTGCTGCCAAAATGACGGTTAAAGCCTCCTAGGCGCTCTTTTTGCCTTCTATCGACTATAACAAGACTTACCATAATGCAGACTCTATTTCTTCTTTTTTTCGCCTATTTGGTTTACCGCTTCCTAATTAAGCCCGTTTTTTTGGCTCCCCCAAAGCAAGAACGACCACTTAGCCCACAAGAACAATTTATGCGGATGTTCCAACAACAAATGCAGGCCCAACAACAAGGCCAAGGCCAATATGTTAGCGAGCAAGAATTTGGCACTCAAGGCCATAACAACCGCCAACACAAACAGGAACAAAAACCTCGCAATGATGGCGAATATATTGATTTTGAAGAACTAGATTAACATTTTGGGGCCTCCGCTGCGGCTTTGCCTTGCGGCGCTACGTTGCAGGGCTCGCTATTCGCTCGGCCCTTCAGCGCTAAAGCGCTTCGGTCTGGCCTGCGGCCCCCCTTCCACATCGCTAGGCCGTTCGGCCTTCGGCCGGGGTGGCTTCGCCACCCAAAACGCAAAAAGGGAAGCTGTGAAAATTCACAGCTTCCCTTTTCTTTTGGACCAACTCGTCCTATTTATTAAATCGAGCTATTTCGATATTAAACTTATTTGAGAGCGCTTCTCCATGCCGTTCGGCATAACTCCCTACACGCATGATACTTGCATGGGCCTCATCTACAGAAAGGCCATCCGCTTCACGAATAATCTTAAGATAAATCCAATTCTTAAAGGTCGTAAAAGCAACGCCCCCATAAAGGCGGTCATTGATTTGAAGCAATTCGGCAAAGAGCTCATTGCGAAGTTCTGCATTTTCTGGAACATGAAAAAGCGGAGACATCACTTGAAAATAGGGCCGGCCTTCTCTTTCAATTTCCCAGAGGTCAATCCAGACCATAATGTCCTTCTTTGTTAGGGTCCAAAGGCCCTCTTTTTCTTTTCCTCTGCTCGAAACGGGATCAATACCCAATTTAGCAATGGCGGCTTCTACAGTTTCGTAATAGGCTTTTAAACTCATAAGCATTTAGCTGGATCAGTGGGCTAGCTCAGCTCAATTTGGTGCTGCCAGCTCACGGTCGAATAATTGTTATTGAAACGAATAATCTGTACTTCCTTCTGACTTCCATTCTTTCGCTCTATACGAAGCTGCTGGCTTTCAGCTGGTCCTTCTTCCCAAAACAATTGATCTTGGCGCAGAGGATCGGCAGCAACCTTTTCCGTTTGTGTAAGTAGCTCCAACAACCAACTCACATTACAAGCCTTTGCTGCTGCATCAGATTGAACAAAAACGGGACGAGCCTGCAAACTCGCCGAAAATTGTTCTTCTCCAAAAGGCAGTGCCTCCGCTTCTTCACCTAATTGAAAATAGCCGAGATACTGAAAGGGATAAGATTGTAGTTGGGCTGAGCACAATGCGCTAAAGGCTGTTTGGACTATACGAGCTTGTTTAAACTCTTGCCAATGAAGCTGTACATTTTCTGCGGGAAGAGCTGTAGCTAATTGTACAAACTCTTGCTCATCCGCTTTTTTAAGCAAATCGGCTAAGAAGAGCTGGCCTTGGGCCTCGCACCTTTGGCGAATGATATTTTTGAAACTCAGTGTCAGTTGTTCCATAAAGCTGCAGGATTTATCTTGGAGATAGTCGTATCGTATATTCTACTTTCAAGTATAATAGTACGCAAATTTAAGCAAACTCTCAAGCATTATCCTAGTTTTATGGGCAAAAATAATAAGATTAGGGACTTTACCTACTTTTTAGGCAAAAGCCCATATACAAGCCCTTTCAAGGAGCTTTAATGGATTAAGACGTGTAACCAAAATAATTAAGACTGCGCTCATCATCTCGCCAATTATCTTTAATCTTCACATGCAATTCTAAGTACACTTTTGTCTGCAAAAACTCTTGAATAGCGAGGCGAGCATCTTGGCCCAAACGCTTAATGGCTTGCCCCCCCTTACCAATTAAAATGCCTTTTTGCGTTTTTCTAGCCACATAAATATTGGCCAAAATTCGGGTAATATCGGGCTCTTCTTGGAAAGCTTCAACGACCACTTCCACCGAATAGGGAATCTCTTGGTGATAATTAAGTAAAATCTTTTCTCGGATAATTTCGGAGATAAAGAAGCGCTCTGGGCGGTCGGTAAACTGCTCTTTAGGATAATAAATAGGGCCTTCAGGCATGCGCTCAATCACCTTTTCTAAAACCAAATCTGTATTGATGCGATTGAGGGCTGAAATGGGAATCAGCTCGGCAAAATCGAGTTTTTTGCTCCAAGCAGCCAATTGCTCCAATTGTTCTTTGGGCGGGAGTAAATCAATTTTATTGAGCAGAAGAAAAACAGGTGCTTTGAGTTTAGCCAAAAGCTCAAAAATGGCTGATTCATCTGAAATCTTTTCGGTAGCATCGGCCACAAGTAGCATCAAGTCGCTATCTTCTAGGGTAGATTTGACATACTCATTCATGCGTTCCTGCATCTTGTAGCTAGGATCTTGGATAAGGCCAGGGGTATCGCTAAACACCACCTGATAACCCTCTTCTGAGACGATGCCCAAAATGCGGTGGCGGGTTGTTTGAGGTTTGTTGGTAATAATCGACATTCGTTCACCAACCAAGGCATTCATCAGGGTTGATTTCCCTACATTGGGATGACCTACAATATTGACAAAGCCCGACTTATGGGCTTTTTTTTCTGTACTCATAATATATTTTATTAAAAACTAGGTTCTTGAAAGTAGTGTTTGGGGCCATTTTGCGGTAGACAGGCGGCGGAGCCGCCGCAAAGGAGCGCAGCGACGCGGCTGAGGGATGGGCAGCAGTGGCCTTAGGCCAGACCCAGCGGGCGTAGCCCGCGCAGGGCCGAGCGAACAGCGAGCTGCGAGACAGCCCGACCCGACCAAAGGGAGGGGCAGCCCCAAAATAATTAAATCTTAAAAGTAGCTGCAGAGCGTTTACGTCCTCTTCTTCTGCGTCTAGATCGGCTATCAATGGGACCCGTGGCAATATCTCGGCCCAACTGACCGAGCAAAAATCCGAGGCCAGCAAGCAGCCCCCCCAGAAGGGCAATAAAAAGCATCACGCCAGTATCGGAACCAAAGGGGAGGCCCAAAACGGCTCGCATTTTTTGAAGGAGTAAACCGCCATTGCCTGCATTGATCCAGTACATGGTGATAAACCAACTGAGAAAGCTACTACCCGCCCCAGCCAAAAAGCTGCTGCCTAGGCCTAATTGCATAGCAAAGCCAATGATAATGGCGAAGAATAAATTGGCCCACCACCAGCTTGCAAAGAGCCAAAAAGAAATGCTAATGAGCAAAAAGAGCGCTGCGGCAGCTAATAATACTCTAGTCATAATAAATTGTCTTTTTTAGTGCAAATGCTGGCGAATGCGGATATTCTCTTTTCCTTCTTCGGCAGATTCTAAGTAAAGTAATTTGTTGTAGCGGCCTTCGGCCCAATCTTGCACCATATTATCGTAATAATGGCTGCCGGGATTCCCTGATTGGCCACCAGGATAGATGGCTTGTGCCTTGGGTTTTTTCTCGCCTAATTCGACAATCATACGCCAAGATGGTCCAGCGGCAGAACCACCCTTATGGACTAAACTATCTGCCTTTCGGCTAGCGGCAAAATCGTAGCGATTGCTGACGGCATTAAGCGCATCAGCGGTTCCGCCTACGGGAAGGTTAAGCACGCTAAACTCTTTGATGCGGGCCAAGTGATAAAGTGCAGTAGCCTTCATTTCGCCCCAAGAAATAGGTTTGCCCGCTTTATTTTTGGGCAAGGTATTCAGGGTTTCTTTAAAAGAGAGCGTAACAATATCTTCTACGGTTTCTCGCTTTTTGGTTCCGACCTGATCCCAAATAAAAGAAGTTGTATCGCGCTTGAGCAGGCCGAGTAACTGCCAAGCATCGGGATAATGTAGTTCCATACCTTGGGCGGCCGCCTCATCCAACTCATCATAAGTAAAGGCTTGGAGGTTATAGAACCAATCTTCAAAAATAGTGGGAGCTACGGCATCTGGGTGATATTCATAATCCCAGTCGCGGAAAAGCGCCAACAGCTCTAGTTCATCCTTGGTCAAATCTCCTCTTTGCAAAAACTTCATAAAGAGGGGCAAAAAATCTTGGGCCTTTTGGCTAAAGTTGCTCAATTGTAGCGCCTTCATTTCGCTATCAGTGGCTGCAGAAAGGGCATCCAACTGGCCATTGAGATAGCGGCCACGGTATTCTTCAAAATAACCGTAAGTATAGTAGGGATAAGCAGGGCTGACCGAATGCTGATTTGCCGAAGCCACATAGCCCTTTTTGGGGTTATATTCGTGTGGAATATGTTCTTGAGGCAAGAAGCCCGACCATTGATTAAAAGAATAGCGGCCATCAGCTACAAACTTTCCTTGATCGGGTCGGCGCAAAGGCAATTTCCCTTGAGTCCAAAGGGCAATATCGCCATTATTACAAGCGAAAACCAAATTTTGGGCGGGGCAAGAAAAATGTTTAATTGCGGCCTGATAATCTTGATAGTTTTTAGCTTGGGCCAACAAAACAAAGGTTTTTGCCTCGGAGCTGGGCGCATTAGCCTGCCAATGCAACACATAATCTTGGCCATTTACAGTGCGAACAACGGGACCAAAATGCGTATGAATAAGGGTATCGACGACAAAGTCTGCCCCTCGCACATAAACCGTATCAAGAATTTTTTCGCTAGGCCGTTCTTTCCCATCAAAAATATAAGCAGATTTGCTAGCATCGGTCCATTCTACCGCATACCAATCACGAACATCATGGGACACATTGGTCACGCCCCAAGCAATATGTTGATTGAAACCAGAGATTACGCCTGGCGCTCCAGGTAAAGTAGCCCCATAAACATTAAAGTCAGGCGTTACAATCTGTATCTCAAACCAAATGGAAGGCAAATTCAATTTAAGGTGAGGGTCATTACATAGAATAGGATAACCCGAAGCCGTTTTCTTGCCCCCTACGGCCCAGTTGTTACTTCCAATTCCCTTAGGTTGAGGATTTGGATTTTTGGGCAAACCCTTATCAAAGCCCAAGAAAGGCTTGGCCATGCTATCGCCTACCTGAACGGGCTCAAAGTTATAAAAAGCCGTATCGTTGATAATTGGAGATTGCTCGGGAAAGTATTCTGGATAAAAAATATTGAAGGTGTCTCGACCAAAGTACTTGTAGGCATTCGTCATCTCAAAATCATGATCCTTATTCGTTAGATCCTCTGCCATAGCTTTGAGCAAAAGCGCCGATTTAAGCACTGTCCATTTTTCGGGACGATAATTCAGCAACTTATACTCTAAAGGCAAATCCGCATAAGACAAATCATCAATATAAGCATTGACCCCATCGGCATAACGCTGCAAAATCTCATAGGTTTTGGGGTCTTTCTTCCAAAGCTCTACGGTCTTTTTAGCCGCCAAAGGCAAGCCCGATTTACGCTTTTTACGATCTATTTTAAGCAAAACCTTTCGCATCTCTTCCGAAGTGGCCAAAACCTCTGCCAAACGGCCAGAAACAGCATGTGTCTGAAACTCCATCTGCCAAAGTCGAAGACTAGCCGTAGCATAACCCTGGGCAAAAAAGGCATCCTGCATATTGTCTGCAAAGATGTGTGGCACCATCCGATCGTCATAGAGCAATTCTACAGGAGCACTAAGCGAACCATCACGCAAAGAAGAAGATAAAGATGGACCATTTACATGTTCGGCATTGCGCCAAAAACCCGAACTCGGACTCAATAGCTTCCCCATCGGGGGAATAAAGGTTTCTTTTTTCGTTATCCGCCCCACTAGAGAAGAAGCAAAGTCGGAGGAGTTCAGAAAAAGAAAGAGAAATATAGTAAGGACCAATACGGCCACAAAACTCAATATTCGCATAGTTTACTGGTTTTCTAGGGCTTTGCCTGCACCTGTTTTATAGGCTTTTAGGCAGTTCATCAATAAGGAAACAACGGTCATGGGGCCAACCCCACCAGGCACCGGCGTCATAGCCGCTACTTTATCTTTTACACCATCAAAATCAACATCTCCCACCAAACGATACCCTCTTTTGGCCTTAGGATCATCTACAGCATTGATGCCCACATCCAAGATAATCGCCCCTTCTTTGACCATATCAGCCGTTAAGAAATTAGCTCGACCAATAGCCGCCACAATAATATCAGCCCGCCGACAATGCTCGGCCATATCTTGGCTACGACTGTGCAAGAGCGTTACTGTACAATTGCCCTGCAGATGCTTCCGAGAAAGCAAAACACTCATCGGACGCCCCACAATATTCGAGCGACCAATCACAACCGCTTCTTTTCCCGATGTTTCAATCCCATAACGCTCCAAAAGTGTGATCATCCCCATGGGCGTAGCTGGCAAATAACAATCTTCGCCCAATAACATTTGGCCCAAATTATAAGGATGAAATCCATCTACATCCTTTTCGGGCGCAACTGCCTGCGTTACCAAATGTTCATCTATATGAGCGGGCAATGGCAACTGTAAAATATAACCGTCCACTTCAGGATCTTGATTGAGAAGGGCTATTTCAGCCAACAAATCAGCTTGGCTAATATCAGCAGATAACTGCTTTAAGCTAGAACGGAAATTCGCTCTTTCACAAGCCCGCATTTTGTTGCGTACGTAGCTAGCCGATGCTGGATGCTCGCCAACCAATACAGCGACCAAATGAGGAGCACGGCCGCCTTGGGCAATTAACTGTTCTACTTCTGCTTTGAGCTCTAACTGAATGCTTTGAGAGAGGGCTTTACCATCTAAAAGTTGCATGGACCTATTTCTTTGAGGGTGGTTTAATGCCCCCCAAAATAGCCTATTTTAGGCAGCCTACTGGATTATTTTCCTTTTTTTTTCTATTCCAATTATTTTGGGGCTGCCCCGCCCTGCAGGCGGGTCGGGCTGTATCGCAGCTCGCTGCTCGCTCGGCCCTGCGCGGGCTACGCCCGCTGGGTCTGGCCTAACGGCCACTGCTGCCCATCCCTCAGCCGGGGCGGCTTCGCCGCCCCCCTAACGCAATGCAGGCTGGCGCTAAAATTGAGAGGCCTAAATCATCCAATTAAATTGAACTACTTAAAAATATACCTGATGAACAAATTTAGTCTCTTCGTATTTTTCTCCATCTTTAGTACGGCCCTAATGGCCCAAATAAGCAGCGATGCCCTGCTCTTTTCAGAACGCATGCAACCCAATACCGCTAGAAGTATGGCGGTTGGTGGCGCCCTTGGCGCCCTTGGGGCCGACATGAGCAGCCTCAATGGTAATCCCGCAGGACTAGCCGTTTACCGAGGCTCTGAATTTAGTATTAGCCCCGGCCTGCAATTCGCCAATATCAAAAGCCAGTTTCTAGCCGATAGCACACTCCCCCGATCTAGCAACAACCGCCTGAGCTTTAATATGGGCTCGGTGGGCTTGGTCCTAGCCCAAAAACAAAGTACAGATTGGCGCTATGTTAATTTTGGGGTTAGCTTTGGCAAAATCGCCTCTTTTAACCGAACCTACTCTTTTTCTGGAACCTCTACGGGCTCTCGCATTATTAACTTTGCCCAAGAGGCCAATGCCGCCAATGCCGTCCCCGATGATTTAGACCCCTTTGAGGAAGGCCTCGCTTGGGATGCCTACTTTATTGATAACCCAGGCGGCGGCACCGATTATGTAGGCTCGGTGGTCGATTCTAATCGCGCTTATATTCAAAAAAGCCAACTGATCCGCCAATCGGGAGGTATCAACGAACTCAATATTGCCCTAGCAGGCAATTATAAAAACAAACTCTACATTGGCGGAAGTTTGGGGATTACCTTTCTCAACTTCAGAGACTTTAGAAGTTATAGCGAAACAGAACCTACAGGAAACATGGACTTTAAATCGCTTAATTTTAACGAAATTCGTAACGTCCGTGGAACAGGCATCAATCTTAAACTAGGCCTTATTTACAGAGTAAACAAACGCCTTAGAGTTGGCTTGAGTATGCATACCCCCACGGCCATGAGC
>Ga0193958_1000805_pt1 | contig 10825 bp, 12 predicted proteins | sample FB_1_MG_FD_140320 | JGI IMG/M metagenome (GOLD analysis project Ga0193958, IMG submission 140320) | Microbial mat bacterial communities from the Broadkill River, Lewes, Delaware, United States - FB_1_MG | ecosystem: Environmental > Aquatic > Freshwater > River > Microbial mats | place: USA...
ATTAGGGACATCTTTTGTATTAGTAGCACGATATGCTCCAAGACCGATATAATCTAAATCTAAACTATTCGCTTCTAAAATCTCCATCTCATTATGAGTAGATAGTCCAATTATTTTATTAGAGTATTTTTTTCTTATAATTTTAAGAGAGGTTGCTTTTCCTGCACCCATATAAGATTCTATATCTTCTTGTCCCAAATGAATTCCATCTGCAAAATCAAGTAATTCTATTTTATCGTTGATAATTATTGGAATAGTTGTATTTTTTTTTAAAAAGATAATATTTTGTTTTTGGATATCTAAAGAGTTTACTTTGTCACGATATTGTATGTAAATTGTGTCATGATTATGACAAATTTGTAAGAATTTTTCTAGTGATACATCAAACTTTTCTAAAGTTTGATAATCACATAAAGCGTATATTTGTTTAGGCAACATCTTTACTAAATAATTTTAGTAAATCATGTAATGTTTTTTTCATAGTATTTCTTTCAACTACCATATCGATACTTCCATGGTCAAGTAAAAATTCTGCTTTTTGGAAACCATCTGGTAAATCTTTACCAATCGTTTGTTTAATAACTCTTGCACCTGCAAAACCTATTAAAGCACCTGGTTCAGCCATAATAATATCTCCCAAAAATGCAAATGATGCAGAAACACCACCAAATGTAGGATCAGTTAAGATTGAGATAAAGGGTAAACCTGCATTGTCAAGTTTTCTTAATGCTGCACTTGTTTTAGCCATTTGCATAAGAGCAAATGTAGACTCTTGCATTCGAGCTCCACCAGATGCACTAATAATAATAACACCGTGATTTTTTTCTAATGCTCTATTACAAGCTCTTACAATTTTTTCACCTTCAACAGATCCAAGTGAACCACCCATAAATGAAAAATCAAATACTACAAGCTGGACACCTACACCATCAATTGTACATTCACCACTAACAATTGCAGATGTTTTACCTGTTTTATGTAAAGCTTCCTCTAATCTCTTTTGATATGACTTACTATCAACAAATTGTAATGGGTCTGTTGGATGAAGATCACTATCATATTCAACAAATGAATTATCATCAGCAAGTAATGCTATTCTTTTTTTGGCACCTATTCTCATATGATGATTACATTTTGGACAAACGTGATTTAAATTTTCAACTTCTTTGAAGAACATTAAAGCCTCACAAGATGGACATTTTATCCAATGACTTTCATTTTCTATATGTGCTGGGTCATTTTTTTGCTTCTCTTGTTTCTCTAATACTTCGTTTTTTATTCTTTTAAAAAAACCTTTTAAGTCTATATTCAAATCCATAATTTATCCTTATTAATAATATTTATAATTTTATCTTAATTCCTGAAATTTTTCAAGTTCATCTAATTTTTCCCATGGGTAATCTGGTTGACCCACTTGTCCACGTGCTGCTACATCTGCATATAAAAATGTGTCTGCACTTGGTTTATCAAGATTAAATTTCTTAGTAATCCAATTTGGTGTCAAAGCAAAGTTATCTTCAACAAAAGTTGATAAAGCATCATCATTTAACGATGTATATGTACCATACGTATCAACAGCAACTGAAGTTGGTTTTGCAACACCAATTGCATAAGATAATTGTACTACTGCTTTACTTGCAAGTCCAGCAGCAACAATATGTTTAGCTATATATCTAGCAGCATACAATCCACTTCTATCAACTTTTGTATAGTCTTTTGAAGATTGAGCTCCACCACCAATAGGTGAATAACCTCCAAAACTATCAACAATAAGTTTTCTACCTGTTAATCCACTGTCATGTAAACTTGAATGTGAAACATATTTTCCTGTAGGGTTAATATGAATTGTACAAGTTTCTTTGTTATACATATCAGCTGGTAATCCAGTCTCATCAATTAATTTTTGAATTAAAGCTCTTACTGTAGTAATATCCATACTTGATACACAAGGAGCAGATACAACAATAGTATCTATACTTTGAGGTTTACTTGTTTCAAAATTTGCTTTACAACCATAATCAACTGTAACTTGTGTTTTAATATCAACACCAAGTTCACTTGGATTTGCTAATGCATAATCATATACTTTTTGCATTAACATTCTAGCGTATGTGATCGCACTTGGCATGTAATGTTCAGTTTCGTTATCTGCATAACCAAACATAATACCTTGATCTCCAGCACCTGTTTCACCATCTTCTTGATCAACACCTTGGTTGATATCTGGAGATTGTCTATTTAATAATACTTGCACATCTACATCTTCAGGATGCAAACACTCTTGTTTTGTAAAGTAAGGATTACCATTGTAACCTATTTTTGCTAGTGCATCATGAACTATCTCTTTATACTCTTCTGTTGTTACATTTGTTGCACTTGTAACCTCTCCACCAATTACTACATGTTTTCCAGCTACAAATACTTCACTTGCAACTCTACTTGATGCGTCACCAATAATAAGTTTATCAACGATACTATCTGCAATAATATCTGCACATTTATCAGGATGCCCGGGACTTACTACTTCACTTGTAAATAGGTAATGTTGTTTTTTGTTTTCCATTTTTGTTTTCCATTCTTTTGTTTTCCGTAAAAGACTAGTGTCTCTTATCTGTTTTCCATTGCTTTGTTGTCCATCTTTGTTTTCTAAAGAAAATTTGCTAAAGCAATCGCTATTGGCTATTTTCCATCTAATCTTATAAGATTTTGAAAAGTAAAAATTTTTAATAAAGTATGAACTAGATACATTTCTGTAAAAAGTGTGCAATTATATCGAAAAGGTACTATGTATTTTCTTTTAGAAAGAATAGTACTTCTCTTTTTTAAGTTTTATAGCGAACTAATTATAAATTTTTTATTCTACTGTTACACTTTTTGCTAAGTTTCTTGGCATATCTACATCATTACCTAAACGCACACTTATCTCCATTGATAATACTTGAAGGACTATTAACATTTCAAAGAATTCTAACATATAATGATCAGTAGGTTTTGTTTTTACAAAGTCATCTGCTAGTTCGAAATCAAGTGGTGATATAGCACATATTGTACTATCTCTTGCACTTAATTCTTCGACATTTGATTTAATTTTGTCATAATGTAAGTGTTGAGGCATAAGAGCTATTGTGAATAGTTCAGGATCTGCTAAAGCAATAGGTCCATGTTTCATTTCACCTGCTGGATACCCTTCAGCATGAAGATAACTTATCTCTTTTAGTTTTAAAGCACCCTCTAAAGCTAATGGGAAAAATACATCTCTACCAATAAAGAAAAATCCATGCCCATGTAAATATCTTTTTGAAAGTCGTTTTGCTTTTTCATGTACTTTATCTTCAACTACTAAACTCTTAGGAACTTCACGTAAAACTTGTATTTGTTTATTTAAATCATCTTGAGATATCTCATTTTTCGCTTGAGCAAAATATAAAGCCATCATCCACAATACAACTGTTTGAGTTGAAAATGCTTTTGTTGAAGCAACACCTTTTTCAATTCCTGCACGTGTTAAAATTGTTGCATCTGCAATTCTTGTCATTGATGAGTTATCTACATTACACACAGCAATAGATTTAAGACCTGCTTTTTTAGCCATTTTTAAAGCTTCTAAAGTATCTGCTGTTTCACCACTTTGAGAAATAACGATAAATAAAGTATCCTTTTTAAGTAAAGGTTCTTTGTATCGAAACTCACTTGCAATCTCTACACTACATCTAATTTTTGTAAGTCTTTCAAATAAATAACTAGCAGTTAATCCAGCATGATAAGATGTACCACAAGCACAAATTTTAATCTCATTAATTCCTTCTATAATACTTGAGTCCACTTCATCGAATATTATACTTTCATCATTGATACGACCTAACATACTATCAATAACAACATCACTTTGCTCATAAATCTCTTTTTCCATAAAAAATCTATATCCATCTTTTTGGGCAAATTGTTTTGATGTTGGAAGTGTTGACCATGTAACATCTTCACTAAAATCAAGTGAACAGTTTGTAGCAACACCACTTACTCCATCTTCTAGATATACTACATCTTTAGCATGACCAATTAAAGGTGCATCAGATGAAGCAAAAAAGATCTCATCTTCATTATTTCTTGCTATTGCCATAGGGGAACCATGTTTCATAAAAAAGATTTTATTAGGTTCAGATTTGGTAATCAAAAGTATAGAATATGCACCTTCTAATCTTTGAATTGTTTTATTAAATGATTCATCAGCATTATTTGAAATATTAAAATAGTATTCAAAAAGATGAACTATAACTTCAGTATCTGTTTGCGAAACAAACTTATGTCCAGCTGCTAGTAGTTCATCTTTTAATTCTTTATAATTTTCAATAATTCCATTGTGTACAACATAAGAGTATTCACCTAGATGAGGATGAGCATTTAATTCTGTTGGTTTTCCATGTGTAGCCCATCTAGTATGTCCTATACCTATACATAAATTATCTTGTATTAGTGTACATTCATTGTGTGAAACTTTTTCTTCTAAATTTACTATTTTACCAAGAGCTTTATATACTTCAATTTTATCGTTATCTAGTATTGCAATTCCTGCACTATCATAACCTCTGTACTCTAACTCTTTAAGTCCATCTATTAAAATTTCACTTGTATTTTTAGTTCCTATATATCCAACAATTCCACACATAAAATATAACACCTTTATAATATAATTGTATATATTATATCTAAATAGTTATTAAGTATAATACATAAAAATTTAAAGGAACTTTTTTGATCACAACACTACAAAATAAATTACATAATGAAATTCCCCTTACTAAACTTATGAATCTTACTATAAATGAATACAATCATAGAGAGCTCATCACCTCTGCCCCACTTGAAATCAACATCAATGATAAAGGAACTGCATTTGGTGGTAGTTTAAGTACTATTACTATTATCTCTTCATGGAGTTTGTGTTGGTTAATTTCCCAAGAATTAAATTACGATAGTAAAAATATTGTTGTAATAAAAAATGAGAACAGATATTTAAAACCAGTTACAAAAGATATAGTGTGCTATACAACAAAACCAAATAAAGAAGAGATACAAATTTTAAAAGAAAAATTAGAAAAAAAAGGAAGTGCTTCAATTAAAATAAAATCCAAAATAATTGAAGATGGAGAGATATGCGTAGAGTTTGATGGTGTTTATGTTATCAAACTCTAATACTTTTTATTAACCTTGAGCGATTAAAACACCAAAGAAAGGAATAATAAATACCAATAATAATTGTGTTCTTATTAACATAATTATTACTTTTGGCATTTTAATGGTACTTGCGTCACTATTTTTATTTTTCTTATAAAATAATGTAGGGTAAATTGCTAGTAAAATTACAACAAGAAACATTGTTAATTTTATATGAAAATCTTTATTACTCATATAGAAACTCACATCTTTCCCTACTCCAAGTAATAATACTAATCCTGCAATTATAGTTAAAACTACACTAATCCAAAAAATAATATCCATGAATACTATTTTTTTCAATTCTTTTTGTGTTACTTCCGTTGCATAAACTAAATGTTGCATAACCAATATTGAACTTATGCTCATAATACCAATAAAATGAATATATCTAAAAACTATTTCTGTCATATTTTTGCCTTTACTCTTTGTTTAGAGAAATTTTTCGTAACGATATCTTATTTTTACTTTTAAAACTATTGTTCAAATAAATTAATTATGAAATATTTTAGTTGTCAAAAGATATAATTCATCTAAATTTACAAGGATTATTATGAAAAACTATTTCAAACTATTATTAATATTGGGCTTGAGTACATTATTTACGACACAATCATTCGCAGCCAAAAAAGTAAAATGGAAAATGGCAATGACTTGGCCAAAAACTTTAGTGCCTTTAAGTACTGTACCATTACGAGTTTCATCACTAGTAAAAGAGATGAGTGGAGGAAAATTCACTATAAAAGTACATGGAAAAGGTATACACAAAGCTCCTCTTGGTATTTTAGATATGGTAAAAAATAATATTTATGAAATGGGACATAGTTCATCGTATTATTATAAAGGTTCAAATATCGCAACAGCACTTCTTACAACAGCCCCATTTGGTATGACGACGGCAGAACAATATGCTTGGTATTATTATGGAGGTGGTGAGCAACTTACTAAAAAAGTGTATGATAACTTCAATGTAGATACTTATCAAGGTGGAAATACAGGTGTACAAATGGGTGGTTGGTTCAAAAAAGAGATCAATACACTAGCTGACTTAAAAGGTCTAAAGATGAGAATTCCAGGAATGGCTGGTGAAATATTTGCTAAACTGGGTGTTAATGTTACGAACATTCCTGCTGGTGAATTATATACTTCTTTAGATAGAGGAACAGTTGATGCAGTTGAGTTTGTAAGTCCAGGACTTGATATCAAAATGGGATTTCATAAAATTGCTCCCTATTACTACACAGGGTGGCATGAACCAGCATCAGAGATGCACTTTTTTATAAACCAAAAAGCATATAAAAAACTACCTAAAGAATACCAGTCCATTTTACAAGCGGCAATGAAAGTTGCAACCTCTGAGATGTATATCGATAACTACAATAAAAATGTTGTTGCTTGGCAACAAATGAAAAAAGAATTTCCTAACATAAAAGTTAAAACATTTCCTTTGGAAATTTTACAAGAGATGAAAAATGCAAGTGAAGAAGTTATGGAAAAATACTCTAATGAAAATAAACTATTTAAAGAGATTTACCAATCACAACAAAATTATTTAAAAAAAGCAAGAGAGTGGACTACTATTTCTGAACATGACTATATCAATACATCAAATAGTGTAAAATAATTATATGACAACTTGGGATACAATTATTCAAGAAGAGAAAAAGAAAGAATACTATAAAAAGTTAGACTCTTTTATCCAAAAAAGATATAAAGAAGTTAAAGTTTATCCACCAAAAGAGAAAATATTTGCAGCTTTTGATTTAACTCCTTATGAGAACTTAAAAGTTGTGATTTTAGGACAAGATCCTTACCATCAGCCAAATCAAGCACAAGGTTTGGCATTTTCTACTCCAAGTGAACTGAAGAACCCTCCATCAATGACTAATATATTAAAAGAGATACACTCAGATATAGGAAGTTCTTTATGTGATGATGGAGATTTAACCTCATGGGCAAAACAAGGGGTAATGCTTATCAATACAGTTTTAACTGTAGAAGATAGCTCTGCAAATTCACATCAAAAAAAAGGATGGGAGACATTTACAGATAATATCATCAAATATATCTCAACTTATAATGAAAATATCATTTTTATTTTATGGGGAGCACCTGCAATTAAAAAAAGTAAAATTATTGATCAATCTAAACATCATATTTTAACTGCCCCACATCCTAGTCCATTATCATCATATCGCGGTTTTTTTGGTTGTAAGCATTTTTCAAAAACCAATAATATTTTAAAATCATTGGGCAAAGAAGCAATACAATGGTAAGTTTTTATAACTCTATAGATTTAGTTCTAATTATTTCTATCATTGTATTTACAAGAATAAGTTATGAAAAAAAGACATATGTTAAAATATTTGAATACTTTAAAATATTTATGGCAATAACATTAAGTGCAAAACTTGCAAGTTATACAGCAATTTTTTTACAAAAATTTTACATCACTAAAGCAGACACCTACACAACACTTATTTTAATATCATTTGTCGTAAATCTACTTATACTCTATTTTACTTGGAAATATATCTTTGCATTTTCAAATAAATTTATGCAAAATGTAAAACTAAGAACTATCTTGGCAAAAGCATTTACATTTCTTGAAGTTTTTACCATTATCACATTTTCTATATATATTATTATGCAACTATATATTTCAAAGGCATATTTGTATAAAAGCATGAAAAAAAGTTACTCTTATCCAAAAATTGAAAAGTTTTATAATAGTTTTTTAAATGATGATTTTGTAAACATGGTATTAAATTCTGATACAGGAACAAATCATAAAGAGATTATATTTAAGAGTTTTAAAAATAGTTTTTAATGTTAAAGTCACCACCTTACAAGTGACTTTAACTCAACGTAATCAATAAACTTTAGGAGAAAATTGATCTAACGTTTTGTGGCTTAAGAAAATTATACTACTTAACTGTTAATTATTCGTTATTTTTTAATCTAGTTATTTATCTTAATATTAATTTTAGCTTAATACTAAAGTTGTAAATTTCTCATAAAATTCTGTGCAATATTTTCTGCACGACTTTTAAAAATAATTCCAAGTTCAGGTTCATATAAAGTGTCAATCACTTCAAAAAACATCACCAACCATGAACCAAATTTTTCTCTGCTTAGTGGTAGATCAAAATGTGCTCTCATAGGATTACCTTGATATTCTGTGTCTTGCAGTCCTATCATAGCCCAAAAATTAGTTAATATTTTAATATGTTCTTGCCAAATATCGCTATTTAAGTCATCGCCAAGTTTATCTTTAAAAACTTGAGCTACTTCACCATCTTCTTTTAATATCTTAGTATAAAATGTAATAACCATCTCATTAATATTCTCTTTTGTAATAGTATTGTGTTTTTTGCTAAATGTCATTTTGTTTTCTTTCATTGTTTTTTTAATAAGCATCAATTATAAATGAATAAGTTTAAATAAAATTGAAAGATATTTTAATGATACAACACTTTATTTATTAATCAATAACAGATAAAAACATTTAGATATTACACTCTTAAAATCAAAAGATAGCTATGATATAATTCTTTATAAAAATAATTATAAAGAGAATAGATGAATTTAGATAAATTAAAAGATTTAGAATCAGAATTTTTATTTAGGTACCCAAGTGGTTTTAAGGATGAAAGCTTTTTCCCTCAAATCCAAAAGTTTAAACCTGAAAAACTTGAACTTTATGCAAAAGATGTCCTAAAAAAAGAAAACTTTTCAAACCCAAATCTTGCTGTTGAAGGATTTTTTAAAACTGTACAAAAATCAGTTATGGTTTCACTTTTTGATAAATTAAAACTCAAAGATGCCATTGCCTCTTTAAACTCTTATGAAAAAGATATGCTAAGTATCGAAATATACGAGCTTTTATATGGTAACAAAAAAGAAGGCTTTGAAGGTTTAGTTAAATTTTTAGCTCAATACAACTTAGCGAAATGGACTATTATAAGTGTAACTCCTTATTGTATTAATAGGCATACGGAATATTTCATCAAACCAACTACTACAAAAATGATTATTAAATACTTTGACTTAAAAGATTGTATTTATAAACCAAGACCTAGTTTTGAGTTTTATAAAAACTATTCAAAAGCTTTAAATGAGATGAAATCCAACCTAGATGACTCACTCACCTTTGATAATGTTGCATATACAAGTTTTTTCAAAGTTGCAATAGAGATGTGCGAAGAGTAAATAAAATTAACACTCAATTAACAATTATATTATATAATCTAAAAATTTAAGGAAAACTCATGAAAAAACTACTTACTTTAGCACTTTTAAGTGCCTCTACACTTTTGGCTTCTACTCTTTTGGTTAACGATGCATATGTAAGAGCTACACCACCAGGTCTACCAAATTCAGCTGCATTTATGACTGTAAAAAACGAAACTTCTAAAGATATCAATATTGTAAAAGCTACATCAAAAGTTGCAAAATTTGTTGAATTACATACACATGATATGAAAGATGGTGTTATGAAAATGTACCAAGTACCTAAAATCACTGTACCAAAAAATGGAAATGTTGTACTTAAACCAGGTGGTTTTCATGTGATGCTTATTGGGCTGTATCATCCACTTAAAAAAGGTGAAAATGTAACTTTTACATTAGAGCTTGAAAATGGAGAAACAAAAACGATAACAGCTCCTATTAAAACTGTTATGGGTGGAATGAAACATAAAGGTCATCATAATATGCACCATAATATGAAACACTAGTACATATATGTCTACAGAAAAAAACTCTTCAAATACAAGAGACACAATAATAGCTATATCTATCATAGCTGTCATTGTTGTAAGTTATTTTATGATTGATTTTAATGCATTGTATCAATCATTTAAGGGAGAAGCTCAGTTTGTAACACAAAATAAAAAATGTGATTTACATAAAACTTCTTGTGAAATCAAACTTCAAAACGGTACTACTTTTGAACTAGAAGTAACACCAAAAACTATTCCACTTATGGAAGAGCTTACATTTTCTATCAAAAGTAATAACCCAAACCTAGAAAACCTAAAACTAAACATCTATGCAACAAATATGTTTATGGGTGAGTTTAATCTACCTATTAAAAACCTAGGTGATGGAAACTATAAAGCAGTAGGTACTCTTCCAACATGTCCAGTAGGTGATATGCAATGGAATGCAGATATAAGAATAGAAAAATTAGATAAAACTATTGGGGCTAGATTCCAATTTAAAACGGATATATAGATGAATAAACTTTTTAAAATAGTTGTAAGTATAGCGGTTGCTATTATGTTAATTGTAGTGTTAAAACCATATGTAGATGACTATAACGAACAAAAACAATACGACTTTACTGTTGATACAATAGATGGGAAAGTTTCAAAAGATAGCTTTAAAGGAAAAACCTTAGCTATATACTTTGGATACACTTACTGTCCTGATGTATGCCCTACTTCACTTAGCTCTCTAGCACAAGCTTTAAATGAACTACCAAAAGAACAAACAAAAGATATGGTGGGACTTTTTATTAGTGTCGACCCAGATAGAGATACACTTAAAAATCTAAAAGAGTATTCTGCATATTTTCATCCTAGTTTCATAGGTGGAACATCTACAAAAG
>Ga0193958_1000806_pt1 | contig 10822 bp, 5 predicted proteins | sample FB_1_MG_FD_140320 | JGI IMG/M metagenome (GOLD analysis project Ga0193958, IMG submission 140320) | Microbial mat bacterial communities from the Broadkill River, Lewes, Delaware, United States - FB_1_MG | ecosystem: Environmental > Aquatic > Freshwater > River > Microbial mats | place: USA...
ATATATAAGATATAGAATATCAAATAAGTTAGTTAGAATTATTGCACTTTTAGATAATAAAGAGAGTTTCGATAGAGTTAGCAGAGTTAGTGAGTATGATATATCATTTGTCAAAGATTTTAACGATTTAAAACAGATAACTTTCAATATCTTTTTCATGTCAGTGCTAAATAACTATAAACTCCTCTTAAGTGTTGAGAGCAAAATTAAAACTAGAACATTAGAGCTAGAGCAAGAGATTAAAGAGCATAAGAAGCTCGAAAATGCACTAAAGAGTAGCCAATTACAGTTAAACAAAGCTCAAGAGATTGCACATCTTGGTAGTTGGGATTGGGATATTCAAAACGGCTCTATGCTCTGGTCAGATGAGCAGTATAGAATCTACAAAAGAGCAAAAGAGTTAGGACCTATCTATGAAGATTGGCTTATGTATATACATAAAGATGATAGAGATAGAGTATCTAATATAATTCAAAAAGCTCTAACAAAAGAGCAAGAGTATATTATCGAAGCTAGAATTATCTGCTCAGATAATACGATAAAACATGTCAAACTAGAGGCAGAGTTTGATTATAATGAGTTTAATGAGCCGATTCGACTTTTTGGAACAACGCTTGATATTACCGATAGAAAAAAGGCAGAGATAGAGAAAAGTAGCCTTTTACAAAGAGCAGAGAAACAGCGAGAAGCGATACTAAAGCTCTCACTCTTAGAAGTTGGTTTAGTTTTGAAAGATGCCCTTTTTAGAATCTGTGAAGTCTCAACAGAGGCTTTAGATATATCCAGAGTCAGTATTTGGTTTTTTGATGATGATTTAAAGGTACTTACATCTAAAACTTTTTACGATAGAGATGATTCTCAAGAGATTATGGATTGTCTATTGATTTCTGAGTATAAACCCTATTTTGAAAAACTTTTAAGAGATGGTGCTTTTAAAATAGATGATATAGAGAGTTCAAAAGAGTTTTGTGAAATTTTTAGAGACTACTCAAGTGAGTTTAATGTTAAATCTATGTTAGATTCTCTAATCAGGGTATCTGGTGAGATAAAAGGTGTTATCTGTTTTGAGTCAGATGAGAAAAAAGAGTGGAGTTTAGATGAGATTTCATTTGCAAACAATATAGCAGAACAGGTATCACAAGCTATCTTGAAAGTTGATAGAAAACGATATGAACTAGAACTTGCTAAAGCTAAAGATGAAGCAGAGAGAGCAAATCGAGCTAAGAGTGAGTTTTTGGCAAATATGAGTCATGAGATTAGAACTCCTATGAACGCTATCATAGGTTTTACAGAGCTTTTAGAAAAAATTGTCGAAAATAGAGAGCAGAAAAATTATCTCGATTCTATAAAAGTATCAAGTAGAAGCCTTTTAACACTTATTAATGATATTTTAGATTTATCTAAAATTGAAGCTGGAAAGATGAAAATTGAGTATGAAGTTATAAACCCTTATCTACTTTTCAAAGAGATAGAGCAGATTTTTGCAGTTAAGATTGAGAAAAAAAGGCTTAAGTTTAAGATAAAAATAGATGATTCTCTCCCTCAAGCACTTATTTTAGATGAAGTTAGATTAAGGCAAGTTATTTTTAATTTAATGGGAAATGCTATCAAGTTTACAGAGAAAGGGCATATCGAACTCTCTGCAAATGTGATAAAGCGAAAAGAGAGTAGAGTAGATGTACTTATCTGTGTGAAAGATACAGGAATTGGAATACCAAAAGTAGAGCATAAAAAGATATTTAAATCATTTGAGCAGACAGAGGGACAAAGCACTAGAAAGTATGGTGGAACAGGTTTAGGGTTAGCAATTAGCAAAAAGTTAATCGATATGATGGGGGGCGAAATATCTCTAACTAGCACTTTTGGAATAGGTTCGATATTTTGTGTAACTCTAAAAGATGTAGAAATCTCAGATAGAGAGTATAAGCAAGAGGCTTTAGAGGAGATTCACGATGATGTCATTTTTGATAATGAAAAAGTTTTAATAGTTGATGATATAAAATCAAATAGAGACCTATTAAGAGAGTTTTTAAAAGATAAAAAACTGGAGCTTTTTGAGGCAAAAGATGGTCGAGAAGCTGTTACCCTAGCTTTAGAGGTTAATCCCGATTTAGTCCTGATGGATATTAGAATGCCTGTTATGGACGGATTTGAAGCGACAGAGCTTATCAAAAAAAATATTGATACAAAGATTTTTGCTGTGACTGCCTCAGCTATGCAAGAGGATAAGGAGCGAATCAAAAATAGCGACCTCTTTGATGTTTTTTTAGAGAAACCAGTTAGCAAAAATAGACTTTTTAGCTCGATGTGTGAGTATCTAAACTGCTCAAAAATAGATACTTTAGACGAAAAAGAGGAGAGTGTAAATTTAGAATCGATTCCAAAAGCTTTAGGTGAAATTGATAGAGCTATTTATAAACTCTATATAGACGCAAAATCTCAATCGGAATTTTCTCAAATAGAGACTTTCGCAACAGAGATAAAGGCTCTAGGCGAGAGAGAATCTATCGATATTTTGACAAACTATGGTGATAAATTACTCCTCTCTGTTAATAGCTTTGATATAGAAAATATCGACTATCTATTAAATGGCTTTGATGAGCTTTTAGAAAAACTAAGAGGGTTTGTAAAATAGATGAATGAGGGATACGGAGAGGCTCTAAAGAGAATCCAAGAGGCAAAAGAGAAAAACTTAACAGAGTTAGATTTAAGTGATTTAGGTTTAAAAGAGATACCAAAAGAGTTATTTGAATTAAAAAACTTGATTAAATTAGATTTAAGTAATTTATACTTAGAAGAGTTACCAAGGGAGCTTTTTGAATTTAAAAGTTTAAAATGCTTAGTGTTACATGATAATCAAAACTTAATTTTTTCAAAAGATATTAAAAAACTTTCAAATTTAGAAGTTTTAACTATTTCAAACTTAAAAGAGTTTCCAGAAGAGATTTTAGAATTAAAAAAACTAAAAACTTTAGCAATAACGGATAGTTTTATTATACAAGTTCCTAAAGAGATAGACAGACTTACTGAATTAGAAGAGATATATTTTGATAATTGTGACTTAAAGTATTTACCAAAATCACTCTACAATTTAAAAAATTTAGAATTTTTGCAGTCATATAATAATTTAGCATTAAATATTCCAGATGAAATTTTAGATGATATAGAAAATCCTAAAAAGATATTGGATTACTACTTTAATTTACAAAAATCCAAAAAGAGAGAGTTATCAGAGGCAAAAGTGCTATTTGTAGGGCAGGGAAGTGTAGGGAAAAGTTCACTTATCAAAGCTTTGCAAAATGAGCAGTTTGATGAAAATAGGTTAATGACTACTGGAATCGAGATAGATAAGATAGTCTCAAACGATATTACTCTAAATTTTTGGGATTTTGGTGGACAAGAGATAATGCACTCAACTCATCAATTTTTTTTAACAAAACGGAGTCTATATATTTTAGTTTTAAACGCTAGAGAGAATGATGAGTTAAAGAGGACAGATTATTGGCTCAAATTAATTTCTAGTTTTGGAGTCGATTCACCTGTTATTATAGTTTTAAATAAAGTTGATGATGGAAATTTAGGAATCGATGAGAATAGGTTAAAACGAAAATACCCACAAATCAAAAGAGTTTTATCAACATCTTGTAAAGATAATATAGGAATTGATGAGTTAAGAGAGGCTATTTATCAAGAGAGTGAGAAGTTAGAGCATGTAAAAGAGGTTTGGATTGAGAACTGGTTTGAGATTAAAGAGATTTTGGAGCAGAAAAAAGATGCTGGAATGGACTTTATCTCTTTTCTTGAGTTTGAAAAGCTATGCAGAGATAGAGATATAGATTCAAATGCACAAAAAATATTGATAGAGTATTTGCATGATTTAGGTATTGTTTTAAACTTTCAAGAGAAGAGTCTAAAAAGCACAAATGTATTAAATCCTAGATGGATAACTGACGGAGTCTATAAGATAATAAACTCAAAAGCTATTTTAGATGGAGTTTTAACTAGAGAGATTTTAGAGCAGATTTTTACAAATGAGGATAAGTATCCAAAGGATAAATTAAATTTTATTATAGAGATGATGCGAAAATTTGAACTGCTTTTTGATTTTAATGGAAACTATTTAATTCCTGAACTTCTAGCAAAGAGTGAACCAGAGTTAAGTTTTGATTTTGAAAAAAATCTCTGTTTTATCTATGAGTATGACTATCTGCCTACAAGCGTAATATCAAGATTTATAACAAGGTCGCATAGAGCTATTTTAAACAGTTTTTTTTGGAAAAATGGTGTAGTGCTTGAGCATAAAAAGATAAAAGCTCTGATTTTAGCTGATGAGTTTGATAAAACTATCTCTATATTTATTGATAGTAAAGAGAAACAAGAGTTTTTGACAATGATTCGCCATCAATTAAACGATATAAATCAGAGTCTAAGCTCATTGAAAATTACTCAAAGAGTTATAAAAGATAGAAGTAGAGTTTCGCTAAGACATCTATTGATGCTTGAGCAGAAAAAAATAGAGACTTTTTTACCTGAAAATAGTGAAAATATTATCTCTGTAAAAGAGCTTTTAGATGAGGTTATAAATCCAAAAGAGAGAGCTAAAGAGATAAATGATATTTTAAAAAGCACTCATAAAAGTATCGAAAAAGAGGGTTTAAAAGATATATTAGAGAGTGAGTATTTAATAAGAGAATCTAGCGAAGATATTTTTAAGCTAAAAGAGCAAAAATCGATGCCATTTGCAATAAAGCAGTTTAAGATAAAAAACTACCAATCGATAAGAGAAGCGTCAGTTACTATTCCGTTAGATAGTAAATGGGTTTTTATAACAGGATATAACGGAGCTGGAAAGAGTGCAATTTTACAAGCTCTCTCTTTTGGATTAATGGGAATCTCTAATGATAAAATTAATGAAAATTTTAAAGTGGCAATCGAGTTACAAGCTGGTGAAGAGATAAAAATAAACAATATTATAAATTTAGGAAACTACTGGAATAGACCAGAGTTAGAGTTAACAAACTTTATCTCATATGGAGCTAGTAGGCTTTTGATTAGTGAAGATGATAAATCTGATAATAATCATCTATTTGAAAGTGATAGTAAATTAGCAAATATTGAGAGATGGTTGAAAGATAAAAAGTTAGAGATTGAAGAGGATAGAGAGAATAAAAAAATATTTGATAGAGCGATAGATTTATTAACGGAATTATTGCCTGATATTGATAAGATAGAGATAAAGGGAAGTAGAGTTATCTATTGTGAAAAGGGTGAGAGTGTGAAGTTAAATGAGTTATCTCATGGGCATAAGTCGATTGTTGCAATGGTTGGCGATTTGATTTTAAAACTTTTTGACATAGAGCCTAATATTAAAGAGTTTAGCGATTTTAAAGCTATTGTATTTATTGATGAGTTTGAGACGCATCTACACCCGATTTGGCAGATAGAGTTTATCGATAAATTAAGCAAATTCTTTCTAAATATTCAGTTTTGGACTACGACACACAGCCCTTTACCATTTATCAAAGCACCAGAGGGTTCTACTATCTTAAAAGTTGATAGAGATGAACAAAATGGCACTACAATTAAAAATTTAGATATTGATATATCAAATCTCTCACCAGATATTATTTTGACTTCACCATTTTTTGATGTAGAGGTTTTGGTAAATAGTGATGCAGAAGATATACGAAGTGAGAGAGACTATTTAGAGCTTTTAAAAAACGATGATATAGATAGTTTAATAAAGGATAAATTAAAAAACTTGAATTTAGATAATAGTTTTTTGCAAGAGCTAAAAGATGAAGATTGATAAAGGAGATGTTCCTAGTGAGCTTATTGAGTGTGATAAAAAACATAGAGATGACTATTTAAAAACTAAAACAGAACATAATTTTAAAAATAGCTGTTATGCACATAAGAAAGTAAAAGAGAAGTTACAAAAAGCTTACAGTGAAAAGTGCTGTTACTGCAATAGTGACTTTGGTGCAACTTCTTATATAAATATTGAACACTATCGCCCAAAATCAATCTATTACTGGCTTGGTTATGAGTGGGATAACTTACTTCATTGCTGTTCTATCTGTAATACTAACAAATCAAATAAATTTCCAGTTGAAAATGAAATAGAGATAGATATTGATATGAATTTAGATAATGAAAAACCTCTGATTTTAAATCCTGAAAAAGATAATTTATTAGATTTTTATGAGTTTAATATAGATGGAGAGATTTTCGCTAAAAACAGTAATAAAAAAGCAGAAAAAACGATAGAGATTTGTAAATTAGAGAGAATAGGTTTATTAAAAGCTAGAAAAAGAGTTATAGATTCTATTTTAAGAGCGGTTGGAATTGTATTAGAGGATATTTTGAAGAATATCTCTTCAAAAAAAGAGTTTAAAAGTAATTTAAAGTTAAAATTTATAAAGCTTTTTACTGAAGAGTTATCTTTAAAAAATGAATATTATTTAATGTTTAACTACTTTTTACTGAATTTTGATGAAGTTTTTGAAGAGTTGTATAAAAAAATTATTAAAAAGTATCTATAAAAGGGTAATTAATGGAATTAGTCTATCTTTGGATTGCAAAGTATAAAAATATAAAAAAACAAGGTTTTAACTTCTCAAATGAGTTTGAATGTAGTTATGAAAATAATACTTTAACTATTAACAAAAAAGAAGATTCCATTAAAAATTTTTTCGGAAATAATATCGATATAACTGCAATTGTAGGGAAAAATGGAAGTGGAAAGAGTTCTATTGTAGAGTTTTTATTTGGCGTTTTGTTCAAATTTAAGGAAAATGAAGTTAATAAAAACTGTTTAATTATTTATCGAGAAGGTAAAAAACTATTAATTTGTAAATTAAACATTGAAATAGATAGTTTATTGATAGATAAAAAAGATAAGGATATAAATGATTGTTTAGTTGAAAAAAATGAATTTATCAATCAAAGTTACTATTTATTTTTCGATATTAGTATTATAGATTTTTTTATGAATAATGCTGGAAAAAAAGACTATAAAGAAAACTACGCTTTAGAGCCGTCAAGAACTGTTTTTGATAAAAGTAAAACAGGAAAAATGGAATCTCAAATGTCTTCAAATCATATGAATCTATATGCACTCTATTTTTTTGAAGAGTATAATGAAAATAGAAAATTACAAAATATTTTAAAAATACCAACTTTTAATAATTTTAGATTAGAAGATGTTAGAAATCAAGATACTGATATTGTTAAAAGTTTTTTGGAAAAAAATTTTGCAAAAGATATTTTTAAAATTTCCAATTCAAGTGAATTAGATAGGCTTAATGAAAAGAGATTTGATATAAACGAAAGGGTTAATAACTGTTTTTTAAAATCTTTAGATGATAAAGGCAATACAATGCTTGATATTTTTAATATTAGAATATTTAAGAAAATAGAGAGTGATAAAGAGATACTTTTTAAAGATTTAAGCACTGGTCAACAAATATTGATTTTTTATATAGGATATATAGTTTATCTTTTAAAAAAGTTTTCAAATAAGGATAGTTTTTTTATATTTTTTGATGAGATAGAATCAACGCTTCACCCAAGTTGGCAAAAGCAGATTATAAAATTTTTTATAGATTCAATTGACACTCTTAATTTAGACAATAAACAGGTGAATTTATATTTTCTAACTCACTCTCCATTTCTACTCTCTGATTTGCCAAAAGAGAATGTGATTTTTTTAGATAGAGATGATAGAGGAAATTGTAAAAATGTAACTAAAGAGATGGATATAGATACATTTGGAGCAAATATACATACTCTATTATCTGATGGCTTTTTTATGGAAGATGGATTGATTGGAGAGTTTGCCAAATCTAAAATAGAAGAGATAAAAAGTTTTTATGATGAGGTAAAAAAATCAAATGATAAAACGCTAAAAAAAGTAGAGTATGAAAGTAAAAAAGATAGATTTAGAAAAATCCAGCAGATAATAGGAGAGAAGTTTTTAAAAGTAGTTGTTAAAAACTATTTAGATGAATTGGATATTACTTTTTATGGTAAAGATGGTTTTATCGATAAAGAGATTGAGAAATTACAGAAGTTAAAAAAGAGTCTAAATGATTAAGATAGATTATAAATATTTCTCTAATAGTGAGAGAAAAAGTTTTATTGATAGCTATTTTGAAATTTTTAATAATCCAAAAAAGAATAGATTTAAAATAATAAATGGTCATGAAACAGCAAAAGAAAGATTTAATAAGTATAGATTGAAAAATTATATTTTTCGTTATATTTTTTTTAAGATAAAATTTGACGAAATTATTAAATCTGACTATGAAGAACTTAATTGTATTTTAAATTTAATTGAGTGTAAATTAAAAAAATTAAAAAAAGAACATTTAAAAGCAGTAAAGCATCAAATAAAAAAAGTTTTTGATTATGATAAGTTTCAAGATGTAATTAGAGATTTTTTTGAAGATAATTTAAACCCTAGAATTTGCTACTACTGCAATAAAAATTATATAAATGTTTATGATGTAGATAAAGGTAAAAAAAATGAATTTACGATAGACCACTTTTATGATAAAGGTGCTTATCCATATTTGGCTCTATCTCTCTACAATTTTGTTCCCTCTTGTTATACTTGTAATTCAAAACTAAAGAAAACAAAAAAACTGAATTGTCTCTCTCCAGCTTCTGAAAATTTTGATTTTGATGAAAAGGTAAAGTTTAAACTATTTTTCTCTAAAGATTCTAAAAATTTAAATTTTCAATCAAAAAAAGATATAGATATACCTTTAAAAGAGAATTATTCTAAAAATTATCCTGATAAAGATAAGAATAAAGATTATATAAGCGTGTTTAAATTAAATGAGAGATACGCAGAGCATAGGGATATAGCTTTTGATTTGATAGAAAAATCTCAAAAATATCCCGAGAGTAAATTAAAAGAGATGGCAAAAATATTAGGTATTTCAGAAAATGAGATAAAAAAAGATATTTTTGATTTGATAGATGAGGATAGCAACTTAGCAGATAAACCATTTTCAAAACTAATAAAAGATATATCAAAAGAGTTAGAGTTATAAGATTTTATAACTCTCTTTATCTACTTAAAAGCGATTTTTGAAATATCGTGAGGTTCTATCTTAAATTTACTCTTTTTATCTATAAAACCAAAACATAAAATATCTTTGCCGATTAAGCTTTTTATATCTCTTTTTAGCTCTGGGAATTTAGCAAAAAATCTCTTTTGTAGTTTTTTTGATAGTGAAATGCTACAGTTTGATGAGTTTTCGAAGTTAATCCAGATAGTTCCTCTCTCTAGTGTAACTTTAGATATTTGACCATATATAGCTCTAAATCTTGAAATATCCTCTTTTGTTATAGCATCATTTTTTCTAAAGATATTTTTAGCACTATATAGATGGTTGCCTATCTCTATTATCTGGTTAGATTGAGTAAAATTATCATCACTTATAACTTTATCTAAAATAGAAGAGAGATTACTCAGAGGCAAAGTTTGCTCTTTTTGTTCATTTTGAGTTTTTATATTCGATTCTACTTTTACCTCTTTAGGCTCTATCGATTCTACTTTTTTCTCTTTTTGAGTGCTGTTTTGTTTGTTTTTTTCCAAAGTTACAGGGCAGTTATCCTCATGTTTTCTCGAGCCAAAAGATGGAGGCTGACCACTTTTTGAAGCTTTTCTAAAATATGCAGAACTACCACACTCAATGCACTCTAAATGTTTTCTTTTTTTGTCCAAATCGGGCAATTTTGAAAACTCAATTGCATTATAAGTTTTATTATCGATAGTACACTTTACTAATTCCATTTACTCTCCCATTCATTCAATTATTATTTTATAAAAATAAAAAAATGATATTACCATTATTGAGCTTAATTCGATAATTTGCTCCTTAAAACTCTCTTTTTTATAAGATTTAGGGAGTTTTATTTAAAAAAATTACTTTTGTAGATAGCTTTTAACTCTAAATCACTCTCAAAATAGTCTAAAAAACTGCTAGGAGATTCGCCAAAAAAGCTTTTGAACTCTTTTATAAAGTGTGATTGGTCAAAATATCCAGCCTCTAAGGAGTTGATAGGGGTTTTATTGCTTTCAGATGTTAGCGTTAAAAAAAAGCCTAATCTAGTGATTTGAGAGAATTTTTTTGGGCTTGTTCCGATTGCACTGTTGAAGTTTCTGTAAAAAGTTCTCTCAGAGATATTTAACTCTTTTACAATCTGCTCAACTTGAATATTTCCATTTGAGTGATATATCTGTTCAATCGCTGTTACTATATTGGGGTTTATTTTTCGATTTATAAATTTTCTTTCTAAATAGTTCTCAATTTCATCTATGGATTTTATTGTATAGTTTTGTAGATTTAATAGTTTATCTTCCAAAATAGTAGAATCAGATTCTATCTCATTTAACTCTATGAAGTTATTCTCTATCTCATTTGAACTTATATTAAAAAAGTGGTTTATTGTATATGGTTTAAAGCAGGTGATAGTCATGAGTTTATCTATATCTTTTTTTAAAATATCAAAATATGAGACTCTATTTGAGTTTCCAAATAGTAGAAGTTTTTGAGCTTTTAACTCTTTTTCTCCCTTTTTTACAACACTATTACCAGTTGAGAATTGTAAATAAGAGAAGTTTACAGGTGGAAGTTTGAAAAAGTTTTTATCTGTCTCTTTAAAGCTAACTATTATATGTTGAAAAATATAGTTTTTTAGAGATTCTCTAGGAGGAATAAAAAATATTGCCAAAATAACCCCTTTCTTATAAAATCCACACAAATTACACATATATATTTTACTATAAAAATAAAAAAGGCTCAAA
>Ga0193958_1000807_pt1 | contig 10820 bp, 10 predicted proteins | sample FB_1_MG_FD_140320 | JGI IMG/M metagenome (GOLD analysis project Ga0193958, IMG submission 140320) | Microbial mat bacterial communities from the Broadkill River, Lewes, Delaware, United States - FB_1_MG | ecosystem: Environmental > Aquatic > Freshwater > River > Microbial mats | place: USA...
TGATACATTTATTGAATTAAATATATCAGATAACGCACGACCTCATGAAGTTGATGCATCTTTGTACAGCCATATTTATACAAAGGTAACAAATAATGGAAGAAACGAAAATAAAACCTGCTAATCCGCAAGCAGAAAACGTTCAAAAAAAAGTAGAAGTTGTAAATTCAAATAAATCTGAAAATACAAACCAAAATCCAAATCAAAAAGGGAAAACAGTCCCTAATAAGAGAAAACCACCAGTAAGTGGTAATGGATGGACAAATGATCTTAAAAAAGCATTTGAAACAAATGAAAGAATTCAAAAAGAAAGATTAAATCCACACAATAAATTAAATCTAAAATCAGAAGCTAGTATAAAAGTTACTCCACTAGGTGGTTTAGGTGAAATTGGTGGAAATATGATGGTAGTTGAAACTGAAACATCTGCAATTATAGTTGACGTAGGGATGAGTTTTCCTGATGAATCAATGCATGGTGTTGATATATTGATTCCTGATTTTACATATGTAAGACAAATTAGAAGTAAAATATCTGCAATTGTAATTACTCATTCACATGAAGATCATATTGGTGCTATGCCATATATTTTTAAAGAACTACAAGTTCCTATTTATGGTACATCTTTACCTTTAGAATCAATTGGTTCAAAATTTGATGAGCATAAAATGAAACAACATAGAAGTTATTTTAGAGCTGTTCAAAAAAGAAAACCAATTAAAATTGGTGATTTTGAAGTTGAATGGATGCATATGACTCATTCAATTATTGATAGTTCATCATTAGCTATAACAACTGAAGCTGGTACTATTATTCATACTGGAGATTTTAAAATAGATCATACACCAGTTGATGGGTATCCTGCAGATTTACATAGACCTGCATACTATGGTGAAAAAGGTGTATTAGCACTTTTAAGTGATAGTACAAATTCACATTCTCCAGGTTTTACAAAAACTGAAAAAACTGTTGGGCCAACTTTTGAAAGAATTTTTGCTAAAGCAAAAGGTAGAATTATTATGTCTACATTCTCTTCAAACTTACATAGAGTTGCACAAGCAATTCAAACAGGTATCGACAATGGTAGAAAAGTTTGTGTAATTGGTAGAAGTATGGAGAAAAATTTAGATATCGCTTTAACTTTAGGATACTTAAAATTTCCAAAAGAAAACTTTATTGATGCACATGAAGTAAACAAACATATTGATAAAGAAGTTTTAATTATTACTACTGGTTCACAAGGTGAGCCAATGAGTGCTTTATTTAGAATGTCAATTCATGAGCACAGACATATTAAAATTAAACCTGAAGATACTATTGTATTATCTGCAAAAGCAATTCCTGGAAATGAAGGAAGTGTTTCTGAAATTATTAATCAGATTCAAAAAGCAGGAGCAACTGTAGCTTACCAAAACTATACAGATATTCATGTTTCTGGACATGCTGGTCAAGAAGAACAAAAACTTATGCTAAGACTTTGTAAACCAAAATTCTTTATACCTATACATGGTGAATACAACCATGTTGTTAGACATATTCAAACAGGTATTGATTGTGGTGTATTAGAGAGAAATACATACATTCTAAGTGATGGTGAACAAATCGAAATTGCACCTAAATTTCTTAAAAAAGTAAAAACTGTAAAAACAGGTAAAACATATATTGATAATCAAAGAAATAGAAAAATTGGTGATGATGTAGTTATCGATAGACAGACGATGGCAAATGAAGGTGTGATCATGATTGTTGCACAAATTTCAGAAGATGAAAGAAAAGTTGTAGGACCTTCAAGAGTTAGTTCTTTTGGTATGGTTGATTCAAAACAAGAAAAACATTTTGCAAAAGAGATAGAAGATATTTTATCAAACTTTTTAGAACATATTAAACCAGGAATTTTGCAAAATACAAGAGCAGTAGAAGAGGAACTTAGAAAAGTTGTAAGAAAACACTGTATAAGAAAATATAGAAAGTACCCAATGATTGTGCCAACTATATTTGTTCAATAGTCAATAATACTACTAAATTGTTCCACATGGAACAACAAGGAAAAGGAGTGAATAGTTTCACTCCTTTTTTTATACAAAAAATCACCTATAACACATAAATTTAGATATAATTCAAATAATTAAACATAAGGAAATAATCATGGGAAATAATGACAATAGAAATGAAGAAGAGGGTAAAACTAGATTAAATAAGTTTATCTCACACAATAGTAGATTTAGCAGACGTGAAGCAGATGAGTTAATAAAAGCTGGTAAAGTATCAATCGATGGAAAAGTGATCGGTGATTTAAGTACAAAAGTAGGTTTTAAAACAATTGTTAAAGTAAATGGTAGAACAGTTAAGGTTGATTTTACAAGGGCATCCACAGTTATCGTATACAACAAATTAAAAGGTGAAATTGTATCAAAAAATGATCCTCAAGGAAGAAAAATAATTTATGATACAATAGGGAAAAAATTTAGCCATTTCATACCTATTGGACGACTAGATTATGCTAGTGAAGGTGTGTTACTAATGACTGATGACCCAAAAATTGCAACAGCAATTATGACGTCAGATTTAGAAAGAGTATATAAACTAAAAATCGAAGGTGAAGTATCAAAGGCGATGATAAGTGCAATGGATAACGGTATTACATTAGATGATGCAACAGCTGGAGCATGGGATCACACAAAAACAATTAACATGGAATTTAAACCGTTTTTGGGATACCAAATACAAACAAGTACACCTAAATATTCAAAACTAAAAGTTGCAATATCTGAAGGTAAAAACAGAGAACTTAGACGATTTTTCGCACACTTTGGATCAAAGGTTGTAGATCTTAAAAGAGTAAGTTTTGGGGGAATTAATCTAAATAATCTACCATCAGGAAAAGTAAGATATCTAGAAAGAGATGAATACGAAAATATGAGAGATTTTATGAAACAACAAAATAAAATAAATAGAAAGAAAACTAACAACGATCTTTACGATGATGAGTACTAATCTAGCAAATCTATTACGACCTTTAACTCTTGAAGAGTTTATAGGTCAATCTCATATAATATCACAAAATAAAGCACTTTATAAATTAATTATAAAAAAAGAGATTCCTCATCTCTTTTTTTATGGACCACCTGGAACAGGTAAAACAACACTTGCAAAAATTATTGCTAAAAATAGTGGATATGATTTTTATAATATGAATGCAACAAGTCTTAAAATAGAACAACTACGTGATATATTTAAACGTTATAACAATGCCTTATTAAAACCATTAATATTTATAGATGAAGTACATAGATTATCAAAAACACAACAAGAAGTATTATTACCTATAATGGAAAACTATGAAGCTATCGTAATAGGCGCTAGTACAGAAAATCCATTTTTTTCTTTAACAAATGGAATTCGTTCAAGAAGTTTTATATATGAATTTAAAACATTATCATATTCAGAACTTGAAATTTTGTTAAATAAAGCAATGAAAAAACTTGATATTACTGTAGATAAAGAAGCTATAGATTATCTTATTGTAAGTAGTAGTGGAGATGGTAGAGCTTTATTAAATTTACTTGATTTCTCTTCTAAAATAGACAATCACATCACACTTAATATCTTAAAAGAGTTACGAATGAATAGTATGGGAGATGGTGTTAGTTCATCTCAAAGTCATTATGATATTACAAGTGCTATGATTAAATCTCTTAGAGGAAGTGATATTGATGCTGCATTGTATTATCTTGCTCGTTTAATTGATGGTGGGGAGAGTGTTGATTTTATTTCTAGACGACTAGTAATATTTGCAAGTGAAGATATAGGAAATGCCAATCCACATGCTTTAAATTTAGCAAATAGTACCATGCAAAGCTGTAATAAAATTGGTTTTCCTGAATCAAGAATTATACTTGGACAATGTGTTGTGTATTTAGCATCATGTCCAAAGTCAAATAGTGCATATAACGCAATAAATAATGCATTGTTTTACGTTGGTAATAAAGAAGTACTAGATATACCAATACATCTAAAAGATGCTCATATTGGATATAAATATCCACATGATTTTGGTGGTTATGTAGAACAACAATATTTAACCAAAGATATTAATTTTTATGAAAGTAAAAAAATTGGGTATGAAAAAACGCTAGATGATTGGATATCTAAAATTAAGATATGATATAATTGCAAATAGATAATAATAGAAATGGGAGAAAATATGCAACACCTTATTACAACAGCCGACTTTTCAAATGAAGAGATTATAAAACTTTTTGATGATGCAAAATTATTTATTGATTTAAAATCAAATAACCTTTTAAAAGGTAAAATTATAGTTACTTTATTTTTTGAAAATTCTACAAGAACAAGAAGTAGCTTTGAGATTGCAGCAAAAAGATTAGGTGCAGAAGTTGTAAATCTAGAAGTTCAAACAAGTTCAACTAAAAAAGGTGAAACAGTAGAAGATACTATTGCAAATCTTGATGCAATGAAACCAGATGCAATTATAATTAGACACAGTGATAGTGGATTACCAGCTAGTTTGGTAAAACATGTAAGTTGTCCAATTTTAAATGCAGGTGATGGTAAAAATGCACATCCCACTCAAGCTTTATTAGATTTATATACAATTATGGATCACTATAACTATGATGTGGAAAATAAAAAAATTGCTATAGTAGGAGATGTATTAAATTCTAGAGTTGCATCATCAAACTTAGAGCTACTTCCTAGATTTGGATTAAAACCAATTTTAGTAGCACCTAAAGAGTTTCATGTAACATCAAAATTTAAAACAGTTAAAAATATCAAATCAGTAATAGACGAATTAGATATGATAATGAGTCTAAGGGTACAACACGAAAGACATAACTTCTCTAGAACAGAAACTGAGCTAGAAGAAAGTAAAAGAAAATATGCAAAAAAATACTGTATTACTAAAAAACTTATAAAAGATAAAGATCTTTTAATTTTACATCCAGGTCCAGTAAATAGAAATATTGATATTAGTGATGAAGTTTTAGATGATCCAAGATCAAAAGTATTGGAGCAAGTTACCAATGGTGTAGCAGTAAGAATGGCTTGTTTAAAAAAATTAATCCTAAAACAATAACAATTTGAATTTAGAAGAACAACTTAATTTTTATGGTGAAAAAAAAGAACCATTTTTTTTCATCATTAATTATGATAAATCACAATACGAAGTTATACCTCTTTCAAATCTTCCAGAAAACATAAAATACGATATAACAGAAAATAAACACTATGTTCAACATAATCAAAATCTAATTAAAAAACACCTAAGTTTTGACGATTATAAAAAGAAATTTTTTCAATTAAAAAATGAAATTATAAATGGTAATACCTATCTAGCAAACTTAACTTCTCAAACAAAAATAAAAACTCCATTATCATTAAATGAAATATATGAAATTGCTAATGCAAAGTTTAAATTAAATTATAAAGATAAATTTATTTGTTTTTCACCAGAACGTTTTTGTAAGATAAAAAAAAACAAAATCTATACCTATCCAATGAAGGGTACTATAAATGCAAAAATTTCAAATGCAGAACAAATAATTCTTGAAGATAAAAAAGAATTAGCAGAACATACTATGATTGTTGATTTACTTCGAAATGATTTATCAATTGTATCAAAAAAAGTAAAAGTAGAAAAATTTCGATATTGTGAAAATATTAAAGCAGGTGATAAAGAACTTATACAAGTAAGCTCCAAGATATCTGGAGAACTAGAAAAAAATTGGGAAAAAAGAATAGGGCAAATTATAGGTTCATTATTACCAGCAGGAAGTATCACAGGAACTCCAAAACGAAAAACAGTGCAAATACTCGATGAAATAGAAAAGTATGATAGAGGATACTTTACTGGTGTTTTTGGTATATATGATGGAGAAGCACTTGATAGTTCAGTTATTATACGATATCTGGAAAAAGATAATGATGGAAACTTGACATATAAAAGTGGTGGTGGCATTACAAGTGATAGTGATGTATATAAAGAATATCAAGAGATGTGTGATAAAGTTTATATTCCATAAAGGATAATAATGAATTATTTTGAAACAATTAGATGCGATGATATGGAGATATTTAATTTAGAATATCATCAACAAAGAATATCAAGAACCATAGGAAAAAATATTTATTTGCTTGATTATATTTATCCACCAAATAACAATCTCTTAAAATGTAAAATATCTTATGATCAAGATGATATATTAGATGTATCATTTTCAACATACAAAAAAAGAGAAATAAAATCGTTTAAACTTCTTTTTAATAATAATATAAACTATAAATATAAATATGAAAACAGAGATATGTTAAATTATCTTTATTCCAAAAAAGAAACTGCTGATGAAATAATAATTGTTAAAAACAATCTTATTACAGATACTACAATAGCAAATATAGCAATACTAATCGAAAATCAATGGTATACTCCCAAAAATCCACTTTTATATGGTACAACACGTCAAAGATATATAGACAACGGAAAACTAAAAGAGAAAGATATTGATATTCTTACTTTAAAAAAAGCAGAAAAATTTGCATTATTAAATGCAATGATTGATTTTGATATTATTGAAGATTTTAAGATATTATCTTAAATCATCAATAACTGGTACAAGAATCTGATTAAACTTGTTACTATCGTAAGAGAGTAAATCACTGTCAGTACTGAAAAACTTGACCTTTCTTTTTTTGAACATTTCTATTTTTAGAGGTAATACTTGTAAAACATTTTGTTCTTTACTAACTCTTTTTATAGGATTAGATTTTTCTGAAACTACTACAATATTTTGATTAAAGATTTTTGATAGATTGTTGAAATGAGACATTAAATTTTCTCTTTTAGAATCACCAATAGGATCAATATCAAAAACTTTAGGAGTAATTTTTAACTGATTTGACACATCAAATAAAATAGGAGCAATTTGTTCATAAAGTTTATTATCATTTAATAATACCAATGAACTTTTTAAAGATGAAATATTTTCATTTCCCACTTTAAATATAGGTATTTTTAATGCCATTACATCACTAACAATATCTCTATAATTTAACAAATTTTTTGTTAAAACAATCATACCCATATCATATTTATATTTATCTTCTTTTAGAATTTTTCTCATACCTTTACTATGATAGTCATTACTTATTACCAAATTTTCAACATCTTCTAAAAGTATTCTTATTTTATTAATTAATGAAACTGTAGAATGACGAGTCATTTTAACAATTAATTTAGAATTTTTGATTCGCTTATGCAAAATTTTAACATCTTTTATTGCATTTACAATTTCACCTTCACTTTGTATATACATATCGATGTATAAATAAAGGTTTTGACCAAATGGCATAGGAAACTGCGCACTTGACTTTGATATAGCACTATAAACTTGAAGTAAAACTTCTGGTTTACCTATGATTACAATAATATCATTTGGTTTGATAATCAAAGATGCTTTTACAGTCATAAGTTGTTGATTTCTATATAAAGCGACAATTCTCCAGTCTTTTTGACCAATACTTCCTATATATCTATATGCATAAGTACTCCCAAATGGAACTTTAATTTCCATTATTTCACCCTGCTTTAAACCAATATTTTGCGCGAAAACAGGAATATTTGGTAGAAGTTCGATTAGACCATTTGATAAAACATCCTGTCCTCTATAATATTGGATGTTTTTATCATTTAACTGTAAATCCCAATTATCATAAACATTAAAGTTTAAATCTCTGTATTTTTTTCTAATATTTTCAATTACAGCTATAGTGTCTTCTTTTGTTGATAAAACAACTAATGCATTTTGATATAAAACTTTATTTAATACAAAAGATAATTTACTATAACTTGTAGGATCAAATTTATATAAAGTAAAGTTTGATGGTAAATTATCTTCTAATATATTGTCATCAGTATAGATAATATCGTATTGATTAAAATTATTATTTAAATCAATCATTCTTTTCATTAGATGTTTTGCAATGTGCCCATCTAGGATTACTAGTACATTTTTCATAAGCGCATTATAGCTAATTTATGGTAAAATGCATACATAATAAGGATATTGATGGAAACAGAAATTAGAAAACTACCTAAAAAAACTGTATTTTTAATGATTATTTTAATTGGACTAGGAATAATATGGTATTTTTTAGTAGCAAATGGACAATCAACTAAAGTAACCAAAATTCTTCACAAATTAGGGTATGATAAAGTTATAGATGTCAAAGTCTATGCAAATCACCAATTTATCAGAGATGATATAAATGTGAAAGGTTATAAATATACAGTGAGTTTTACAAATTTAAAAACAAACGAAAAGTGTAAAGGTTTTGTTTTAAAAGATTTCAAAAGAAATGTAGACAAAGATTTAATCTGCACAAAAATAAAATAGGATTCAAATAATATGAGTTTAAAAGAAGAGATAAATTATTCAATATGGTGTGATTTTATAGAAAGAGATTTTTTAGAAAATGATTTCCAAAATTTAATTAATGATGAAATTATACATGGAGCAACAAGCAATCCAGCAATTTTCGAACAATCAATAACATCATCAGAAGCATACAAACAACAAATAAATATGTTACAAGCAAATGAAACAAAAAAAATATATGAAGAATTAGCAGTTACAGATATTAAAAGAGCTGCACAATTATTAAAACCTTTATATGATATTGATGCAAATGATGGTTTTATTTCCTTAGAAGTAGATCCAATGTTGTGTGATGATTCAGAAGCAACTGTAGAAGAGGGTATACGATTACATAAACAAATTGGATATAGTAACGTAATGATAAAAGTACCAGCAACTATAGCTGGATATAAAGCAATGGAAGAATTAACAGCATTAGGAATAAATGTAAATGCTACTTTAATCTTTTCTAAAGAGCAAGCAATTAATTGTGCCAAATATTTAAATAAAGGTATAAATAAAAGTGGAAAAGATACTAAAGGTGTAATTTCAATATTTGTTAGTAGATTTGATAGAACTTTAGATTCAATGATGAAGAGTAAAGATTTAGAAGTATCAAAAGTAGGTATTATGAATGCACTTAAATGTTATTATGAAATAGAAAAATTTCAAAACTATAATATAAGAACACTATTTGCTAGTACAGGTGTAAAAGGTGATGATTTAGAGCCAAGTTACTATATAGACAATTTAATTTATAAAAATACAATAAACACTGCTCCACTAGCAACAATAAAATCATGGATAAATAATGGTTCTAAAGTTGAATCTAAAATTATTAGTGAAGATGATTGTGATTTATATTTTGAAAAACTATCTAAAAGAAATATAAATGTAGATCAAATAGCTAAACAACTTCTTAAAGAAGGCTTGAGTGCATTTAAGTTATCATTTGAAGAATTATTAAAAAAAGTAAAATTATAAAAGGTAAAACTATGAGTAAAATTTGGACACCAAATTCTTGGAGAGATTTTCCAATTAAACAACAACCAATTTATGAAGATATGAAAAAAGTAAAAAAAGTAGAAAAAGAATTATCTTCATATCCTCCTCTAATATTTGCAGAAGAAGCAAGAAATTTGAAATCTCAATTAGCAGATGTATCAAATGGAAAAGCATTTTTACTTCAAGGTGGTGATTGTGCTGAAAGTTTTAAAGCATTTAATGCCAATAATATAAAATCTCTTTTCCAAGTAATGATGCAAATGGCTGTAGTTATGACATTTAGTGCAGGAAAACCAGTTGTAAAAGTAGGACGAATTGCAGGACAATTTGCAAAACCTAGAAGTAGTGATACAGAAACTATTGGAGGTATAGAATATCCAAGTTATAGAGGGGATATAGTTAATGATATTGCAACAGATTTAAAATCTAGAACTCCAAATCCTAAAAAACTTTTAAAAGCATACAATCAAAGTGCAGCAACATTAAATCTTTTAAGAGCTTTTGCAAGAGGTGGTATGGCAGATTTAAATAAAGTACACAGTTGGAATCTTAACTATATGAAAGATCATACTTTAGGTGAAAAATACGAAGAGTTAGCATCAAAAATTAGTGAAAGTTTAAAATTTATGGAAGCATGTGGAATCAATTCTACAAATACTCCAGCTTTAAATCAAACAACTTTATTTACTTCTCATGAAGCACTTCTACTTAACTATGAAGAAGCTCTAACAAGAAAAGATAGCTTAACTGGTGATTGGTATGATTGTAGTGCTCATATGTTATGGATAGGCGATAGAACAAGAGCTCTTGATGAAGCGCACATAGAATACTTTAGAGGTATTAAAAATCCTATAGGATGTAAAGTAGGTCCATCAATGAAAGAAGATGAACTTATTAGATTAATTGATACATTAAATCCTGAAAATGAAGCTGGAAGATTAAATCTTATTGTTAGAATGGGAGCAAATCAAATAGGAGAAAAATTTCCTAAACTACTTAAAAGAGTTGAATCAGAAGGTAAAAAAGTTGTTTGGTCAAGTGATCCTATGCATGGAAATGTAGAAAAAGCAGATAATGGATACAAAACAAGAGATTTTGATAATATATTAGGTGAAGTAAAACAATTTTTCCAAATACACAAGGCTCAAGGTTCTATTGCAGGTGGAATTCATTTAGAGATGACAGGACAAGATGTAACAGAGTGTACAGGAAGTAAAAGTAGTAATATTACTACCAATGACCTAACAAGTAGATATCATACACAATGTGATCCTAGACTTAATGCTGATCAATCATTAGAGTTAGCATTTATGATAGCTGAAACAATGAAAGAAGCTTAATATAACATTCATATTATATAAATAAAAAGGTTACCAAAAA
>Ga0193958_1000808_pt1 | contig 10811 bp, 6 predicted proteins | sample FB_1_MG_FD_140320 | JGI IMG/M metagenome (GOLD analysis project Ga0193958, IMG submission 140320) | Microbial mat bacterial communities from the Broadkill River, Lewes, Delaware, United States - FB_1_MG | ecosystem: Environmental > Aquatic > Freshwater > River > Microbial mats | place: USA...
AGGGCCGAGCGAACAGCGAGCTGCGAAACGTAGCGCCGACGACCAAAGGGAGGCGGAGGCCCCAAAAAAACAGCAGTGAGCTGCGACAACAAGGACTTTAGTCCGCAGTTCGACGACCGAAGGGAGTAAACGTAGCGCCGCAAGGCGAAACCGCAGCGGAGGCCCCAAAAAATCATTATTCCAAAGAAAAAGGCTATTTTTGCGGCGACTAAAAGAAAATAATCATGCTCAATCTTCAGAATATATATGTACAATATGGCGATCGCCGATTGCTGGACCAAGTTTCCTTTACGGTGCGAGATAAAGACCGCATTGGTCTAACTGGCCGAAATGGAGCTGGTAAATCGACTATGCTTAAGATTATTGCGGGACATAATGCCCCCATGCAAGGCAATATCGCTGCCCCTAAAGACCTAACAATTGGGTTTTTGCACCAGGATATGTTGTTGCCCAAGGGCAAAACTGTTTTGGAAGAAGCCATGACCGCTTTTGCTAAGGCACAGGCCATGGAAAAACGTCTAGAAGAGATTCAGCAAGAAATGGAGGAGCGAACGGATTATAGCAGCGATAGTTATATGGAGCTCATTCATGAATTATCGGAGCTAAATGATCGTTTGGCCTTGATTGGGGGCCAAAGTTTGCAAGCCGAAGCCGAGAAAATATTGATGGGCTTGGGCTTTTCGGTCAGTGATTTTGATCGACAAACCACCACCTTTAGTGGGGGCTGGCAAATGCGGATTGAATTAGCCAAAATTCTGTTACAGCGGCCACAACTCTTGCTTTTGGATGAGCCGACCAATCACTTGGATATTGAATCCATCATTTGGCTTGAGCAATTTTTGCAACCTTATGAAGGGGCCGTGATTGTGATTTCTCACGATAAAGCTTTTTTGGACAAGGTTACACAGCGTACTATAGAGATTGAATTGGGCAAAGTGCATGATTATAAAGCCAATTACTCTCGGTATTTAGTGTTGCGGGAAGAGCGTCAGGCCCAAATGCAGTCGGCTTTTCAGCAACAACAAAAAGAAATTGCGCGGAAAGAGGCCCTAGTCGATAAATTTAGAGCTAAGGCCAATAAGGCCAAAATGGCTCAATCGCTCATGAAAGAACTGGATCGGATGCAGCGCATTGAACTAGAAGATGGTGATAGCAGTCGGATGCGTTTGCAGTTTCCGCCTGCGCCTCGTTCTGGAGAAAGGGTTGCTATTGTAAAGGGGCTGAGCAAAAGTTATGGAGACAATTTAATTTTAGATGAGGTAGAGCTGACCATTATTCGAGGAGAACGTTTGGCTTTTATGGGCAAAAACGGTGAGGGAAAATCGACCTTAGTTAAAATAATGGTGGGTCAACAACTGCCCACAGGAGGGACAACAGAGCTAGGGCATAATGTTCACTTAGGCTATTATGCACAGAATCAGGCGGAAGCCTTAGATCCTAAAAAGACAGTTTTAGAAACCATAGAACAAGATGCCCCCTTTGAATTGCGTCCCCGTTTGCGGGCTATTTTGGGGTCCTTTCTCTTTAAGGGCGAGGATGTAGACAAAAAAGTATCGGTTTTATCGGGGGGCGAACGGGCACGCCTAGCCATGGCCTGTTTGCTTCTACACCCAATCAATTTATTGGTGCTAGATGAACCCACTAACCACCTCGATATGCTTTCTAAGGCCATTTTAAAAGAGGCCCTTTTGCATTATGATGGAACTTTGGTAGTGGTTTCTCATGATAGAGACTTTTTGGATGGCTTGACAGATAAAGTCATCGAATTTGACCAAAAGAAGCTCAAAACCTATTTGGGCGACTCCGAGTACTTTCTAGCAAAACGCCAATATGGCAGTCTTCGAGATGTCTCTTTAGGCAAAACGGCCAACAATAGCGGTAGTAGCAAAAAGACTAAGCCCAAAAAGGACGAAAATGACCCTGCAGTCAAGCAAGCACTTAAACAACTCAAAAGAAATATCCAAAATGCAGAGCGACAACTTCAGCGCTTAGAGGAAGAGAAAAATAAGCTAGAAAAAATCTTGGGGGATAGTAGCAAATTTGGAACCCCTGATTATGAAAAAGCATTGGTTAAACATCAAGAAAATCAGAGCGCTACGGAAGAAGCTATGGAGAAATGGGAAGAGGCCGAATTGGCGCTAGAAGCTTTTTGGGAGGAGGATTAAACCTCCTTTGAAAATAAAATCATAATGGCTTGTAAAAGAGGCTGAAAAAGCTTACTTTTGCAAGCATTTTCCTGAAAAGGAGATGCCGACATTAATTTATTCACATTTTTAAACCGTCCCGGAAGGGAAACTTCCATAATTATGGAAAACGAAACTAATAATCAGGAGCTGGAGAACCAGCAAGAGCAAGTAGTAGTTGCTCACGACGATTTTGATTGGAACTCTAGCAAGTCTGGTGAATCAGCTTACTCTGCTGAAGAAATGGCCAAACTAACTGCCGAGTACGACGAAACTTTGAGCTCTGTAAAAGAGTACGAAATCGTTGGTGGTCGTGTAGTAGCTATCCAAGATGGCGATGTAGTAATCGATTTGAACTACAAGTCTGATGGATTGGTGCCTACTTCAGAATTCCGCGATATGCCCGAACTAGCCGTAGGTGATGTTGTTGAGGTATACGTAGAAACTCAAGAGGATAAGCGTGGACAGCTTGTTTTGTCTCGCCGCAAAGCTAAATTGCTTCGCGCTTGGGAAAGTATCGTTAACGCTTACGAAGAAGGAACTGTCGTTAAAGGACACATCATCAGTAAGACGAAAGGTGGTATGATCGTAGACGTTCAGGGGCTAGAAACATTCTTGCCCGGTTCTCAAATCGACATCAAGCCTATCGTTGACTATGATGCATACGTAGGTAAAACTATGGAGTTCAAAGTAGTGAAAATCAACGAAGCAATCAAAAATGCTGTTGTTTCTCACAAAGCGCTTATCGAAAGCGACTTGGAAGCTCAACGTCAAGAAATTATCTCTAAATTGGAGCGCGGCCAGGTCCTAGAAGGTACTGTAAAGAACCTTACCGACTTTGGTGCATTCCTCGATTTGGGTGGTGTAGATGGTCTTCTTTATATCACTGACATTTCTTGGGGCCGTATCAAACACCCCAGCGATGTTCTTGAGAATGGCCAGAAGCTCAACGTTGTTGTTCTTGACTTCAATGATGACAAAAAACGTATCTCTTTGGGCCTCAAGCAACTACAACCCCATCCATGGGACGTATTGCCCGAAGACGTACAGCCTGGCTCTAACGTTAAAGGCCGTATCGTAAACATCGAGGACTATGGTGCTTTCCTAGAAATCACTCCTGGTGTTGAAGGTCTTATCCACGTTTCAGAGGTATCTTGGAGCAGCCAACCTATCAATTCTCGCGATTACTTCAAAGAAGGTACAATCCACGAAGCTAAAGTGGTTACTATCGACCGTGAAGAGCGCAAAATGTCTCTAAGCCTCAAGCAGCTTAGCGATGATCCTTGGGCAACTATCGAAGAGCGTTACCCCAAAAATAGTACACACAAAGGCGAGGTGAAAAACCTTACTCCTTATGGTGTATTCTTGGAGCTCGAAGAAGGTATCGGCGGTATGATCCATATCTCTGACCTTTCTTGGACGAAGCGCTATGGCCACCCTGCTGAGTTTACCAAAGTAGGCGAAACCCTAGATATCATGATCCTTGACATCGATGTAGAGAACCGCAAACTTTCTTTGGGACACAAACAACTCGAAGAGAACCCTTGGGATACTTTCGAGAATGTTTTCCCTGTAGGTTCTGTGCATGAAGCCACTGTTCTCCGTCGTGACGACCGTGGTGCTATCGTTCAACTTCCTTACGGCCTAGAGGCTTTTGCTCCTCTCCGCCATGTGAAGAAAGAAGATGGTAGCCTTGCAGAAGTAGAGGAAACTTTGCTCTTCAAAGTAATTGAGTTTAACCGCGATGATAAGCGTATCCTCGTGTCTCACTCTCGCTACTACAACGATAGCAAGAAAGATGCTGACCGCCAAGAACGCGATGACAAACGTCGCCAAAATCGCGAAGCACAAGATGAACTCCGCAAACAGCAAGATAAAGTAGAGCGTAGCACTATGGGTGACCTCAACGTTTTTGCCCAATTGCGTGAGCAAATCGAAAATCAAGAGAAAGATAATCAGGACGAAGAGTAAGATCTAACTCCTCATTCCGATTCATAATAAAGCCTGTAGCCTCTCAATGCAAATTGAGAGGCTATTTTGTTTTTTTAATTACTGCTGTTATTTTTGGGGCCTCCGCGCGGCTTCGCCTTGCGGCGCTACGTTGCAGGGCTCGCAGGTCTGCTCGGCCCTTCGGCGCTTCGCGCCTCGGTCTGGCCTAACGGCCACCCTTGCACATCGCTAGGCCATTTGCGCTCTAGCCTAGCCCTTATTTTTGCCCACTATGCTAGAATCTATATTTGTTATGGACCAATTGATACTCGTTTTAGAAAGTAGCAGCCGAAAAACTTCGGTGGCACTCATTAAGAATGGCCACTGCTGGCTAGTAGAAGAAAGTACTGTTGATGCTGGCGACCCCGCCGCAGAACTCACGCTTTTTGTCCAAAAAATACTACAAAGAGCCCAAATCAAAGGAGGACAACTAGCGGCTATTGCCGTTAGCAAAGGCCCAGGTTCTTATACTGGTCTGCGCATTGCCTATTCTACCGCCAAAGGCCTCGCCTTTGCTTGGCAGTGCCCCCTTTTGGCCCTCGATACTCTGGCCGCCTTGGCTTATGGAGCCAAATGGAACCAAGAACTGCCCGCCAATAGCCTTTTGGTTTGCCTAGAAGATGCCCGCCGTGGAAATGCCTATGCCGCTATTTATAACTCGGCCTTAGAAACTATAAAATCTCCCTTTTTTGTGTCACTCAAAGACTTAGACTTAGGAGAATATAAACAGAAGCATCAAATATATTTGTTGGGTTCTGCCGCTGAAGCTTATCAAAAAATGGAGTCACAAAGCGATAACGATTTTAATATATTGCCTTTAAGAGAGCCTTCAGCCCGTTTTTTTGAGCAATTGGCCCAAAAAGAATATAAACAAGCTGTTTTTGTTGACTTAGCTTATTCAGAACCTTTCTATCTGAGAGCGCCACATCTGACTAAACCTAAAAAGAATAAATTTTTTAGTCAAAAGTAAGGTGAATTTAGACAGTCACTTTTTAATATTTTACTATCGTTTTATTTGAAGTATTGCCGAATTTTATATATATTCGTGACAGAGCAAAGAAGTTAGCTTTGTAGCTAGTCTGTTCAGATATTGTTCTTTGCTTGTTCTTCATACACATTTTTAGGGGGTTAGTTTAAAAACTAACAAGAACGACTAGCTAAACGGTCTGATGATTATTCATTGGGCCGTTTTTTTATGCTCTCAAGGCACTATTTTTGGTTCTAGGGATCAAACTACGTTTCTTGTTGGCGGCGCAGCCGCCTTGGCCTAGCGATGTGCAGCAGTGCGGCGCAGCCGCAGACCAAGGCCGTTAGGCCGCAGGGCCGAGCGAACAGCGAGCTGCGAAACGTAGCGCCGACGAGCGAAGCGAGGCGGAGGCCCCAAAAGCATAAAACAGTTAAAAAATAGTATATTTAGCTAATCATTATTAGAATGATACTCTAGGAAAGACTCCTTAAAAATTAAATAGAACTTCATGCAACCAAAGCTGAAAAAACTGGTCTATGGCGGACTGCTGAGTCTTGCGAGTTTGCAGGGCATACAAGCGCAGCAAACAGCCGTCTACAAAGATCCTCAGGCGGCATATCATGCGGCTATCGAATTTTATGAACAAGCCCTTTACGGCAAAGCCGAAGATGAATTGGGCCAATTGTTAGCGCCAGATCAGGCGCTTTATGAAGATCAGGAGTTACCTGACTTATATCGTCCCAAAGCAGAGCTTTATGCGGCCCTTGCAGCCCTGCGTTTGCAGCGACCCGATGCAGAAAATAAACTTTTGCTTCTGATCAGGAAGTATGAGCCTATGTCAGTGGCCGCTCAGGCTAAATTGGAAGTGGGGCGTTATTATTATGCGCAAAGAGATTATAAAAAGGCAATCAAATACCTAAGTAGCATCAATTTTAAGGACCTCAATGATTTGAGCAATGAAGAGTTGATTGAGGCGAAGTTCCAGTTGGCTTATTGTTATTTTGTGTCTAAGGATTTTAAGAAGGCTCAACCCGTTTTTGCCCAAATCAAAGGGACCAAAAGTGAGTATACTTTTCCAGCCAATTATTATTATGGCCTCTGCTCTTTCTTTCTCAAAGACTTTGATTCGGCCTTGGCGAGCTTTGAAATTGCCAATAAGTCGAGCCGCTACGAAAAGGTGGTTCCTACCTATATCACGCAGATCCATTTCATGAAAAAGGATTATGATAAAACAATTGCCTACGGAGAACCCTACACCAAAAGCAATACGGTGCGGGAACGCATGACGATTGTACAGGCGGTGGGCCAAGCTTATTACGAAAAGAAAAATTATAAAAAAGCGCTTCCTTTTATGGAGGAATACGCCAGCAAGACGCCAAAAATGACAGAAGATATCTTCTATCAATTGGCTTATACCCAATATCGAGCTGGAAAATATGAAGATGCCGCAGGTAACTTTGAGCAAATTGCTCGACTAGATAATAAGTTGGGCCAAAATGCCCGCTATAATTTAGCCGATTGCCAACTCAAATTAGGCCGCAAGGAGGAAGCCCGTCTTTCTTTTAAGCAGGCTGCAGAAATGAAGCAGGACAAAGAACTGCAGATTGATGCTAAAATGAACTATGCCAAATTGTCTTATCAATTGGGCCTAGACAATGACGCTATTTCGGCCTTTATGGAGTTGCTCAATACTAAATATAGCAACGAATCGCAGAATTTGATGAGCCAGCTTTTTCTTAATACTCGGGACTACGAAAAAGCGCTTAGTATTCTAAGAACGATCGATCGTAGCGAACCCTCTCTCAAAGAAGCTTTCCAAAAGGTGGCTTATTTTCGTGGAGTGCAGCATTATAAAGCCAGCAACTTTACCAAAGCTGTAGAGCGTTTTAATGAGTCTTTGAGTTCTGCTGTGCATACCGAAACAACTGCCTTGGCCCATTTCTGGAAGGCCGAAGCGCTTTTCCAATTGGATCAATTTGATAAAAGTATTGATGAGTACAACCGCTTTACTACCGTAGCAGCTGCCGCTCCTCAATTACCCGCCAATTCGTCTAAAGGAACGGCTCATTATGGCTTGGGGTATAATTATCTTCGCAAAAATAGCTACGATAATGCTGTGGGCCAATTTGTGAAGGCGGTCAAGTATATTGAGCCTCGTCTGAGCAAAATCAATGATCGACATGTCTCTAATTTTGTCTATCCCGATGCCCTTGGTCGTGCTGGCGATTGCTACCTCTATTTGGGCGGAACGAATAATTATACTGCTGCTGCTGGCTATTATGAACGCATTGTGGCCAATAATTTCCCCAATGAGGATTATGCGATGTATCAGCTGAGCTTAATTTATAGCTTGACGAATCAACCCCAAAAGCAGTTGCGCACTCTAGCCGATTTGGTGGGCCAACATCCCAGTTCTATCTATGCCGATGATGCACTTTATGCTATGGGAAGTACACAGATTAACCAAAATGAATTTGATCAAGCTAAAGGAAGCTTTGACCAACTAATTGTGAAGTATCCCGATAGCGAGTATACCGCCAAAGCCCTCTACAAATTGGGCGTGCTCTCCTATAGCCGTGATATGAATCGTGAAGCTCTCGATTATTTCAAGACGGTGGTGAGCAATAATGTGCAAACGGAAGAAGCGAAAGCCGCACTCAATTTTATCCGAAAAATATATATCGACCAAGGCGATCCCGATGGCTTTATGGCTTATGCCTCTACCTTACAGGGCTATAATTTCTCTGATATGGCCGCAGATTCTCTCCTTTATGAATCAGCCGCCTCTTCTTTCGATCAGGAAAATTGGCCTGCCGCTGCCGATAATTATAGCAAATATCTGGATCGTTTTCCCAAGGGACTCAATAGTATGTCGGCCCACCTCAACCGAGGAATCGCCTACTATAATCTGAAGGAATACCCCAAGGCATTAGGCGATTTTTCTTATGTAGCCGAGGCTAAGGACCCCAAAGCGCCACCCGCTATGGCGGAGGAAGCCAATCTGTTGGCTGGCCGAATTTGTTACCATATTACGGAGGAGTATGCCAAGGCTCTCACTTATTTCCAAGGCCTAGAACAGTTCGCTTCTAGCCCCGAAAATCGCTCAGAAGCCCGCCTATTCGGTATGCGCTCAGCCTATTATGGCCAAAATTATCAGGCCTTGAAGGGGCTAGCCACAAATTTCCTTAAGGAACCCAATGCTAGCGCCGCCAACAAGGCTGAAGCCCATTTCTACCTGGCTAAAGCACAACAATTAGCGGGCGAAAATGCTAAAGCGATGCAGTCTTATAAGGAGAGTCTCAAATTAGTCGATGACGATATCAACGCTTCTGAAGCCCATTATCAAATTGCTAAAATTACTTATATCCAACGCGATTTGGATGGCGCTCTAGAGCTGGCTTTCCAAAACAATAAGCTGCTGGGCCAACACCTCAACTGGTTGGCACGCAACTTTATCCTCATTGCCGATATTTACGCCGAACAAGGAAAACTGGATGCAGCCAAAGGAACCCTAGAAAGTCTATTGGGTAACTTTAATGGAGAAGCCGAAATTGTCAAGGAGGCCCAAGATAAACTGGCTCAGGTCAAACAAGCTATTTCTTCTAATAGCCGCCTGCGTCGTAATGATGGTAGTGGCGAACTGGAAATGATTGATTAAATCGTTCTTTTTTTGGGGCTGCCCCTTCGGCCTTCGGCCTTGGGTCGGGCTGTTCCGGGCTCGCAGGTCTGCTCGGCCCTTCGCAAAAAATGCATTGCATTTTTGCTCGGTCTGGCCCTGCGGGCCACCCTCTCCATCCCTCAGCCGCGTCGCTGCGCTCCTTTGCGGCGGCTCCGCCGCCTGTCCTCTCCAAAATAGATCGTCTAAAGAAAAATCAAATGATAAAATATAGTAAATCTCTTTGTTTAGCATTGGCTGTTGGGTTGTTTGCCCCCAGCCTAAAGGCCCAAATCAATGATGTAGGGACCGAGCTAGTTAAACCCTTTAAGGCCCAATTGGCCGAAAGTAAAAAGCAGGAGGCTCAGCCTCTTTTACCCGATTTGGATACTACCGCAGGCCAAAAATTGACCTATCTGGTCCCCGAACGAATCGTCTCGGTTAATTATCCAGAACCTAATATCCGCCCGCTGGCTATGCCAGTGCCTAAGCCCCCCAAAAGTCTTAACTTTTACACAAAGGCAGGTATTGGTTTTCCTCTCTCGCCCTTATTAGAGCTGTCTTACCACAATAGTAATAACGATAAGTTTCGCTTTGGAGCTACCGCCAAACACCATAGCAGCCAAGGTAACTTAGAGGACCAAGTTTTTGGCAAAACTTCTCTTAACCTAAATGGCGATTATTTTCTGTCTAATGGTTTAGTCGTTGGTGGCGCCCTAAATATGGACCTCAATAATTATCGCTACTACGGTTATCACCAACTATTAGAAAATCTAGGCGATAGCCTTTATCCCTTTGCTCAAGATAGCTCTGGCCTAGCTGAAGATAGCCTCAAACAACGCTACCTCACGGTAGGGGCCAATATTCATCTCTTCAACGCAAAAAATAATAAACAAGAGATGAACTATAGAGCCGATTTGGACCTCTATAATACAACTTCTTATCATGGAGTAGGTGAGCTCAATATCCGCCCCCGCCTTGTTTTTGAAAAATGGTTGGGCAATAGCCGCAGCCCTCAACATCGCCTTTTTGCTAATGCAGAGCTTCTGTATAGCCGCTATACGACTACCGATAGCAGCCAAAACCGTAGCCTAGCCCAATTGCATGCAGGGGCCGATCTCAATTTTGGCAACTTTAAGAGCCGTATAGGCGCCCGCTTAGGAAGTAATGCTGGGCAATTCTTCGTCTTACCCGATATCGAGCTTAGCTATACTGTCTTAGGCGGTCAATTTGTACCCTATGCAGGTTGGTCGGGCAGCATCCGTGAAAATACCCTTATGCAGCTCTCTACTTATAATCCCTTTTTGGATACAGAGCGCCTGCATTGGGAACATACGCAAGAAAGCCGCTTTTATGGGGGACTCAAAGGACAGATTAAGCGCCTAGGCTACGACTTTAATGTTTCTTATGCCAATTTGAACCAACAACCGCTTTTCTATAATACCTCAGAAAGTAACTATCTGAAATTTGGTCTGGCCTACGATACGCTCAGCCGCTTGACTGTAGCCGCAGATGTAGAGCTCCAAATTATGGAAGAGCTTTACTTTAAGGGCGCTTTGGCCTTTAATAATTATAGTGGCGGGACGGCTGAAGCCGCTTATCATCTACCCGTTATGGAAACTAGCTTTGGCCTAAAATATAAAAAAGGTAATCTAGAAGTTGGGGCCGACCTCTTTGTCAATGCGGGCGTGCCTTATCTTCCTGCTTTGGCTACCGAAAGCGAAACGCTTGGTGGTTTGTTTGACCTTAACCTAAATGCCACTTACTGGCTCGGAAAAGGAGATCAACAACGCTTTGCTTTCTTTGTAGAAGGCAATAATTTGCTCAATAATAAGTACCAACGTTGGTACCTCTATCAGCAATTGGGCATCAATGGGAAAATTGGTGTAATTGCTAAGTTCTAAGGTCGTTTAGGACCTGCTGCAAAGGGGCTGCTCGATATCGAGTAGCCCCTTTTTTTAGCCCAATTTACTTAGCTATCCGTCAACTAGGGGGCAAAAAATCCCCTCCGAGGAGG
>Ga0193958_1000809_pt1 | contig 10796 bp, 7 predicted proteins | sample FB_1_MG_FD_140320 | JGI IMG/M metagenome (GOLD analysis project Ga0193958, IMG submission 140320) | Microbial mat bacterial communities from the Broadkill River, Lewes, Delaware, United States - FB_1_MG | ecosystem: Environmental > Aquatic > Freshwater > River > Microbial mats | place: USA...
TGCATAAGACAAGTTCTTAATCTCAGCCTCTAAGCTTTCAATATCTGATGTTGCACGCTGTATATCACGCTCAATGCCTCTCACTTTACGATGCAGCGGCTCATATTCAGGCAAATACTGATCAACCGCTGACTGAGCTGCTTGAATATTTGCAACCAATTCAAAGCTTTTTGCTGCATCCTCAGTACTCTCTGTGAACCGGCGCTGTAACTTCTCTGGCAAATAGCGGGTATCTTGTTGTGATAACTGTGTAATCGCTGATCGAATCGCTACCTCATTGACAGCATATTCGGTAAAGGCATACTCCTCTAAACACATTTGTAGCTTAGGATTCATCGGCGGTGGTGCGGTATCCGATAACAAGTGCGTTCGATTAGGCAAGTAATTCACCAAGACTGGATAATAACCTGCAATTGCAAGACCCAAGAGTTGCAGTGCAATAAAGACCGTTGCCCCTTTATAAATATCAATGGTACGAATGACCTTATCGGCAACCCCACGTAAATAGAACAGCGCAAAACCAAAGGGTGGTGTCAAGAAAGAGGTTTGAATATTTAAACCAATCATCACACCTAGCCAAATCGCAGTAATGTTCGCCTCAGGATTGGCTAACAAAATGGGCGCAACAATCGGTACCACAACGACGGCAATTTCAATAAAGTCGAGGAAAAAGCCCAACAAGAAAATAACCAGCATGACCACAAGGAACTGTGTCCAAAAGCCACCGGGTAAACCGGTTAAGTAATGCTTAACCAGCTCTTCACCACCAAAGGCGCGAAATGCCGAGGTCAACATCGCGGCACCAATCAGGATAATAAACACCATCGATGTGGTTTTAGCGGTCTCGATCATGACCTCACGCAGTGTATTATTAACCCGATACACTCGCACGCCACTCCACGCCACGGCAAATAACAAAGCACCTACAGCAATCGCCGCTAAAATAATGGCATCATGATCTGCTTCGCTTTGGATATTTCTTACATTCAGTGAATGCTGGCTCCACAAATACGCAATGACCAATACTGCAATCAAGGCAATCGCTGCTGGAATAAAGGTGGTCCACCCTCCTTTATGCAGCCGATACCCCGCCATAATCATGGCACCCACAGCACCAATCGAGCCAGCTTGGTTTACCGTGGCAACCCCCAAGATAATGGAGCCTAGTACCACAAAAATCAGTGTTAAAGGAGGCACCAACGCCAGCAATACATTGCGCAAAAACTTTGCATCATACTCACCTTCATAGGGAACAGGGGGAGCCATCTCAGGCTTAACCCATGCCACTATTAAGATGTACAGCATGTAAAGACCCACCAAAATAGCGCCGGGAATCAATGCCCCCATAAACATATCACCAGCACTGGCTGAGACCACATCAAACTGTGAGGGCATAGAAAACTCACCTGTGGCCTCACGGTACAACACTTTGCGTGCAGTATTGGCTTGGTCTGCTGCACTAGAGAGCTGGTCGGCAAGAATAATCAATACAATAGAGGGCGGGATAATCTGCCCCAATGTGCCCGAGGCACAAATCGTGCCTGTTGCTAATGGCTTGGAGTAATTATTACGCAGCATTGCAGGCAATGAAATAAGCCCCATTGCAATTACAGTCGCACCAACAATCCCCGTTGTCGCTGCCAGCAAGGCGCCGACAAACACCACAGAAATCCCTAAGCCACCGGGAATTGGGCCAAACAACTGCGCCATTGCAACCAATAAATCCTCCGCAATTTTAGAGCGCTGTAACATGATCCCCATGAAGATGAATAATGGAATGGCGATCAAGGTATCCCGTTCCACAATCCAATATAAACTTCGGAAATTCGTGACCCCAGCACTCAACCATTGCTTGGGACCATCTTGTGCAAAGTACGCACTCACATCCCCGTCAAATACATAACCTGCTGCTGCAGCTAGTGCAACTGTCAAAATAGCAGAGCCCGGCAAAGCAAATGCCACCGGAAACCCTGACACCAACGCGGCTGCCATAAAGAAAAACAGCAGCCCTAAAAAGACTAATTCCATTATGCTTCTTCGCCCCCTAATGTCTCCGAACCAGACTCATTACTCAAAATTGCAATATTATTTAATAAGTAACTCACAAACTGAAAGGCCATCGAGACCGCAAACACCACCAAGAAACCGGCCATCAGATACTTCACATACATCCCATAACCACTTTGTGACATTTCAAAATTAATGATCGGACTAATTAAACTGCTTTGTTTAGTATCCATGCCAAGTGTCAAAATAATCCAGCACAATGGCAAGCCCAATAACATCGATCCAAGACTATTCACCCATGCTTTTTTACGGCGACTTAAGCCCGCATACAGCACATCCACACGCACATGCCCTCCTTCAACCAAGGTATAGGCACTGGCAAACAGGAATAATCCGGCATACCAAAAGCGCACCAAATCACCCATAAAGGCTTGCTCGTAGGAGAAGATAAAGCTTGAGAGAACAATGCCAAATTCTGACAGCACCACCAATAACGCCAACCAAACAAAGCCGAGTGACCGACTAAACCAAGCAATCAACAAAGACACTCCAATTAATGGGTAATGGACAAAGCTTCCTCGCCACCTTGCTTGGTCAAGGTTTTGCGAGAGTGGCTCACCCACCAGCGGCGTCAGCAGGTTCTCAATCCGCAAAAATGAAATCGTGCTATCCACTAGGCCAATCAAGAAAATTGACCAAAATGCTGCGCGTACTACATAGGCCGCCCATGCAGAATAGCGGTCAGCATCTTGTTGTAAACTAATCTCAGGCGTTCTTTTCACCTGCCGAATCAGATAGGCAAATACCAGAAAGCACAATGCAATAAAGCCAGCAGACTTCAGCAGCTGCGAGGCTTCTAATGGCGATGATGCATCACTAAAGTGCTCAATCAGCGCATCAACGCCCGGCACATTGAGCCAAAACATTAAATAGCGACTCAATAAAAACAACAAGACAGCGCTTGCCATCACTGCTGCAAAGGAACGCCAGAATTGACGGGACTTAGGAGGGTGTGTTGTCATTGAACAAAAATTCCTCAGATAAAAATCGGGAACACGAAAATAGAACGCCCAAAAAATTAAACGGAGCAAAAGCCCCGTTTAATTACAATCAACCAAGCTGGTTTATAGTCCTAACACGCGGTTACGTTGCTGTACGTATGCCTGATCAGACACTTTAGCCCATGCTCCGACATCGGTACGCGCTTTTACAAAGCTTTCGTGAATCTCTTTTGCTAATGGGCTGTGCTTAACAACATCAGCAAATACCTCTTCTGAAGCTTCACCAAAGCTGTCATAAATATCATCACTGAACTGGCGTAACTTCACACCATGCTCTGACTGAAGTGCAGCCAGTGCTGTACCATTTTTCGCATTGTACTCAGCCATCATGACATCATTTTCCATCGATGCCGCTGCCTCAATCAGCATTTGGTCAGCCTTCGATAAGCTGTCCCACCACTTCTTGTTCGTGCTAACAGAAAGCATTGCGCCCGGCTCATGCATGCCCGGATAGTAGTAGAACTTCGCCGCTTCATAGAACTTCATGATTTGGTCATTCCATGGGCCAACCCACTCCGTTGCATCAATCGCACCAGATACCAAGTTCTCATAAATCTGGCCACCAGGTAGTGATACGGGTGAAGCACCAAGCTTCGCCATCACATCTCCACCAAGACCCGGAATACGCATTTTAAGACCTTTTAGGTCATCCGCTGATTCGATCTCTTTGCGGAACCAACCGCCCATTTGTACACCCGTGTTACCACACATCAGACCTTTTAAGCCAAAGCCTGCTGCAAGCTTATCCCAAAGCTCTTGACCACCACCAAAGCGAATCCATGCATTCATTTCAGTGTAAGTTAAACCAAAGGGAACCGATGTAAAATAAGCAAAGCCCGGATGCTTGCCTTTAAAGTAATACTCTGCACCGTGGTACATTTGAGCATTACCTGCGGCCACTTCATCAAAGGAGTCAAATGCCTTCACTCGCTCGCCGGCTGCAAAGTAGTTTACCTTGATGCGGCCATCACTCATGGTGGTAATACGATCTGCAAAGCGCTGCGCGCCCGTACCCAAACCGGGAAAATCTCGGGGCCAAGTGGAAACCATGTTCACTTCAATGCGATTTTTTGCAATAGCAGGTGCAGCCACACCGCCTGTTGCTGCCACCGCACCAAGTGCAGCGCCCTTTAATACATCACGTCTATTCATATGGATCCTCATCCTTTTTTATCTATTATAAAACCCCAGTACGCGTATCTCAGCGTAAATCTGGGTGACTTAACAACGATTGGATAGGGCATTATTGCCTATAAAAACAAGAAAGTAAAACCACGATCACCCGTGCACTGCACAATCATTAACAACAAAAAGACTACATAATACAGGTAGTTAAGAAAGACATTATGACGCGATTAATTCACCGATTTACGTGACCAGAAACGTGCATTTTCTAAACGATATAAAGTCGGCTCTGGCAATGGTTTTTGTGGTGATAATTTAAACTGTATCGCGCCGTCTGTGGCGGTATTTAAAATATTCACCTGTTGTTTTTTATAGCGTGATAATACTCGATGATCAGGATGTTTAAAGCGGCTACGATACCCTGCTGATGCAATAGCCCATGTGGGCTTAACCGCTTTAATCATTTCAGTTGTAGAGGAGGTATTGCTGCCATGATGAGGCATCAGGATAATATCAGCGCGGAGTTTCTCGGCTTGTTCACGTAACAACTGACGCTCAGCCGATTTTTGAATATCGCCTGTCAGTAAAACTGCATGCTGAGCATTACTGACTTTTAGCACACAAGAATGATTATTATCATCACCTCGCGTCCTCACATTGGGGTGTAAAAATTCAAACAAGACCCCATCCCAAACCCAAGACACTGATTGCTCACAGACGGTTGCTTGGTGCTGTAACAATAATGATTCGTGATTATTGTAGTATTGCCTAATAGGCACTTCACGCGCTAAAGCACGCGCGCCACCACTATGGTCCCTATCATCATGCGACACCACAAGCGCATCAATAGATGAAATAGCATACTGCTTTAAATACGGTAAAACGACTTGCTTACCCATATCATAACGCTCACTAGGACGATCCCCTGCGTCATACACCAATGTTTTATTACGTGTCTGCACCACCACAGCAAGCCCCTGCCCCACATCCAATACCGTCAACCAAAAGGCTGATTGCTCTAAAGGGCGAGGGGTAGAAAAGAACAATAAGGGGAATAATACCAACACAGCCAAATAGCGCCAGACTAAACCCGCCGGCAACAAAATCAACACAGCCCCCAACAAAGCCAAAATGCTCAAGCCCCAAGGTAAGGCCGCCATATCAAGCGTTGCAAAAGGTAATTCTGACAATATCTGTAAAAAACCCATCAAGAGATCCAATAGCCACCCAAGCCCCGTAAACACAAGACTGGCTAAACGATCACTCACATAGCTGAGCAACACACTGAGAAAGCTAAAGGGCACGACCAGTAAAGACACCCAAGGAATTGCAATTAAGTTAGCAATGGGCGAGACCAAAGAGCCTTCTCCAAAGAATAAAAAGCCTAAGGGCAGCATCAGGAGTGATAGAAAGCCTTGCAAACTCAGCACTTGAAAACGCCGTGCTTGAACTCTGCGGGACAACAACCAGAAAATAATCGCCACTGCCGAAAATGATAAGTAAAAGCCCACATTCAGCACCGCCAGCGGATCGACCATAAGCACAATGACCAGTACCATCGCAAGAATACGGCTAGGTGTATAGTGCTGCCTCCCTACCAGCAACAACAGCCCCACTACAACCATTAACAAAGCACGTTGAGTGGGTACCGTCAGCCCTGCCAACATGGCATAGCCTGTTGCCAAACTCACTCCCAGTACCGCGCCTAATAACTGCCGAGGAAGATAATGATTTATCCAAGGAAAGCAGACACTCACCAGCCATGCCAACAACATTCCCCCAGCAGCCACCAAAGCAATATGTAACCCGGAAATAGCCATTAGGTGACTGGTACCAGTATCGCGAAACACCTCCCACTGCTTAGTAGTTACGGACGCCTTATCTGCAATCATCAAAGCTCGCACCACTGCGGCATGTTCTGGATTCACTAAAAAGTGTGTAATTCGCTCACGAATTGATGCCCTCCACGCATTCACCGAGTACCACGGTGCAGGCATCAATCGTTGATGAGCAGCAGACTTTCGCAGATATCCTTTGGCATCAATACCTTGTGCAAAGAGCCACTTCTCATAGTCAAAACCTGCTGGGTTCATCAGCCCCGAACTGCGCTTAAGCCGTACTTGAAACTGCCACGACTCCCCTGCTTTAACATCAGGCAAAGTACGATAAGCACTCAAACGAATGCGTCCCGCCCAATGAATTTCTTGATTACCTTTAACAAGCTGAGCGTGATCAACATCAAACAGAAATGACAACCGATGCTCATGGCGCTCCACCAAACTCACCACATTGCCACGCACTAGTAAGTCTTTACCTTCATAGTCCGCAGGAAATGCATGTTGTATCTGAAACCCCGCAACCGTTGCCGTTAAACAAAAGCCAATAATGAGCATCATTGCGAAGCTCGCCAGCATTTTGTGCCTCAGATCAAAATAGACCAAGAAAAAAACAGCAACAACCAGTATACTCGCGCTCAGGCCAGTGTCAGGTAGCACCGTCACCCATAACGTTGACATACTGCCAAGCAATAGCCCAATCGCCATCTTACGCATGAAACAAATTAACCACTAACAGCACTCTCTTGACGGAAGGTCATTTTTTCTGTGGCACCATACTCCAGCAGAGTTGCACTATAGCTGAACCAGTACATGTGTAATATCGCGCTTTTTTAATTTTTAGCCCTGGTTAGTCAGCTACATGCCAAAGAAGTTTTTTAAGCGATACTCTCCTGACCCTAAGCGCATTAAAGATACGCCCGGCTTAGGCTTTCTAGGTGCTAGACTACATCAGCCCAGTTTATGGCATTTCAATCGTCACTCTGTTGCGAGAGCCTTTGCGATTGGATTATTTTGTACGTGGATCCCCTTCCCCTTTCAAAGCCTGATTGCTGCCACAGGTGCTTTTTACTTTCGAGCAAATCTCGCCTTATCGGTCGCGCTGGTATTTATTACCAACCCCATCACTATCCCCCCCATGTTTTATTTTGCGTACCAGTTAGGCAATCTTATTTTAGGGGTGGAATCTCTTCCATTTGACATTGAACTCAGCTGGGATTGGTTAATGAATAGCCTAGGCTTAATTTGGCAGCCTTTATTTTTAGGCAGTTTCTTATTAGGGCTATTTTCATCGATGCTAGGCTATCTCAGCATTCAGCTCATCTGGCGGAAAAATGTTCGTAACCGCCAGAAAAGCCGTTCACTACGCCAGTGTAATACTAAGAAGCCAAAGACTCCGACACAGTAGCCTCTGAAGCCTCCTCTACCGTGTCCTCTGATTCACCCTCTGGCTCATCAGCTACTTCCTGTAGCTCATCATCTGACTTGATTTCCGTTAGATGACCATCCACCAAATTAAACTGACGATCCATTTTTTCAGCCAGTTGTAAATCATGCGTCACAATCACAAAGGCCGTTTGTAATACATTGTTCAGCTCCTGCATTAACTCAAAGACTTGCAAAGCCGTTTTCCGATCCAAATTACCCGTGGGTTCATCGGCTAAAATTGCCGCAGGATTTGTCACCAATGCCCTTGCAATCGCAGCACGCTGTCGCTCCCCACCGGATAATTGCCCCGGCTTATGCTGTAAACGCGAGCCTAAGCCTACTTTCACCAACACCTCTGTTGCCTGCTTAGTCGCTTCAGGCACATCCAAACCTCGAATCAATAAGGGCATAGCCACATTTTCAAGGGCAGTAAACTCTGCAAGTAAGTGGTGAAATTGATAAATAAAGCCTAATGACTGATTCCGTAGCTCCCCACGCTTAGTATCAGACAGCTCGGCCATGTTCTGCTCCATCACCGTCACACTGCCTGTACTGGGTAAGTCCAAGCCACCTAATAAGTGTAATAAGGTACTCTTACCACTACCAGAGCTACCAACAATAGCAACCTTTTCACCGGCCTTAACCTCAAGGTCTATCCCCTTGAGTACCTCAACATCTAACTTACCTTCTGTAAAGCGCTTACGCAGCCCCTGACAAGAAATAATGGTTTTACTTTCACTCATGTTATTCGTACCTTAATGCTTCAGCAGGTTGCACTCTGGAAGCTTTCCAAGAAGGGTAAAGTGTTGCCAGCATGGACAAGGCCAATGCTGCGACCGCAATCAATGTCACATCTGACCAACGTACGCGAGACTCCAATGTACTAATGCCATAGACATCTTCAGAAATAAAGTTCACATCAAATAAAGCTTCTAGCCAAGGCACAATGACATCCACATTCGTGGCTAACAAAATACCAAAGATCACCCCAAGACAGGTGCCAATCACACCAATTAAGGTTCCTTGCACCATAAAGACTTTCATGACCTTACGAGGTGTCATACCCAAGGTACGGAAAATTGCAATATCCGAGCCTTTATCAGTCACCACCATCACCAACGTTGATACTAAATTAAACGCAGCGACAGCAATAATTAGTCCTAGCAAGAAAAACATCATGGTCTTTTGCAATTGAATGGCTTTAAAGAAGTTCTCATTTTGACGTGTCCAATCACTCACCCAATAATCTGGGCCTGAATGATCAGCAACCTGCTGACTAATCGCACGTGACTGGTATAAATCATCAAGACGCAAACGTAGGCCGGTTACTTGGTCGCCCATTTCAAATAAGGCCGCAGCATCCGCCATATGTACAAATACCGTACCTTGATCGTACTGCTGTAGATCAACACGAAAAATACCCACCACATTAAACTGCTTGAGTAGTGGAATTTCGCTAAAATCAGCACCCGCGCTGGGTGTTAGCAATGTCACACTATCACCCACATCTACTTTCAATGATTCGGCAAGCTTCACTCCAAGGATAATATTGTCTTCACCAGCCACTAGCTGCTCAAAGCTGCCTTTACCCTCTAGCATATGACTGCTGACATTACCCGTTTGCTTCTCATAATCGGGCAGCACACCTTCTAAAATCGCACCCTGTACTCGCCCACCCTCATTAAGCATAATTTGCTTTTCAACAAAAGGAGCGGCTGCAACCACATGCTCCACTTGCAGGAGCTGCTCACGCCTTGCCGGCCAATTCTCAATCATGGCATCGGTCTCTGATACGGTCACATGGGATAATACCCCTAAAATGCGATCACGCATGGCTTGCTCAAAGCCATTCATCACAGACAGCACTGTAATTAACACTACCACACCCAAAGCAATGCCAATCATCGAGGCAAACGAAATAAAGGATACAAAACTTTTCTGACGACGAGCACGGGTGTAACGCAGCCCAATACAGGCCTCTAAAGGTTGAAACATTACTCGTACCTCAATGATTCAGCAGGTTGCACCGATGCTGCACGATTGGCAGGGTAGATCGTGGCGATCACCGCTAATAATAAAGCTGCTATGGTAATCATCCACACATCCTCCATATGCAACTCTGAAGGAACCGTTGAAATATAGAAAATATCTTCTGGGAAAATTTTGCGCCCAAAGAAATCCTCTAACATTGGGATAATGGTTTCCAAATTAGAAGCCAGCAGCACACCCCCAACTGCCCCTAAAATCGCACCGGATACCCCAATAATACTGCCTTGTACCATAAAGATGGTTTTAATCGATTTAGGTGAAATGCCCAAAGTTCTCAAAATCGCAATATCAGCCTGCTTATCATTCACCACCATTACCAACGATGACACTAAATTAAATGCAGCCACTACAACAATCAGCAGCAAGATAAAGAACATCATGGCCTTTTCCATGCGAATCGCACTAAAGAACGTTTTATTATCACGCCCCCAGTCACTGACCTCAACCTGATCACCCAGTGATGTTTGCAAACGACTCGCCACTGACTGCGCCTCAAACAAATCATCTAGGCGTACCCTCAGCCCACTGACTTGTCCTTTCATTTTAAATAGCCGTGCTGCATCACTCATATGAATAAATGCGGTACTACTATCATAATCACGCATGTTCATTTTATAGATGGCGGTCACAGTGAAACGTTTCATACGAGGTAATACCCCAGCGGGTGTCACGCGGGCTGATGGTGTAATCACCGTGACTTTATCACCAATAAATGCCCCAATGGAGGAGGCTAACTCCTGACCAATTGCAATCCCATATTCTCGATCTTTGAGTGTCGTGAGGCTGCCATCAACCATATGTGACTCTAATCGACTTACCGCAGATTGCCGTGCCGGCTGAATACCCTGCATCAGTACACCACGCACTTCGCCATTAGCACTGATCATGACTTGTTGTTGGATGTAAGGCGCAATGCCTTTTACCTGTTGGTCAGCGGCTAGCTGTTGATCCAATGCCTGCCAGTCAGCAAGCTTACCATCTGTCCCCGAAACCGTGACATGGGCAACCATGCCCAGTATTCTTTCCCGTAACTCTTTCTCAAACCCGTTCATAACGGACAGAACAGTAATCAAGGCTAAGACCCCAATCATAATCCCCAGCATTGATGCTAATGAAATGAAAGAAATATAGTGATTCTTGTGTTTGGATCGCGTGTATCGCAAGCCGATAAAAAACTCTAGTGGTTTAAACATAGCGCGTCTTTATTGTGTAACACAGGCATAAATCCCCATGAAAATAGTGAGTAACTCTGGTGAACACCATGAAACTTAATCCTTTATTGCTGACCGCA
>Ga0193958_1000810_pt1 | contig 10791 bp, 12 predicted proteins | sample FB_1_MG_FD_140320 | JGI IMG/M metagenome (GOLD analysis project Ga0193958, IMG submission 140320) | Microbial mat bacterial communities from the Broadkill River, Lewes, Delaware, United States - FB_1_MG | ecosystem: Environmental > Aquatic > Freshwater > River > Microbial mats | place: USA...
AAAAGTATCTAGTAATGAAGTAAACACTTTTGAAGCTAAAACTTTAGAAGAAGTTTATGAAAAAGCTTCTGAGTCTTTAAACTGTTCTATTACCAACTTGGAAATTGTTATTAAACAAGCTCCGAGTAAAGGTTTTTTGGGATTTTTCAAAAAAAATGCCATAATTACTGCAACATTAAAATATCAACATAAAGAAGAAAATACTTCTTATACTCAAAATTCTACTAAACATAATGAAAAAATAGAAACTCTAGCCTCTCGATTAAAAGCATTAAATGAGGAAGAAACAATTAAAAGTAACGATCTACCTTCAATGGTTAATCAAGTTCAAAAAGAAAAACTTTTTGATGAATTTTATACTTCTACTGAAGAAGAATTACACTCTTCACCAATCATAAAATCATCAAATACAGAATTAATTTATAAAATTACTACTGAAATTAATATACTTTTTTCTCATCTTTGTTATGATATAGAAGAGATAAAAGTAGATATTATAGATGATGAAAAAACAGTATATATAGAATTTTCTGGTCCTGATAGTGCATTGTTAATTGGAAAAGAGGGATATCGATATAAAGCATTATCTTATGTATTATTCAATTGGATAAATGATAAATATGACATGATGTTACGACTTGAAGTAGCACAGTTTTTATCAAATCAAGAATCGGCAATTTTTGCTTACCTTGACCCTGTAATTGAAACAATTAAAGTAGAAGGTTATTTTAAAACTAAAGTACTTGATGGTATACTTGTGCATATCGCACTTACTAAATTACGAGATGAATTTCCAGATAAATATGTTGCTGTAAAAACAACACAACGAGGGGAAAAATATATTTTAGTAAACGAATATAGAAATTAAAATATGTATACAGAAGACACAATAGTTGCAATTGCAACAGCAAATGGTATAGGTTCTATTTCAATAGTTAGACTAAGTGGAGTAGATTCATTAAAGATAGCTAAGAAAATCACTCAGGGTACTGTTTTACAACCTAGAATGGCTAAACTTTCAAAAATTTATGACACAAAAGATGAGTTAATCGATGAAGCACTACTTATCTATTTTAAAAATCCACACTCATTTACAGGTGAAGATATTGTTGAGTTTCAATGTCATGGTGGTATTGCAATTACTAATATTGTATTAGCTACTTGTATAGATGCAGGAGCTAGAATAGCAAATCCAGGAGAATTTTCAAAAAGAGCATTTTTAAATGGAAAAATAGATTTATCACAAGCTCAAGCTATTAGTAAAATGATTGAGGCTCGTAGTGAAGATGCAGTAAAGTTATTGGCTCGTCAATTAAAAGGTGAACTAAAAGATTTTGTCGATGATATCAGAAAAGATTTACTATTTATGTTGGCTTATACAGAAGTCAATATAGATTATGCAGAAGAAGATTTACCTAGTGATATTTTTGAACAAATTAAAATAAAATTAGATGCAATTAAAATAAAGCTTGAAAATACATTAGAATCAAGTAAACGAAGAGAAGGTTTAATTGATGGTTTTAAAGTAGCAATTATTGGTAAACCAAATGTAGGTAAATCAAGTTTATTAAATAAATTGTTAAATTTTAATAGAGCAATTGTTAGTGATATTGCAGGAACAACAAGAGATACTATTGAAGAGAGTGTAAAAATTGGTTCTCATATTATTAAAATTGTTGATACAGCAGGAATAAGAGAAGCAAATGATGAGATTGAAAAAATAGGTATTGAAAAATCAATTGAAGCTATAAATGAAGCAGATATTATTATTGCATTATTTGATGGTAGTCGTACTTTTGATGATGAGGATTATAAAATAGTATCCCTTTTGGATAATACTTCAAAAAAAACGATAACAGTAGTTAATAAATCAGATTTACAGCAAAAAATTGATCTTTCTAATTTTAATAATGAGTTAGTATTTTTAAATGCAAAAGAGAATATTAATGAGCTTATCAATAAAGTAGAAGTAATACTCAATCAAAATACAAGTGGTGATGATGTAACTTTAATATCAAAGCAACAAGTAAATGAAGTAGAATTAACATTAAACAATATTAAAGAAGCTTTTGCTCCGCTAGAATCTGGTGAATTAGAATTTTTTGCTCATCATATAAATGTGTCACTAGAACATATGTCAAATATTACAAGACCATACGAACATACTCAAATGTTGGATGTAATGTTTGGTGAGTTTTGTTTAGGCAAATAGATGTTTAGAAATGCCCAAGTATTAGAATTTGTTGAAGCAGATAAAGAGTGTTCTTATTATAATGATAAAATTTCTGATATTCGTTATAAGTATATGGAGCATTGTACTTCTGAAGAACAAACTAAAATGCTTGAGCGAGGCTGGCGAAGATTTGGAAATATGCATTTTGTCCCGGAATGTAAAGATTGCACAGACTGTACAACTATAAGAATTGATATTGAAAAATTTGAATTTTCCAAAAGCCAAAGAAGAGTTTTAAAGAAGCATAAAGATACAGAAGTATATATTCAAAAACCAACTGTTACTTATGAGCATATTGATTTATTTAATAAGTATCATGATTTTATGAGTGAAAAAAAGAACTGGAACAAAAATGTTATTGATGTTCAAGAATATAATAATTCTTATGTAAATGGAGCTCATGAATATGGGAAAGAGATACTTTATTTTAGAGATGATAAGCTAATTGGTGTTGCCCTAAGTGATATGTTAAAAGATGGTATGTCAGCTGTTTATTGCTATTATGATCATGATTATGAAGATTTATCAATTGGTCAATTTTCAATTTTAGCTCAAATTAGTATTGCAAAACAAAATAACATCCCTTATTTATATTTAGGGTATTGGATTAAAGATCATTTTAGTATGGGATATAAAGAAAGATATAAACCTTTTGAAGTACTACAAAATAGACCCAAATTAGATGAAGAAACTGTTTGGAGTATTTATGAGTAGTCGAAAAACTGAAATAGTTGATTATGAGATAGATGATAATGAAGAGTTCGAAGATGAAATATTTTCTAACTTATCAACTTGCCTAAAAGAAGAGAAACGCCTTTTAAAAAGATTTTATGATTTTTGTGAAGAATACAATAATTTTGAATTCGACGAGATGGGCATAAATATGAATGAAGCGGATGATATTATGAGAAAATCAAATAAAATTCGAGATTTAATTCTTTCTAATATTGAAGAAAAATCAGCATATGTTTTTGATGATATTCAATCAGATATAGTCTCAAAAAGTTTTAGTATGAAAATTGATCTAAAACAAGACATTTGCCAAATTATCATTGAAGTACAAAGTGATAGTTTTAATTTAGCATTGTCATAAGGATAGATGTTGGAAAATAAATATATTTCAAATAAAAATCTTATAATAAGAATCGTTTTATTTGTGTTATTAATTAGTGTATTTATTTTATTTATTTCAACAGAATACCTTAAAAAAACAGCTGTTAGTACTTTAGCTCAGGATGATGCAAAAAAAACAGCACAACTCATTTTTGAGACAATGAATACTCGAATGCAAGAGGGATGGACCAAAAAAGACTTAAATGAAATTATAGACCGTTTAGAAATTATTCGAAATGGTATGCATATAGGTTCATATAGAAGTACCCAAGTTGAAGAACTATTTGGTGAAGTACCAGAAGATAAAAAAATATCAGATTCAGATCCTTTAATTATTAAAGCAATGAATGGAGAAGAGATATTTGAGTTAAATAATCATACTGGAGAGGTGAGGTTTTTATACCCTATGGTAACTACTACGGAGTGTAATCATTGTCATATTAATGCAAGTGTTGGTTCTGTCAATGGTGTATTAGATATTCGTTTTCCTCAAAGTGAGATTAAAATATCATTAGATAGTATTTTTACTTATGTGATAGCCTTTTTTATAATATTTTTATTGATAGTTGCGTATTTTTATTTTTTTATTGTAAATAAAAAAATGGTACAACCAGTAGTCCAGTTAACCAATAATATTCTTGAAATACAAGCAAGTAAAGATTTAACAAAAAGAGTTAAAATAGATACTAATATAGAAGAATTAGGTCTTTTACAAAATAACTTTAATAATTTACTAATAACAATTAAATATTATTATGATAGATTAATTCAGAATATTTATACAGATGATTTAACTTCAATTAATAATTTAACAAAATTACAACATGACCTAGAGCTAAAAAATAATACTTCTTCTTTAATTTTGTTGGATATTAAATCTTTTAGTAAACTACATCAAGTATATGGGTCTAGAGTATCGGAATTTATACTTAAAGAGTTTACAAAAAATATAAATAAAGTTTTAAATAATAATGGTGTTGTATATCGAGTACATATTGATGAGTTTGCAATAGTGTATAAGAAAAATATATTACATGAGGAAGTACTATATTTTGCAAAAAAACTCAAACAGTTTGTATACACTTATAAAAATAGTGAATTCATTTTGGATTTAACTATAGGATATTCATGTGGAACAAATTATGATGTGCTCAATCATGCAACTATTGCATTAAAAGAAGCAAAAAAGAAAAAAATGAGTATTTTTAAGTATGATAAATCAGTTGAAATAAAAAAAGAAGATGAGGATCATATGATATGGTTAAATAAATTAAATACCGCAATCATTGAAGATAAAATAGTACCATATTTTATGCCCATGTATCATACAAAATCAAAAAAAATAAATAAATATGAAACATTAGTAAGAATTGAAGAAGATGGTCATATTTATACACCAGATAAATTTTTAGATATAGCAATTTCTAGTGGAAAATATCATATTATAACTCAGACAGTTATCAAAAAAGCATTTAGATACTTTAAAAATATTTCAGATACAAAATTTTCTATAAATATTGCGTTGAGTGATATCACAAATGAAGAAACAATGGAAGTTCTGTTTGAACATCTTGACAATTATAACTATAGTTCAAATGTAATTATCGAGATATTAGAATCTGAAGAGATTGCAGATTTTGTATTGTTAAATAATTTTATTCAAAAAGTAAAAAGTTTTGGTGCAAAAATAGCGATTGATGATTTTGGTAGTGGATATTCTAATTTTAATTATATTATTAATTTAGATGTAGATATCGTAAAACTAGATAGTTGTTTAATCGAAAATATGTATACGGATCAACATGCTGTTGCTATAGTTTCAAATATTGTTAAAATTATAAAAGAGTTAAATTTAGAGGTTGTAGCTGAAAATGTATCTTCAAAAGAGATTGCTGAGTTACTAACAATTCATGAGATAGATTATCTACAAGGTTTCTATATCGGAAAAGCAAAAGAGGATATATTAGACTAATATGCAGTTTTCATTTATAACATTATTCCCAAATTTAATAGAACCTTATTTTAAAGATTCTATTTTAAAAAAAGCTATAGAAAAAAAATTGATAAATTATACTTTTTATAATCCAAGAGATTATACCTCAAATAAACACAAAAAAGTTGATGATACTTTATGTGGTGGAGGAGCAGGACAATTAATTTTTCCTCAGCCACTTTTTGATATTCTAGATGATATTAAAGAAAAAGATAAAGATGCTTATATCATTTTTCCATTAGCAGCTGCAAAACCATTTAATCAAAATGATGCCAAAAGATTAGCCAAGAAAAAAAATATTGTAATGGTTAGTGGAAGATATGAAGGTATTGATGAGAGAGTAATCGAACAGTACGCAAATGAAGTTTTTAGTATTGGTGACTATATTTTAACTGGTGGAGAGTTACCTTCTTTAATTATGGCTGATGCAATTAGTAGAAATGTAGATGGTGTTTTAGGAAACATGGACTCTTTAACAGAAGAAAGTTACAATCACAACGAAGATGCAAAGGTATTATTAGAAGCACCTTCTTTTACAAAACCAGTAAATTTTCAAGGCTTAAGTGTACCTTCAGAATTATTAAAGGGAAACCACGCTAAAATACGCAACTTAAAAATTAAGCTGTCTAAATGCAAAACTCAGTATTTTAGACCATAAATGGGGCACTTTTGATAAGTTTCAATACCCCCGAAATAAGGAAAAAAAATGAAAAATAAATACATTGCTGCTTTTGAAGCTGCACAAATCGAATCTAAAGAGATTCCAATGTTTAGAGCTGGTGATACACTAAGATTAGGTGTTGAGATTAAAGAGGGTGAAAAAGTAAGAATTCAGAACTTTGAAGGTATTGTTATTGCTTTAAAAGGTGAAGGTGTTTCAAATACATTCACAATCAGAAAAATCGGTGCTAACGGTATTGGTGTTGAAAGAATTTTTCCTTTATACTCTGATAGTTTAAAAACTATTGAAGTACTTAGATGTGGTGATGTAAGAAGAGCTAAACTTCACTACCTTAGAGGTCTTAAAGGTAAAGCTGCAAAAATTAAAGAACTTAGAAAATAATTCTTTAAATTCTAGATTTAAAAGGCAAGTATCTTTCGATACTTGCCTTTTTTTATGGAGATAAAATATTATGCTAAATATTACAAACTCACCAGTTGAACAAGTTTCATTTCAAAATAAAACATTTTTAATCAAAAGAGATGATCTTTTACATAAAGATTTTTCGGGAAATAAAGCTAGAAAATTTTTCTATTTCTTAGAAAAAGAATTTTCTAAAGTCACTACACTTATTAGTCATGGTTCAAACCAATCAAATGCGATGTATAGTTTATCTGTATTATGTAAACTCAAAAATTGGAACTTTATTTATTATGTTAATCATGTACCTTCTTATTTAGAAGATAATCCTCAAGGTAATTATAAATACGCTTTAGAAAACGGAATGAAAATGATAATATCAGATAACTTTTTAAAAGAGAATTTAGAGTTAGATGAAACAATTCTTTTTATAGAAGAGGGTGGAGCATTAGAAGAAGCTAGTTACGGAATGAAGATTTTGGCTGATGAAATCACAGAATATAAATCAAATCATCGTATAGAGAATTTAAAAATATTCCTTCCTAGTGGCACAGGTACAACAGCACTTTTTTTACAGAAGTTTTTAGATATTGAAGTAATGACCTGTGCTTGTGTAGGAGATGAAAATTATCTTAAAAAACAATTTTTAGAGTTAGAAGAAAATGAAAAGAATCATCCAACAATTTTACAAAGAAAAAAGAAATATCATTTTGGTAAATTATATAAAGAAAACTATCTTTTATGGAAAGAGTTACACTTACAAACAGATATAGAGTTTGATTTACTTTATGATCCTGTAGGATGGGATACATTACTTTATACTTATGATGATAAATATAATTATTTGTATATTCATCAAGGTGGACTTATTGGTAATGAATCAATGATACAAAGATATATTCATAAGTACCAACTATAACAATAGAGTAAACAAATATATAGTATACTCAGAAACTAAACACTAATAGGAAAAATATTGTCAGATAAAAAACAGCAGAAAAAAAATGATATTATAGAATGTTCTTTAGAACTATTTGCATCAAAAGGATTCTATAATACAACTATTCCAGATATCGCTAAAGCACTGAAAATGAGTGTTGGAAATATGTATAACTACTTTAAATCTAAAGATATTTTGGCAAAAGAGATTATTAGATTTATATCTATTTATTTAGGTAAAGAGCTACAAAAAATAAATGAACTAAATATATCAACAGAAGAAAAAACAAAAAAAATAGTAGAAATATATTTTAAGATTGCGTTAGCTAGACCTGAAATGATCGATTATTTTTTAAGAATTTATCTATCAAACAGAGAAATATTTAAAGATGGTTGTGAGGGTATGATTTGTGTAAATGAATTTGTAACTGAAATAATGATTTACTTTGAAGAGGGTGTTGCAGCTGGAGATTTACGAGATCAAGATTTTTTTAGTGCATTTGGTCTCTTTATGGGATATCTAGGTGGGATGGTTTTTTTAAAAGGTGAGGATATATTGCCTAAACCATTAGATGAATATATAGATGATATCTCTTTTAATATCTATAAAGCATTGAGTGTATAAATATTTATGAAACAAAAAATGAAAGTATTATGGATTACAGGATTGGCTTGTAATGGTAATACACATTCATTTTTAAATTATCCCTATATTGAACAATTTTTAAATGATTTTGAATTTATTTATCATCCTATTATAGATTCTGAGTATTGCTTAGAAGAAGTAGTATCCAAAACTATTTTTTGTGATGTATTATTAATCGAAGGTTCAATCTCTCCAGATATAGAAAAAGCGGATAAAAAACTAATCGATATCATCTCTAATTATGCAAAAGTAGTAAAAAAAATAATTACTGTAGGTACATGTTCAACATTTGGAGGAATTTTCCGAGATAGTGAATATGAAGATATAACAGGTTTACACTTTGATGAAACTGCGGAAATAGATAGATTTCGAAAAATTAAAGACAAAACCATAAGTATCTCAGGCTGTCCAATACATCCTGAACTTTTAGTAAATACTCTCTATGCTATTAAAAATAAGATTGATTTAAAAGTTGATGAATATTTACGACCAAAAGAGTATTTTGCATACACTATCCACAATGGTTGTACAAGAAATGAATATTTTGAATACAAAGTAGATAATCATCAGTTCGGAAAAAAAGAGGGCTGTATGTTTTATGACCACGGTTGTCAAGCTCCTTTTACTCATGGAAGTTGTAACAAAATATTATGGAATGAAGTAAACTCAAAAACAAGAGCAGGTCAGCCGTGTATGGGATGTACTGAACCAGACTTTCCAAAAAGAAATCTATACGAAACAAAAAAGAACATGGGTATACCTGCAAAACTTCCTTTAGGGGTTGCAAAAAGAACATACTTAACCTTAGCTGGAGTTACCAAAGCATTTACGATAAATCGATTAGAGAAAGATATATTTGATGATTAAAATAGAAAAAATTGGATTACTTGTTGGTATTCCTGGAAGTATAATTACAATTTTTAGTATATTACCCGATTATAATAATCTTATTGTATTTCTTATAGATTTTTTAGTTTTTTTATATTTTCAATTTTTTAGTTTTCTATTAATAATAAAAGAGTTATTTTTAATGAAAATTCCCATCATTTTAATTATTGTATTGTTATTTTTGGGATCTATTATATATAAAATAAGTAATAGAAATTTGAATAAAAATAGTATAAATATCTTTAATTTCTATAAAACATTACCTTTACAAAAAAAGAATATATTAGAAATAATTATTTTTTATAATGAAAATAGAAAAAAGTGTACCTATAATAGAATATTATATGAGATAAAACAAAAAAGATTTGACATCTCAAATTTAGAAGCTAATAAGATTATAAATCAACTAAAAAATGATAATTTAATATATATGCAAGAAGAGTTTATGGATGAAAATTATTTTACATTAACAGAATTTGGGCAAGAAATCGGAATAAAATTAATTAAAGAAAGTCAAAACAATGATTAAATTAATAGAAAAAAACAAAACCCTAAAAAACAAAAGATCAACTTTTACCAAAATTTGTGATAGAGGAGATTAGAGTTTAGTATGATAAATAATAACCGTCATACAAATAAAACTAACTGTTTAAGACAAATAAGTAACGGTTACTTAACTATTGCTAAAGAAAATATTAGTTATACTTTTCTTAACACACCCCCTCCACCTCTTTACAATGTGCCAAAGAGAGGGTTTTCTTCATGATAAACTACAAAGACAAGCTACAAAATATAAAAAATCAAGAAAATTTATATCAAAAAAAACATAAAACTTTTGATGAACAATTAAATATATTAAAACAACGAAAACTTATCATATCAAATGATTCTTTTGTATTATCAAAACTACAACATATAAACTATTATAGATTGAGTGCTTATTTCTTACCTTTTCAATATTCAAAAAATAGTGAAAATAAAAATATATTTTTACCTGATACTACTTTTGAAGATATTTTATCTACTTATTATTTTGATGCAGAGTTAAGAAAGATAATATTTGAAGCTATTGAAAGTATTGAAATATATTTTAGAACTCAAATCGCTTATTTTCACTCTTTAAAATATGATGCTTTTGGATATTTAGAGTTGAAAAATTTTAGAGAAAATAAAGCAGATAAATATGATGAACTACAAAAAGATATTTTAAAAGAAAAAACTCGTTCAAAAGAGTTTTTTATAAAACACTTCAAGAAAAAATACAACTCTGTAGACTTACCTATTTGGAGTGTTGTTGAAATTATTTCTTTTGGGAGTTTATCAAAGTTTTTTATGATACTAAAAGAGGAAGAACAAAACCAAGTTATACAAAATATACAAGGTGTCAATAAAGTAGTTTTCTATAAATGGTTTCATGCTTTGTCAAGTGTTAGAAACATTTGTGCACATCATAGCAGACTTTGGAATAGAACTTTAGGAGTTAGTTTTGAAGTACCAAAAGGTTTAGCATCTTTTGAAAATATAAAAGAGAGTAAAAACAAAGTGTTTTTTGCATTAAGTGTTATTGAATACCTTCTTACTTATATCGGTGAAGATGAAATAGAGTTTAAAATAAAAATTAAAAACTTAATAAAAAAATACCCAAAAGTAAAACTTGAAAGCATGGGATTTATACAAAATTGGGAAGAAAATTCTATTTGGAGAGACGATGAATAAAATTAAATTAATAGAAAAAATAGAGGGTGAAGCAAAACTTCATTTTAGTTTTAAAAATAAAAAGATAGATTTTGTTGATATCGAATTTTTACAAACAAGAAGTATAGAGAAAATACTAGAGGGTAAAAATGCTTTTGATGCTTTGGTTATCAATCCAAGAGTATGTGGTATCTGTGGACATG
>Ga0193958_1000813_pt1 | contig 10769 bp, 12 predicted proteins | sample FB_1_MG_FD_140320 | JGI IMG/M metagenome (GOLD analysis project Ga0193958, IMG submission 140320) | Microbial mat bacterial communities from the Broadkill River, Lewes, Delaware, United States - FB_1_MG | ecosystem: Environmental > Aquatic > Freshwater > River > Microbial mats | place: USA...
TGCAGTGGTTTTACCGCTGGCGGCTAAGTCCAGTGCCAGACGTGCGCGTCCAATTTCTTCACCTAATGGCAGGTCGTGGTGGCTTTTGCCTTCGCAGATTTGTCCCAGTAGGTCGAGATATAAACCATAGGCCACCAAGTCGGTGCTGGCTTGGATAGCGCTGCTAGCTTTTGGAGTCAGTAACTGAAGGTCGCCAGGGCCGGTGCCCACTACAAATAATTTGCTCATAAGGTATGTCTGTCTGGGTTTATGGTGAATGGGATTGTACGGGAAGTCGGGGCATCGCCCAAGAATCGTTTGTAGGTGGTGTGACGATAAAATTTATGGCTTGGTTAAATGGTGTATAGTTTAGCTGCTGCGGATTCGTAGGTTTAAACCCCATTGGCCCCCCTTGACGGCTGTATTAGCGTGCTGTCTGTGTTACAAAGCCTTACCCAGTACCACAAGAAGTAACGCGATGACGACCAACGAACGCTTGCAACAACAAATTGCTTTTCTCACCGAAGCTGACAAACTGAAGTCTATCTTACGCGCAACAACGCTGTGTGATGGTTCACGTCGTGAGAACTCTGGTGAACATTCTTGGCATATTGCCTTGTATGCCATGATACTGGCAGAGCACAGCAATCGACCGATTAATATATTGCGTGTGATCAAAATGCTGCTGATTCACGATATTGTCGAGATTGATGCAGGAGATGTACCCGTGCATGCGGCATTCGATGCCGCCGAGCAAGAAGCGAAAGAGCAAGCAGCGGCAGAGCGTTTATTTGGTTTACTCCCCGATGATCAGTGTGATGAGTTTCGAGCAATTTGGGATGAGTTTGAAGCGGCTGAATCGGATGATGCAATATTTGCGAAGTCGATTGATCGTGTGCAGCCGGTGATTTCTAATCTGGAAACCGATGGGGGTACGTGGCCAGAGTTCAATGTTACGCCGGAGCAGTTGGAGTCACGGGTTGGGGTTAAAGTGACGCGTGGTGCGCCTGCGGTTTGGGAGGTGTTGCAGTCGCGAATTCGGGCTTGGTTCGGGACACAGCAGGGTTAGGCATTGCTATTATGCGAAGTAATTTTTCAGAAAAGAAATAAACTCTCTCGGCGAACCTAGCTCACTTCTTAGTAGTAACTCTGCCTGTGTTGGCTCAATAGAAGCAAGGTGTTCCATGAGTACATCTTTAGCGTTTAGCCGAGCATTTCTTAGGTATGGAGCATCCAAGTTGAGAATATCAATCATTTTTCGAGCATCCTCAGCACGACTTGTTTCTGCGGCTACGATGCTTCCGTTCTGTGGGTCGAAGGAGAAATATTCCGCAATAGACTCATCCTTAACTGGATTCAAAAACCAACTTTCGTCATATTCATTGTCTTTTCGATGTCCGCAAGATTCTCTTTCTTTAACACGTTTTGAGGTAAGTAATTGGCCATCGCAAGACGTTACTAAATTGTGATACGAAAACCTCAGTTCAGGATATTCGCTTTGCGGAGCAAGGTGTTCTAAATGCGTTGAACGAGGAGTATCAGAGCCTGTAACCGATAATGTCAGATCGCATTCACAGTATGCACAGAGGCCATGCTGCTCACTGATTAAGTAATTTTTGAGTTCGGTCTTGCATGGGTTTTGGAATTCATTCCATTTTGACTCAGAAGTTAAACCAACGGTAGTCTTCTCTTGCTCAAAGAAATCTGGTGGTGCTCCCTTTTTGATAAATCGCACTTATTTCAATCCTCTCAGGCGAATGAGAAGGCGCATTTCTTGCATGAATTTAGAGTCATTGCTCTCTCTTTCGAGTAATTGTGCTTTAACTGCCAAGGCTTCTTCTGAATCTTCTTGTTTATTTTTTACCAGCTGACGGTATGCGCGCTGTAAGTCATCAACATCCTTAGGTAGGGTGTTTTTGACGCCCATGACCTCTTCAAGAATTGAATTTACATCGACACCAGAGGGTGGGCTACTTGGATATAACGCTGAAATTTTTCCATCTTGTTTGATTAGAATAATCAGGTTTTCATAATTGGTGCTGGCGATTATCTGTGGGGAGTGGGTAGCCACGATAAACTGGTTGTTTTTCCCAATTTTGCTGTAAACCGACATGATTTGTTGTTGCCACGAAGGATGTAGGGCAATTTCAGGCTCATCAATAAGAATGACGGAGTTATGAGGGTCTAAGATCATTAGAGAGATGACGCGACCGTAGAGTTGCTTTTCACCATCGCTAAGTTGATCGATTGTTACTTTTTCGCCTGCGGCATTGGTGAAAGTTGGGCGATTAAATTGTTGTGGGTCTAAACCCTCAAGTTTTGTAAGAAGCTCTGTATCTAAGAATTTATCATTGAACAGGGTAATTGCTTCCTGTGAGCGTTGGACTGGGTCTGCAATATGGCTTTTGCGTTCATGAGATAAGACAAACTCTTTAATATAGGATTCAGCATGCCCTAAGATAGTGTTGTTATCGATTTTTTGAGCTTCTAGGTGTTCTATAGACAGTTGTGCTATCGCCTGATAATTGAAGCTGAGTTGAGAAGTGAGAAAGAGTAGATGTGGTGCCATTATAAAGCTTTTTGGGTTTGGACTTGTTCGATTGAGGCTGCGAAGGTATTCGCCAAAGTGCTTTTTTGATGTGGTTCTAGTGGGGTGGTTATCACTAGCTGTTAGGCCCGATATCTCGATATTACCTAGTAGCCCAATAAACTCACTTGGTTTATTAAAGCATGTATAAATTGCTTCCAATAAGCTTGTTTTACCTGTTCCATTAATGCCAGCGACCACATTAACGGTATTACCATGTTCATTAGCTCTTAATGGTGGAACAAGAAACTGCACCTCCATATCTTGTAATACACGGAACTTGTTGAGCTTTATTTTTTCAATATGCATGCTAATGATCTATTGGCGCTGTGATTTAGGTGTTAATTATATCTTGTCCCAAGTATGTTGTGGAATTTTCAATGTACTGATTAATGGTTTGTTGGATAACTCCGCGCAATCGCACATGTCGCCTTTGCTGTTTTTTGCTTAACCAACACCAATTCTGCCGGTTCACCAGTACGCTGTTGTGCGGCATAAAGCGCTGCGGACTCTGCTACGCCATAGACCCCCACCACACCAAACACATATTCAGATTTAGTACTTAACTGCTGCTCAACGGTGCGCAACGTATTTGCATCAAAGCATTCAAAGGGCTTATTCAAATTCTCAGCCAATGCAATTAAGCCTAACTCATCGGCTTTAATATCAATGCTAGTAATGGCGCGAACCTGCTCAATATCAATGCCTGCTTGATCCAAGCAATCGGCTAAATGTGCAGCCAAATGCTCTGCGGGGCAGCCTCGCTCACAGCCCATCCCCACCGTGTAAATCGGTTTGATATAGGACTTTGCGGTGGTCATAAACAGTTGTGCACCCAGAGCCTCTGTGACCTCAGCGCCCCAGTCATTTGCCCCACCCTCATGACCTGATAATAGGGGAATCACAAACTTGCCCAGTTCATCTAAAATCAATACCGCAGGGTCGGTGTATTTATCTTGTAGCACGGGTGCTAATGTCCGCACGGCAATCCCTGTGGCACAAATTAGAATCAAGCGATCACCTTGGCAAAATGCATCTTGCACACTTGCCTGAAACGGCTTGGGTTTATGCCAATGCTCACTGTCTGGGAGTAGGCTCTGTAAGCGTTGCCCAAGTGCGTTACCAGCATCTGTTAAGGAGATGACTCGAATCATATTTACCTCATGGCTTGCAGTATTGTTAATAGCTTAAACGACTTATCGCAGCTTAAGTGCGATCACGCTGCTGACGAATCACCACAAATACGGAAAAATAAGGCCCTTTGTTATGCGGAAGGGTGGTGACATCGGTGACCACCTTTTCTTGTTCACGGCTAATGTATTCAAGGTAATGTGCATCACTGGTGCGACCCGTTTCCTCTAAAATATCCAGCAATCGAGGACGCGAGCTACCAGCTTTCATAATCACCACCGTATCGTGATTAATCAGCGTGTTACGAATATGCTCGTCACTGTGCCGGCCACTGATTACAGCAAAGGACTCTTTTAATAAGGTTAGCGGCTTTAATAGTGCTGCAGAGGAGGAGTGTAATGAGGAAATACCGGGCACGACCTGACACAAGTAATCACTTTCAAGGCGCTCCAGTAGGTAGGCAAAGGAGCCAAAAAATAGAGGGTCGCCTTCACATAAAAACACCACATTCTGCCCTTGATCCAGCGCATCGCGTATCTCAACAGCGGCCTGATCATAGGCGGTATTTGCCAAGCTACGATCTTTGGACATTGGCATTGGAATGGCGATTTCAAGTGGGGCTTTGGGTGCTGTTTCAATACTATGAGTGGCAATCTGACGAGCTTGCGAGCGTCCGCCATCAATCCCAATATAACTAATCACGGATGCCTCTTGAATCAGGCGGTGAGCTTTGAGCGTGATTAACTCTGGGTCACCGGGGCCAACCCCTACGCCATAAAATGTGCCGCGATTATTTTGTGTCATAGCTGATCTCTTGTTGTATGTCTGCGATATCCGATGCTTTAAAGACATGGGGTTTGGTGAATTTAAATAAGGTGACCGGTAAGCTGGGGCGATACAGTAATTGTCCGGCCAGTTGTCCGCCTTTACTAATCGCAACTTGCAGAGTTTCGACATCACCTGCCAAGTCTTGAGTGGAAGGCGCGCTAAGCTGCGTTGCAAAATCAATTAATTGCATACGGCTGGTTTCCATAACGGCACTGGCCACAATGACTCCGCCAGCGGGCAGGGCTTGCCATAGGCGGTGCAGCAAATGCGGCAATTCGCCATCGCTACCCCCAATAAAAATTTTATTAGCAGCCGGTAACTGACCAAGTGCCTCAGGCGCACGCCCTTGAATAATCTGAAGATTATCCACCACCCCAAAGCGGTCGCGGTTTTGGCTTAAACAGGCAAAACGTGCGGCATGGTGTTCAATGGCATACACGGTGCCTTGTGGATTCCAAAGTGCCCACTCTACAGCCACGCCCCCACATCCTGCACCAATATCCCAAGCAATATCATGTGGCATGGGTTGTAGCAGTGAGAGAATGGCAAGGCGGACTTCACGCTTGGTAATTAAGCCGCGCCCCGCCTCACCATCGGTAATAAAGTCAGTATCTTGAATCCCCGGAAAACTGGGAAGATAGCGCGAGCGACCACTGACTTTAATGATACTGACATGCAAGGGGTCAAAACATAGGTCTGAGTGTGTTGGGGCAGTGTCTACATTTGGCGCAAGAGAGGCGACACTAAAGGCCCGTACTTGCTGGTCTTGATAGCCTAATCGCTCACACACCCACAGTGTCGAGTCGGTGAACCCCGTCTCCTGACACAATGCTGCTAAGGCCTGAGGGGTGCTGTGTTGATCGGTGAGAATCACCAAATACTGTTGCTGTGCTAAGTGGCGGCGCAAGGTCAGTACATTGCGTCCATGTAAACTGATGACTTTGGCATCTTGTAGCGATAAACCAATGCTGTGACAGGCAGCTTGAATACTAGAGACAGCGGGATAATAATGTAGCTGTTGGGCGCTAAATTGCTTAGAGAACCAACGTCCAATACCATAATAAAGCGGATCACCTGAGGCCAGTATGACAATATGTTGCGCACCTGAGTCAGCAATCAATGAGGTCAATTGTTTGAGCTTAGGTAGCACGGCGGTGGTTTGTTGATCAAGGCAGGCTTGCACCACTGCAATTTGCCGCTCGGAGCCAATGACTAACTGGGCTTGTGTTAAGGCTGCACGCGCAGCACTTGATAGCTGCTCGGTCTCAGTAACGCCTAAGCCAATAATGTGAATCTGGGGTTGCGGCAATAGGGTTTCACTGTGCTGATTGCAAGAGGAGGAAATCGGAGTATCCACAGCAATTAATACCATTCGCCTTTTAAGCAGCGCAGCAAGGCATTGCACGTTGCTGAAGATACTGCACTGCCACCCATGCGACCCAATAGCGTAATACACTCAATACCCAAACGCTGATGTACATCCCAGAGTGCTTGTTTGGATTCCGCCGCTCCTACAAAACCCACCGGCATACCAATAATTAAGGCAGGCTTTGGAGCGCCTTGCTCAATCATTTCTAGTAAGCGAAATAAGGCCGTTGGGGCATTACCAATAATCACTACGCTACCGGCTAGCTCATCCTGCCAGAGCTGCAACGCCGCCATAGAGCGTGTCTCGCCGCTGTCTTTGGCATATTGCGCAGTGCGCGGATCATTGAGATAGCATAAAGGCTCACGAGAAATCATGCGCTTGGTCACCCCTTGTTTGACCATTTCCACATCGCACAAGATTGCTGCATGTTCAGAAAGTGCAGCTAAACCTTGTTCACAGGCCTTATCACTAAAGCGCACTTGCTGCGCAACCTCAGAAATACCCACGCTGTGCACAATACGCATCACAACTTGCTGTTGCTCACGGCTTAATCCGTCCAGCTTGGTTAGCTCGCGGATTTGTCGAAAGCTTTCTTGTTCAATGGCTTGTGGAGAGATGATGTAGTCAAAGGGCATAAGATGCTCGTTTTTGAAAATGAGTGCTGATTATAACCTAATGAGCGCAATCTACGATGAGTGAGATTCGGGTGTATGGGGTAGTCTGGCTTTAGGCTACACTGGCCTGTGAGACAGCAACCACCAGATCCTCAATATTTTCATAGGTTGCCACTGAGGCTGTAACTGTTGGGCGCTGTAATAACTTTACCGGAATTTGCAATTGTCTAGCAGCAATCAGTTTTGCTGGTAGTGCTCCTCCGCTGTGTTTACTCACTAGCACATCAATACGGTGCTTTTTAAAAAGTGCCAGTTCACTTTCGAGTGAAAATGGGCCGATGGATTGTATCCATGTCATCCAATGATGGGAGGCATGGTTGGGCTTAATCGCAGTACGGTGGATAAACTGTTGATGGGGGGGACGATGCTGGTTCAGTGAGATGAGCATGGACTCGGAGAGTTGTCCTTGCGTGAGAAAGATGGAACTGTAAGAGTGGAGGCTTTCAAGTAGTGTCTCCCAGTCTGCAAAGTGCTGCCATTGATCATCCGTGCTGGGTTGCCAGTTTGGTCGCTGAAGTCGCCAGTAGGGAATGCCGGTTTGCGCTGTCGCACGCTCCGCAGTGTGTGTCATTTTTTGGGCAAACGGGTGCGTAGCATTAATCAGCCCGGTGATATGGTTATCACGAATATACGGTATCAATCCGCCGTGTCTGGAAAAGCCCCCACAAATAACCTTGCAGGGCAAGCTCGGTTGGCGTACAAGTCCAGCGATACTATAGATAACCGTCATCCCTTGAGCGTGTAGAGTAGCTGCGAGGTTTTTGGCATCACGTGTACCGCCTAGTAACAATAGTTTCATGTGGTGTCTTTGATCGTGATTGTAATTATGTAGTATAAGCCAACTAATCTTGTACATGGGATTGCAAAGTAAGCACGTATACAATACGCTACTCTTCCAAGTATGAACTTTTTTTTATTTGTGTGAATAATATTAATAGCAGGAGCTAAAAAAATGCATGCATTGAAACAAGTAACAGCAATCGGCCTTGGATTGCTGATTCTTAGCATAACATCCGTTGCAGTTGCTCACGATGGGGCTGGTGTTGCTGGTGGTTTTATCAGCGGCTTCACTCATCCAGTGGGCGGGTTGGATCATGTAACGGCCATGTTTGCAGTGGGTTTGTGGGGATTCTTCCTAGGACGTCCTGCAATGTGGGTTTTGCCTGTTGTCTTTCCATTGGTCATGGCAGGCGGTGGTGTGTTAGGCCTGCTGGGTGTACCAGTCCCCATGATTGAGCCAGGCATTGCAGTGTCATCAATCGTATTGGGCTTGCTGATTGCAATGGCGGTAAAAGCACCATTGTGGGTTGCAGCCATTATCGTTGGTGCATTCGCCATCTTCCACGGTTATGCACACGGTGCTGAGCTACCCTCTGCTGCTAGCCCATTGGCATACAGTGTTGGCTTTGTGATCTCTACCGGTTTGTTGCATTTAGCAGGTATCGCCTTTGGTGAGCTGGGTCGTTTCTCTTGGGGGAAATATGCAGTTCGTGCCGGTGGTGGTCTGATCGCTTTGGCAGGTGTTGGCTTCTTGACTGGCACGATCTAAATCACGCCAGCCAAGCTACGTTTATTGGGGAGTGTGCCCGTCGGGTATCACTCCTCTTTTATGGGTACGATAAACAGCCTTCCGTGTTGTACCCCCGGCTGACTAATCACCCCATCTGAAAATGACTGAATGTTAGTTGTTTTTCCTCTCAGTACCACGCTTTCCAAACAGTAATCATGATTCAGGTGCACGTGCAATGTGGACAGACTGATATCATGCCGCCCATGATGTTGATCAGTCAGGCGCTTGGCTAAGTCCCGTTCATGATGGTTGTATACATAGTTCAGGCAAGCAACGCTTTCACTATCTGGATCGGCTTCCACTCGCTCTTTATTGAGTCGCTCACGAATCAAATCCCGAATAGCTTCCGAGCGATTTTTATAGCCTTTTTCTGCAATAAGCTGCTCAAACTCAGCAGCTAGCTCGTCTTCCAATGAAACTGTAAAGCGCTCCATAGCCATCACCCCCAAAATTAAATTGACCGTTAGTAACTAACAAAGTATTAGGCACGGGTCACGTATTTGAGAATTTCTACCACCTGTGCGGGTGTTTTTGCCCAAGCCATTGCAGCACTATCGACTTCTTTTAAAGGGTGAATAATATCTTCATCATGCAGCGTAATATAAGGCTTGCCCATTGCAGCTAGCTGGCCTGCATCAAAGGCTGCATTCCATTGCTTGTATTTATCACCAAAGCGCACCACAGCAATATCACACATCTCAATTAGGTTTTTGGTGCGAATCGCATTTACCTTGGAGGACTGATGATCACGCCAGAATGAATTATCATTTTCCATCAAGTGATCGCCTGCTGCATCACTAGCCTCATGATTAGTGACTGCAGAGGTAAAACTGACAGGCAGGTCTAAGGCCTTGGCACCTTGCTCCAGCTGTTCGCGCCAGTCAGTGTGGATTTCGCCAGAAAGGTAAACCGTCCAATGGATTTGATTGTTCATAAATAGCCTCTAACATGATTGGGGAATGATGCACCAAGCATTGTGCATCGCCTGAATAGTGCGAATGCTAGCATATTGTGACTATGGAAGGGGGAGCGCTTTATGACCTTACGCAATCTCCTACTTGAACACCTGCCCGATTCACCGCCCAAACTTCAATGTCCATTGCCTGCTTCACGGTTTTTTGCGCCACACTCAAGGCATCGGCACAAATAATACTCGCCAAATCAATGCCCTGCGATTGGCATAAGTTTAATGCCTCAATACTGGTATTTGCAGATTGCACTTGCTGTTGTAATGCATTGTCCGCGCCAGCTCGTTTAGCACTCGTTGCAAGGTACTCAAAGTCAATGGAAGAAGCACGGCTGTGTAAATCCAAATGCCCCGTGGCCAGCTTACTTAACTTGCCAAAGCCACCGCAGATACTGAGTTTTTCAACCGGATGGTGGCGTAAATATTTTAATACCGCGCCCACAAAGTCCCCCATTTCAATCATCGCCATATCAGGCAGCAAAGGGTATTGCTCACGTATAAAGGTTTCACTGCTATTACCCGTGCAGGCTGAAATATGTTGGGCACCATTGGCGCGCGCCACATCAATACCCTGATGAATAGAGGCGATATACGCTGCACACGAAAAAGGTCGCACAATGCCGGTAGTGCCAAGAATGGATATACCGCCTACAATACCCAGTCGCCCATTCATGGTTTTTAATGCAATGTTCTCGCCATCCTCTACACTGACAATCACCTCAAAGCCGCCTTGGTAGCCAAATATCGCGGCTAGCTCACGTAAATGCTCGCGAATCATTTTACGAGGCACCGGATTAATCGCAGGTTGTCCCACGGGTATGACCAAGCCCTCACGGGTGGCTGTACCGACGCCATCACCCGCGGTAAATATCACCGGCGTGCGTGGCTGTGCAGAATAAGTCTCATGCTGGTCGTTATTTATGCTCGGTGGTGTTCGGTGTTTAGTGGCGACTTTACCGGTGGGTAAATCATCCTGAGCGTGTTGGCTGGCTTGTGCAAAATCTATAAGGCGCAATTGCACATATACCCGCGCGCCATGTGTCGCATCAGGGTCATCGCCACCGTCTTTAATGGTGGAAGCCGTGGCGCTATTGGTGCTTCGCTCCAAGTGTGTGATAGGCATGCTGACTTGTTGGCCTTTGGGTAGCGTGATATCAACCGCGACACGCTTCTCATCCGCAAATAAATAGTGCGCAGCAGCAACGGTGCAAGCTGTGGCGCAGCTACCGGTGGTTAAGCCCGTGCGTAGTGGGCGGGGCTGTTCATCAGTTTCAGGTTTCATCTCATCATGATAAGTGATTACTGACAGATTGCCAGATGCCTTATGAATGAGTAAGGCTTATTTTTTTCATGGCATTGATCAATATAGGCATGATTAGTTTTTAGTGCTAGATGTCACAGTGATCAATGATTTCAATGAGATCCGTTTCGCCAAAATCAACGCCACACTGTGATAAGAGTGTAGTGATTTGCCCTCGGTGGTGTACTTGATGTAAAAACAGATGATGGATCAAGCTCTGGTAGTTCTTAGAGAATGACTCCCCTGCCATATTCGAGTACGTAATGCATTTTTCAAGATCACAATCAGTCAGTTGGCTGACCCATTCGACGATTACTTGATCCAGCTTTTCTCGCTCGACACGCAGCTTATTGAGATCAGTAAA